>Ga0190303_1001071_pt1 | contig 11127 bp, 9 predicted proteins | sample 48700701_MG_FD_161672 | JGI IMG/M metagenome (GOLD analysis project Ga0190303, IMG submission 161672) | Hydrothermal vent sediment bacterial communities from Southern Trench, Guaymas Basin, Mexico - 4870-07-0-1_MG | ecosystem: Environmental > Aquatic > Marine > Hydrothermal vents > Sediment ...
GGCATGGTATTTATTATCGTGAAGAGTTAGGTAGTAAAAAACTTAACAATGAAGAAGAAATAAATCAAAATTTATTGAATGAAGTAAATTCTTCTAACACATTTAAATTTTATACAGCGTCATCTAAAGAACTAAAGCCAACATCAAGAAAAGAGTTATTATCAAAATTAAATAAATCATATAATTCAATAAGGTTGGATTACATATGTGCATTTCTATTCATAATTGCTTCTTCATATTTGTATTTTCAAAATAGGATTTTAGGAGTTGTTTTTTTGGTTATTGGTATTATTGTAAGTGTTCTAGTTGCTAAATGGGAAACAAAAAGGAGGACAGTAACAATAAATTATGATTTTGAAGATAAAAATGCCAAGAAACATAAAAAATTATTATCAGCATTTAATAACCTTGTTTCAAATAAAAAAGTTTGGTCAATGATTGATACTAGAAATGTATATGGTTCACATGAGTCAAAACTAAATGGTGGCGCAGGTGATTTAGTTTCGAAATCTTCAATTCAAGTTGGTGAAGGAAAACCTCCTTGGGTAAGTACAAATATTGATGTACCTGTAATAAAGACAAAAAATCAAACTTTATATATGATGCCAGATGGAATTCTTGTTTACGATGCTAATGATGTTGGATTCGTTGAATATGATGATATTACTATAAAGCATAACACAACCAATTTTATAGAAGAAAACCCTCCAAGAGATGCTGAAATAATTTATCATACTTGGAAATACGCAAATCGAGACGGAGGACCTGACCGAAGATTTAATAATAATCATGAAATACCTGTTTGTCTTTATGGTGAATTAAAAATTAAATCAAGTTCAGGGATGTATGTTTATTTAATGACCTCAAAAAGTAAATCAGTATCAGATTTTGCTAAGGAATTTATGCAACGATAAATTTTAATGTAAATATATTAAAATGAAATAAACTACAGTTATGAAAACAGATTTTACTATGAAAAATATCATTGCATTACTTTTGCTAATTTTAATCACCTCTTGCAAATCTGATTTTGATGAAGATAATTTAAAATATGAAATTCACAAATTTTACGTAAAAAACAGTGAACAGATAACATGTCTTGGCTATGATTTAAAGGATTATAATAAAATTTCAATTGATTCAATTCAAGAATATTCAAAACATATTTATTTACAAGAAAAAATCAAATCTCAGAAACAATTGAAAGCTTCTATAGATAAAAAAATGAATTCCAAAATTTATACCAAAGTCATTGAATTATATACTCAGAAAATTGATTCGCTTTTGAACGTGTTTAGTAAAACTGACAAAGATGAATTTTATTATAAGTGTTATTTTTCATATCCTGAAATGAATAGAAATGTGATAATGCTGAATGAAAAATATAAACCTATTGAATGTAGATTAGAAATTCATTTAGATATATGAAAAAAACGAAATGGCAACAACTGGTATAGTTTATTGCTAGTTTGATTTCCTTGGCGGAAATCAACGCAGTTTTACTATCTTCGTTAGTAGCACGAAAATCCTAGCGGATTTTCACGCAACAAACCATACCAAAAACCGTTGGCAACAAGCAGAAAAAAAATGAGCAAAGATAAGAAAAAGAACCAAATTGATATTTTTAAATCGGTCAAATCGAGTGCTATAAACGAATTAACGCCTGAACTTCTGGAAACGGGTTTGGATTTTCTGATTGAATCGGAAGCTTTAAAAGATATACCTGTATTTGGAATAGGATTTAAAAGTTATACTCTTTATAAAAAAATAACCGAATCCTTTTTCACAAGAAAATTACTTAAATTTCTATTTGAGTTAACAGACGTTCCTCAAGCTAAAAGAGAAGAATTTATTGCGGAGTTGGAATCTAAAAATGAAACGAAAAAAGCTGGAGAAAAGTTGCTTATAACTCTGAACAGATTAAATGATGTTGACAAAGTTACCATAATTGGGAAACTATTTAAAAAAACTATTTTAGGTAAAATCACTTTCGATAATTTCAAAAGGTTAACTTACATAATTGACAATACTTATTTAGAAGATTTGGAATTGCTTAAAGACAATGAGTATTTACGAAACATAAATGATGAGATAAAGTCAAATCTATATCAAGTTGGATTATTAAATCAATCAATTAAAGATAACAGAGAACACGAAGAATATAAATTTAAACAAACTGGAAGAAGAGAGATAAATCCCGCTTCATTTGAGTATAAATTGAATTCTTACGGCAGAATTTTAATCGAAAATGGATTTAACTAATAGAAATAAAGCCAGTCGCACAAATCATATAAAATTTACGTTAGCAAATAATTGTTGATGAAATGTACGTTTGAACTTAACAGTCATTTCTGAAGTATGGTTCAGTTAGATATAGTATATTTTGCTAAATATCTGGTTTTTTTGATGTATTAGCTTACCACCCTAAAATCATAATGGTATAAGTAATAATTTAAACAAGCATAATGCTCACTTTTACTATAAGTGAACATTAATAAATAACGTAAAATACTACACCACAGTAACTTAGCTAATTATCATTAAAACAATGTTGCTTTTTAGTAGTTTTTTCTCGCAAGTGAACATTTATTTACGTATATTTGTAGTGTAATCATTTAAATATATGTTATGGCACTTAAAGGAACAATCACCACTTCGGACTGCATCGATTTTGACATTTGTAAAAGAGTTGGATTAAAATTGGTGAAGAATGATAAAACTAGAATCTTTGGTTTATACATACTCACTTCAATTTATACGGGTTTACGTATGAGTGATGTTTTAAATATCCAATGGAGTATTTTAGATAATACTACTTATACTTCAAGAGAGAAAAAAACGGGTAAAGCCAAAACTATAACATTGAACTCCGTACTTATAGAAATATTAAATAAGCATAAAAACGATGGTGATGGTGGCTACATCTTCAAGAGTCAAAAAGGAACTGTTTACAGCAAGCAGTCCATCAATAGGTTGATGAAGTTGCATTTCAAAAACGAAGCCAATGCAAGCAACATATCAAGCCACAGCCTACGTAAATCGTTTGGTAATAGAATATATGTATCACACGGTAAAACTGATGGTATTCTACACCTATTAAGTGAAATGTTTAACCATAGCTCTGTGAGCATCACCCGTAAATATCTAGGTATCAAGCAAGAGCAGTACGATAATATATATTTGAGTTTATAGCTTTAACAGAGTTGTTAAGTTGGTTCAAAGAACCTTTGATTTTGCTACAATTTTGCTATAAAAAGAAAAAAGCCCAGTAAAACTGGGCTATCTAGTAGCGGGGACTGGACTCGAACCAGCGACCTTCGGGTTATGAGCTCAAAGCTGACCGAAATCTTAACCATTTTACTGGGCTCCCACTATGTTAATTTTCAAAAACGTATGCAGTTATAAGCTTTTTTGTTTACAAATATTTGGTGTAATGTAAAGAATTAAAAGATATTTAGAAAGTAATTTTCCATATAATTCAATCTCTTTTTATTAACCTTTTAAAAGTTTACTTTTTACTGAAGTTAGACAATTAGTTTACCAATAACGACACAAACAACATCGTAAAAACCACTTTAACATGATAAGGCCTACCAATCAGACAATTATCAAGGTTTTTTTTTGAATGAGATTCAAACCTAAACTTAAATAAAGGACTAAATCCTCAAACTTTATTATTTCTACAACTCTAATTTAGATACACATCATACTCTTCAATTTCCAGATAAAAAATATCAAAAATAGAATAAGCCCACTTCTAAAGTGGCATGATTTTACTCTCTATTCTGTGAATCAATAAATTTATATTTCATTAACATCTTTTTATAGTAATTATATTTTATAAAAAAACTTCTAAAATTGTCGCATTAGATGATTTTAACTTTAATTGATTTATAGCTGCTGGGAGTAATATAGTTTCACCTTTATTTAAAGTAAATATTTTGTTTTTATATTCAATTTCTAGGTAACCATCAACACACATATAGATTACGAAAGAATCAAGATTAGTATAGTCATTCTCTAATTCTCCTTTTACACTAATAATATTGGTTTTAAAATAGGATGAATGAACTAATTCATTAGAACTATTCACATTATAATTATAGGTTGTTTTATAGTTGTTGTAAAATTTAAAATCAATTGCATCTAGTGCCAAATCTGTATGTAATTCTCTTTTTTTATCTGTTTTCTTATCAACTCTATCATAATCATATATTCGATATGTTATATCAGATGTTTGCTGAATTTCGGCCAATAAAACTCCTGCGCCAATCGCATGAACTCTTCCTGTAAATATATAAAATGTGTCTCCTTTTTTTACCTTTTCAACATTTAGTATTTCTGTTAGCGTTGAGTTATTAAGGTGATGCATATATGTCTCTTTTGCTACTTTTTGATTAAATCCAACTATTAATTCTGCATCTTCTTCAGCTTGCATAACATACCACATCTCATTTTTTCCAAATGAATTATGACGCTCTTTTGCCAATTCATTATTTGGATGAACTTGGATGGATAAAGGTGTTTTTGCATCTATAAATTTGATAAGTATTGGAAAATTATCTCCAAATTGTTTATACACTTTTTGACCTACTAACTCTCCCTTATATGTTTCTATTAATTCTTTTAAAGTTTTCCCTTTCAAATAACCTTTAGATACAATGGAAACATCACCTTCTACATCTGAAATCTCCCAGCTTTCACCAATATTTCTTTTATTGGACTCTTTTTTAAAAGTTGTTACTAATTTTTCTCCTCCCCAAATACGCTCTTTTAATATTGGGTCAAATTTTATTGGATAATTTATCATTGTTTATTTTATTTTTTATTTTTATATGTCTTTGCCATATCTTTTATACTTTTTGCAAAATTTGAAGAAATAATAGAAAGATATTTATTAGCATTCCCCATTGCATCTTCTAAATTTGTTGCAATATCCATTATAGAAGCAGCATATGAAATACCTAAAGAATTTAAAGATTCTTTGGGTAACAAAATACTTCCACAAAAAGCTGCTACTGGAATATTATAGTATTTAGCTGAAGTTATAACTCCTTGAATCGTTTTACCTGAAAGTGTTTGGACATCTAATTTTCCCTCGCCTGTAATAACCCAATCAGCTTCTTTAATTTTTTTATCAAAATTAATTAACTCTTTAACTAAGTTTATTCCAGAAAGTAAACTAGCACTTAAAAAGACTAACGTTCCTGCACCCATTCCTCCTGCCGCTCCTGTCCCTTCTATACTTTGAACATCTATATTAAATTGCTTTAAAAATATATTTGCAACATGTTCTAAACCCTCATTTAATAGTATTACCTCACTTTTTAACGCTCCTTTTTGTGGTGCATATATAAATGCTGCTCCATCTACTCCATATAATGGGTTAGTAACATCATAAGCTACTTTAAATTTAACATCACTAAGACTTGGATTTACCCGAGAACTATCTATTCTAATAATTTTAGATAAATTTTTACCGATTGGTTTAATTTCTAAGTTTTCATTATCAATAAACTTATACCCTAATGCCGAAGCCATTCCTATTCCACAATCATTAGTAGCACTACCTCCAATTCCCAAAATAATTATTTTGGCTCCTTTTTTAATTGCATCTACTATTATTTCGCCAGTACCAAATGAAGTAGTTTCAAAACAATTCTGTTCCTCTAATCTTAAAAGTTTCATTCCTGAGGCTTCTGCCATTTCAATAAATGCAGTATTGATGGATTCCATAAAAAGATAAGAAGCTTCAATTGGTCTAAATAAAGGGTCATTTACTTTTACTGAAATTCGTTTTCCTCCCAAATGGTACCCTAATATTTCTATAGTACCATCTCCTCCATCTGCAAGAGGGAGTTTTATTATTTCAGTTTCAGGACTAACCTTTAGCACGCCTTCTTCAACTGCATTGCAAAATGCAACTCCAGTTAAAGAGCCTTTAAATTTATCTGGCGCAATTACTATTTTTAGTCCTTTTTTAGCCATCTATATTCAAATGGTTTTAAATGAGTACTGTCTTTTTCTTGAGATAATAAATCAGTGGTATTTTTAAAGGTATGAGAAATATTTTTTTCTTCACTTGAGAAATTATGAACACAGTAAATGGTATTATTTCCATTTGTTCTTTCAATTATAAAAACTTGATTTTCATTATAAAATTTTGCAACTCCAAACGGATTAAAGACTTTTTCAGATGCTCTTATTTTAAGCATTGCTGAATAACGATTATAGATTTTAGCACGCAAACTGTTTTTATCTTTTAAATCTTCTTTTAAAACAGAGAACTCTATTTTCTCTCGATTAATTCTGCGATTAATTCCAGAGTCTAATACTCCCTTAACATAATTTTCAGAACCAAATATAGAATGATAATAAACACCTGGAACTCCAGGCATTGTTACCATTACAGACTGACTTAATAAAAATCGTTGAATTCGTTCTTCATTTGTCAATTTCGGATTTGTCAACAAATCCATATAATTACAATTAAGTTCATACGGTGATTTAGTATTATCACCATTGCTTTTATACGATACAAAACCACCGTGTTTTTCCACTGTTTCTGCTAAATCATTTATGTCTTCATTAGACACAATTCCTTGTAAGGGACGTACTCCAATTCCATCATGACTTGCCGTGAAATTAAAAAAACAGGTTTTGTCGGAAGGTAATTTTAATGAATTAGCCCATTGATATAATGTATCTATATTTTGTTTGTGTAAACTATGTGCAATTAACGGTGGTAATGTAAAATTATATACCATATGCGCTTCATCATTTCCACTTCCAAAATAGGAGATATTTTCATCATGCGGCACATTTGTTTCCGTAATAATAACTGTTTGAGGAGCAAGCAATTCTATAATTTTACGATAGGCTTTAATAATTTGATGTGTTTGTTCTAAATGGATACAATTGGTTCCTAAGGTTTTCCACATAAAAGCAATGGCATCTAAACGAATTAATTTTGCACCTTTTGATATATAAAACAACAGCACATCAAGTATTTTTAAGAAAACTTTTTCGCTCTCATAATTAACATCAACTTGATCTTCAGAAAATGTGGTCCAAACGTACACTTCTTTACCCTTTTTATTATAAGAATGAAGCAATGGTAAAGCTCGTGGGCGGACTACTTTTTGTAATTCGTCATCATTAGGATTGCCTTCAATAAAGAAGTTTTCATATTCAGGATTTTCATTTAAAAACCCTTGAAACCAATCAGAAGATTTTGAAATATGATTAATTACAGCATCGAACATAAGGTAAAATGATTTACCTAAGGCTTCAACATCATCCCAACTACCAATATCTGGATTCACTTTTTTATAATCAACAACAGAAAAACCATCATCTGAAGTAAAAGGATAAAAAGGTAAAATATGAATGCTATTAACAATACCTTTCAAATAAGTATCTCCTACTTTTTTAAGTGTTTGAAGGTTTGTTTCTTTTTTGTCTTTAAAACTATCAGCATAGGCAATTAGTACAATGTCTTTTTCATTTAGATTAAAGTCATTATTTACAATTTGATTTTTATAATGAGATACTATTTTCTCAACTTCAAAAATTAAATTTGATGTTGCTTTTGGATATAAAAATTCTAATATTTTTTCAACTTCTTTCATCATTAAAAAATAGATTTTAACATTTTTTGTAAACTTTCTAAGGATAAATTTTCCTTGGCTTTTTCAAAATTATAATCGGTGTTACGCTCTCTAAAATTTGAGTCCAATAAATACGGAAATATTGACTTAGCAGCATCTTCTATAACCGCCTGAGAAACTTTAACAAAACCATCATCATTTTTAGTATATGTACTGCCTAATGAAACCATATTGAATCCAAATTCTTCAATATCACTTAAGTACACTGGATATTTATAGGTAACTATTGGCAATTTTGCTACAATTGCTTCTAAAAATTGATTTCCCCAACCTTCTAATATACTTGGGTAGGTTATAAAATCTGCAATAGAGTACACATCCCAAAGCGAATATATTTTCTCGCCATTTACAATGCTCCGTTCGTGGTCAACCCTCTTACTAATATCAAGAATCGGAACGCCTTTAACCTTAGCATATTCACATAATTTAGTATAATAATTTGCACTTTCATTTTTCCCTGCAAAAACTAAATATATGTTGTTCTTTTTATTAAAAACTTTACCATTGTATAGTTTAGAATCTAATAACAAGGTTTTATTTTTAATTACTTCAGTAACAACATCAATTGCTAATTCAATTCCTTTACGCTCAACAACACGTGTAGCCTGTACAAAAAGAATATCTCCATTTTTTACATTTAACTCTTCTCTTAAATTGTTGTTGTAATTATTTTTTACAAGATTATTTTCTAAAAAATCAAACACATTAGGAACAACATTTGCTTCTATATTAAATCGTTCTTTTAATTCATTCTTAGCAATTTTATTAATACAAACATGTGAAATATGCTTATCAGTTGGCGGAAAATATTGAACCAATAAGTCGTTAATAAAATCAACTTTTGGGTTGGAATACAAAACTCTTTCCCAATGAAAATCATGATGATGACAAATGGTTTTTATGCCTGTTTTTTTAATCACTTTTGTAAAAGCAATACCTGCTGAAAGATGCCAACCTAAAGACAAAATATTATTAGGCACCAGAACATCTATTTGATGCTCATTAATACAGTTAACTAAATCCTGTTCAATTTCTTTGGCTAAACAAAAGATGTCTTCTTTGAGCTCTTCTTCAGAATCATAATCCTGAAAACTATGATATGCATTATTAACAATCTTTGTATTTAAAGGATATTGATAATGCAAAGAAGGAATTATTTTTGCCGAACTTGCTCCTTCACTTCCTGCAATATAGATAACTTTATGCCCCGAATTTTCAAGAGCAATTTTCCATTTGGCCATTTCTAAAGAAACACCGTCAGTTTCTCCTACTCTAAAGTGGCAAAGTGCTACATTCATAAATAAGATTTTTTACTTTTTGGTTTGAATTAATCCTTCATTTATATTTTCTTCAACAGTAACGCAGAATATAATTTCCACGAATGAACCTTTATATCTATCTGGTACAAGAATAATTTTCATTATTAAAATTTAGATTTTAAAAACTCATTCCTTTTTATTATTCAATAGTTTGTTACTCACATTTTAATAAACACCCTAAATACCAAGTTTTTTTTGAATATCTTCCAATGATTCTCCTTTGGTTTCGGGCATCATAAACAGGGCAAATAATAACTGCAATACCATCATTCCTGCAAAAATTGAAAAAATAGGCCAAGGATTCACTTCAAAAATACTAATAACCACAGGTCCAAGAAGTGTAATTAAAGCCGCAAACACCCAATGTGTACCTGTCCCAAAAGCTGTTCCAGAAGCTCTTACATGATTTGGGAATATTTCAGCTATAAACACCCAAATAATTGCCCCCTGCCCAATGGCATGAGATGCAATAAAAGCCATCATTGACGCAACTAAAACTGTTGTTCCCAAGTTTGCATAAAATGAAAGTGCTATCATTGAAAGACTAATAATATAGCCTATAGACCCTATGATAAGCAATTGTTTCCTACCGGCTCTGTCTATAAAATACAATCCTACAAAAGTAAATATGAGGTTAATTCCTCCAATAGCAATGGAATTAAACAACGAATCTTCTGAACCTAAACCTGAAAGACTAAAAATTTCTGGTGCATAGTATAGCACAAAATTAATTCCTGACAACTGATTGAAAAAAGCTATCAAAAATGCCAAAACTAGTGGTTTTTTATATTTTTTAAAAAAAGGTTCTTCGTTTAAACTTTGCTTTTCAGATTCAATAATCTCCTGTAGTTCATTTTCTGGATCTTCTTCCCCCATTTTAATCAATACTTCTCTGGCTCCTTTTATGTCTTTTTTAACAACTACAAGCCATCTTGGACTTTTAGGAACTCCTAAAATAGCAAAAAAGTATATTGCTGCTGGTAATGCTTCAACACCAATCATCCATCTCCAATCATTGTTACCTCCAAATCCTTCTAATAAGTAATTTGAAATAAAAGCTATCAATATTCCTAAAACCAAATTGAATTGGTATAATGCAACCAATTTCCCTCTATTCTTAGGAGTAGATATCTCAGAAATATAAGCTGGACCTGCCACTGTAGAAGCTCCAACACCTAAACCACCAATAAATCGAAAAAATGAAAACATATAAGGATCTGTTGCTAATCCTGATCCTACTGCAGATACAAAGTACAATATTCCAATCCAAATTAGGGTGTTTTTTCTTCCAATTCTCTGGGTAGGAATTCCTCCCAAAAGTGAACCTACGACTGTTCCCCATAATGCCATAGACATTATAAATAGGCCATGAAATAAAGGTGTTGTATCCCATAATTCTTTAATGGGAAGGTTTGCACCTGAAATAACAACAGTGTCAAAGCCAAATAGAAAGCCTGCTAAAGATACAGTAAAGGCCCATAAAGTTTGATTATTAATTTTCATAAATATTAGTTTTGTTTGTTGATAAATAATTTAGTTTGAAACTTCTATTCTCATAGAGTCATCAAAAATTAATTTTAGATTTTTGTAGAATATTAGTAGAAGAATTACCAACAAGTATTTCAAACTCACCTTTTTCTAAAACCCAACTTTTTGTATTTATATCATAAAACTTGAAAGCATCTTCTGGCAACGAGATAATTACCTTTCTACTTTCTTCAGGCTGTAAAAACACTTTTTCGAAACCTTTTAATTCCTTAACAGGTCTAACTACTGAAGATTCAAGATCACTTACATACACTTGTACCACCTCAGCACCAGCCTTCTTACCAGAATTGGTTACTTCTACAGAAACTTGAATTCCATTCTCCTTTTTTTCTAAGTTTAAATTATCAAATGCAAACGTTGTATAAGATAGTCCATAACCAAATGGAAAAAGTGGCTCTACAGGATTTTTATCAAAATGACGATACCCCACAAAAAGTCCTTCTTTATAAAAAACACGTTTATTACCGTCTTCATCATAATAGCTATTAAAAGTAGCATTGTCTTTCCATTCTTTTTCGAAGGAAACAGGTAACTTTCCTGAAGGACTTACTTTTCCTAGAATAATTTCAGCAATAGCCTTCCCTCCTTCT
>Ga0190303_1001074_pt1 | contig 11105 bp, 23 predicted proteins | sample 48700701_MG_FD_161672 | JGI IMG/M metagenome (GOLD analysis project Ga0190303, IMG submission 161672) | Hydrothermal vent sediment bacterial communities from Southern Trench, Guaymas Basin, Mexico - 4870-07-0-1_MG | ecosystem: Environmental > Aquatic > Marine > Hydrothermal vents > Sediment ...
ACCATATCTTTTCTCCTGATTAAGGTTAAAATAAAAAACGACAAACAGAACGCTATGGACAACGGTTCTGTAGTCAACAACAAGCTTGTAGTTCAATATAATTGACATAGTATTAAAAGTCAAGTGGGAAATAAATACTACACCCATAAAAAAATGCTTGACAAATAAAAAAACTGTTGTTATTGTTATCAACAATGGATCGAGCAATGTCGGTGTAGCGGTTTTTTTGGCGTAGCTTCAGCGCCCTCCTTTCCCGCATCCCTGCATCCTCCCAGGGAGCCGGCGTTGTTTGATTCATTATTTATTAATATTGTGGAGGATAAGGAGAAGTAAAAATGGAATTGTTTGGAATAGAAATCACAGTCGATATGGTAGTTTCTGCTTGTATGGTCTGTTGTACGATCATAGCGATTGTCGGGATTGTTTACACATTCAAAGAGATTTATGTATTGTCCCATGATGATAAGGAGGATGAAGAATGAAGGGCGCAGGCGAGGATAAACTTCCGATCCCCAACACCCATTTTTTGTGTCCTAAGTGGAAGATGAACCTCTTTAGCTTTAAGGCTTGCCGGGATAAATGCGGCGTTGATTTTACCGCCTTGAACGGGGATTTAATTGACTGGAGGACGGGGAAGTTTTTGTATTGTAAGGAGAGGATATGTCAATAGTATTCGATAATGTAGACATTAAAGGATTGAGAGTCGTTCATTTTGAACAGCTCTTGTCATATCTTGAACGAAGAGAGTATGACAGTTGGTATTACGGGAACAGAAAGCAATTTGAAAAACGACATGAAGAAATAAAAGAATGGCTTTGTAAAATTATAGAATATGCAAGATCAGAAGGAGTAATAATCCCAATTAGGAGGAAGGAGGGAAAGAAATGATAACGATAATTATAGGAGTAATCGTAGTAACAGGGCTATATGCTTTGTTAGCATCAATGGCGGTAACAACGGCCTGTAGTGATGCGAAGATTCAAAAAATCATGGAAAAAAGGAATGAGGTATTTAAACGCCAAAAGGAATAAGAAATCCAGAGTCCGAAAGCGAGCCACAAAGCGGAAGAAACCCACGAAGATTAAGCGAGCCATCAATGGCAAGAAACCCAGTGTGTTAAAGCGAGCCATTACATGAAAGAAACCCATCTGTTGGAAGCGATTTAAAAACAAAGGAGGATAAAATGCCGAAAGTAGCTTTAAAACGTACAATGCGAAGTATCCAGGACGGACAGTGCGTCTTATCAGGAGCGCTATTGCCTGAAGACACTTCGTTGTTTGACACCGACCGCAAAATCCCAAAAGCGCAAGGGGGGATTTACCTGGTTGAAAACTCTCGTGCGGTTAATCCAATAGCACACCAAAAAAGACATAAAACATACCGAGTGCGGAAATCTGAGTTGGAAACATTGAAAACCCTGGTTGATGATCGAGGACAATTAATGAAACTCTTCAATAAAATCAACAACCAACTCTTGGCCTACGAACGAAAAACAGACCACCCGAACCCTGAAACTATTGCCTTTCTAAAAAACCAGTTACTGCCTGTATCTGAGGAACTCAAGAATAAAGGGAAAGAGATTGAGAAGGCTTTAAACGCTATGGATGATCCTCTTGCAAATGCTGCTCTTTCTGTAGTGTCTGTCGGAAATATAACCGCAGCATATTGTCTCGTTTATATCGACATTACAAAGGCACGACATGCTTCCAGTCTGTGGGCGTATGCTGGATTAGACAAACCAAGTCATTCTCGTTATGAAAAAGGCACTGCTGGCGGTGGGAACAAAACACTACGAACTGCTTTATACACAATGGCAGAATCGCAAATGAAAAATAAAAAATCGCCATACCGGATTGTTTATGACAGGGTAAAACTTCGGTTATCTTTGTCAGAGAAGATAGTTCGAACTATGAACACACAAGGGAAATTAGTGGAATGCGCATGGAAAGATACCAAACCCAGTCATCGGCATGGCGCAGCTTTGCGGGCTATAATGAAAAACTTTTTAGCAGATTATTGGTACGTCGGGAGAACTTTGATGGGGCTGGAAACGAGTCCGTTGTATGCGGAGGCAATATTAAAGGAAGGACATAGAACGATTATGCCACAAGAAAGGGGTTGGAAATATTAGAAAGCCACGGTAGTTAAGCGAGCCATGAGAGAAAAGAAACCCAAATGGCATAAGCGAGCCAAAACATAGAAGAAACCCATGATATTAAAGCGAGCCATTGTGTGTAAGGAACCCAGAACCAGGAAGCGATTTAAAAACAAATCCTAACTACATGAAGGAGGAAAAACAATGGAGAAGAAAATAAGGATTAAAAAAATCAAGCTAAAAAACTTCAAGAAATTCAAGGAGTTTAAAGTCGATTTTGGAGACAGAGACCTGCTTCTTACCGGGGATAATGGAGTGGGAAAAACTACGATATTTGATGCCTGGTCATGGCTGACAACCAATGCCGACAGCCTGGAACAGGCAAACTTCGGTATCCAGCCGGAGGATGATAATGGTAATATCGTCCACGGACTTGAAACAAGCGTTGAAGCCGATATTGTAGCAGGCGGGGCTGACTTGGTTTTAAAGAAAATCTTTGTAGAAAAAATGACAAAGAGACGTGGGGAAGCACGAAAAAAGGTCACAGGCCATACAACGACTTATCTCATAGACGACCATGATGTTGGGATGAGAGCCTACCAAGAAAAGATCGACAGTATTTTCCTACCAGGGATTATAAAAGTGCTGTCGAACCCCCTGTATTTTAACGAAGGGATAAAATGGCCTGAAAGATGGGTAATCCTGTCCAAACTCTGCGACACATCCAACCAGGATATTATAGATAGTGATCCCGAGTTTGAAGATATCCCGGGGTTGATTGCACAATGGGCTACGAACTGTGTAGACCCAAATGATATAGATACCTTCCTGATCGAAGAATCAAAGAAAAACCTAAAGAAAGAAATACGAAAAATCAACAAAGAAATAACATATATAGCGGTGGCCATTAAGGAAGTCAACCATGGTATGCCTGATATTACCAAGTTAAACCCTGTCGAAGTTGAGTGTAATATCAAAAAATGGCAAGGGAATGTTGCAAAAAAGAGGTTAGAAAAGGAAAGGGCAGGGTCTAACCACGAATTAGTATTGCTCAAAAACCAGTTAGCATCGATCGACAACCGTATTGTCCGGATGCAGGCGGATATTGAGTCTGAACTACAAAAAAAAGAGCAGGAGAAAAAGGAAAATATCCATAGACTTGAAACTATGCTTGCAGAACAAACAAGCCTTTTAAAAGAACTGGAGAAGGATAAAAACAATACAGAAAAAAGTTTGATTGCTTTGGAATCTGAAGTCAATCAACTAAGAGCAGATTGGCACAAGCTACAAAGCGAGGAATATGTATACGACGGCATATCGGGGATATGTCCGACATGCGGGAAACCGGTAACTGAGGAAGAAGAAGCCGCATTTAAAGAAGATGGCGTAAAAAAATACAACATAGATAAAGCTGAGAAATTAAAGGAAATCTCAGCTACAGGCAAAAAAAAGGCAGCCGAAAAAAAAGAACTTGATGCTCAAAGGAAAAAACTTGACATTGAAATTGTGGCAATAGAAAATAAGAAAAAAACTATCAATGATGACCTTGATGCTGTTAAGGAATCTAAGGTCATTATTGAGATAACACCCCGGCAGGAAGAAGCGCAGGCGGAAAAAGATGCTTTAATAAATAAGATCAACAAGCTCGAAAACGGCGACATTGCTACAATGAAACAGGCTATTGAAGAGGAGATAGCAGAGGCTGAGGATGCTTTATCTATATGGCAAAACCATGCTAACGCTATTCAGAAAGTTAAAGAGGCAAAGGATAGGATAGAAGAGTTAAATGATGATGAAACAGTATTGGGGCAACGGATGGATGATATCCAAAAAAGCCTGGAGACAGTCGAAAACTTTGGCAGGCAACGGGCTACTCTGTTACAAGAAGAAATAAACTCAAAATTCGAGCTCGTCAAATGGAAACTTTTTGATATCCGATTAAACGGTGAAATACAGGATATGTGCACTGCTACGTTTAATGGACATGAATACAAGGACTTGTCTAAAGGGGAAAGTATCCGTATAGGGATGGATATTATCAAAACATTACAACGTCATTATGAGTGCTATCCCCCTTTGTTTATAGACAATGCCGAGGCTGTTACAGTATTGCCTGAAATGGAAACCCAGGTTATCAGGCTGGTCAAGCCTGCTAAAATACTAAAAAAACATAAACAATTAATTATAGAGGAGGAATAAAAAATGGTTGAAACAAAGATGGTAGAAAAAACAGAAACAGTATCAAAGAGATTTATTCAGACAATTATGGATGAGTTTGCCGGGACTGTGGGTGGAAAACCGGCAGCATTTGATGAGAAGAAAAAGAGGCTTGCACAACATTTGTTTATAAAAATAGATGCAGCTCTGTCGGAATTAGAAGGGAAAAGAGCCTATGATACGAAAAACAAAAACAAACCTGCAATAACATGGAACAACGTAAATATGGCAAAGCTTGCAATAGATGCGATGCACAGGATCGAGTTGAACCTTGATGCTCTTGTCCCAAACCATATTTCGGTTATTCCGTTTTTGAACGGCAAAACAAAAAAATATGATATTGACCTTCGTATCGGGTACACAGGCAAAGATTACTACAGGCGGAAAGTAGCACTTGACCCCCCTGTAGCCATTACTTATGAACTTGTTTATGAAAATGACGTATTTCAAGTCCAAAAAAAATCCCCAACCAATAGTAATGAATCATATGTATTTGAAATCCCTGAACCTTTTAATCGGGGCAAAATAGTTGGAGGATTTGGGTACATCCAATATGAAGACCCAAGAAAAAACAAACTCGTATTAGTGAGCGAAACTTATTTTCAAAAGACGGAAGACAAAGCCCCTTCTAAGAAGTTTTGGGGGCCTTATGGGGAAGAAATGAGATATAAAACGCTCGTATTGAGGACAACGGACAAGATCGTAATTGATCCTGACAAAATCAATGTATCCTACGCTAAAGTTGAAGAAGAGGAAAAGGCAAATTTATTGCCGCCTGGAAGAACTCCCCTTGATATTACTCCAGGACTAAAAGCTATAGATACAGATGCTATGGCAGATGATATAACAGATGTTATGACAGAAGAAGAAAAAAAAGAGGCAATCGAGCGGGAGCAGGCAGAAGGGCAAAACCCCGAGCCTGTCACACCTGAACAAACACCTTTTAATCTTGATGATCCGGGATTTTAAATTGGACATTACTACAATAGCATCAGGCAGTGACGGGAATTGTTACTGCCTGGATGATGGGGAAACCCCGATAATGATTGAAGCAGGTATCCCGTTGAAAAAAATCAGGCGGGCCTTACCTGTAGTGTTATCAGAGATACAGGGGATATTGTTAAGCCATGAACATAGAGACCATTCGGGGTTTATCCATCAAATCAGGGCCACAGATATTTATGCTACAGCAGGGACATTTGAAAGTCTGGATGTACCGGCGCATCATAAAAAAGTAGTCCGGCAGTTTGAGCAATTCCGGATCGGTACATGGAGCATAAAACCATTCCCAACGATACACGACGCAAACGACCCCTGTGGCTTCCTGCTGGCTTCAGGTTCGCATAAAATTATTTTTGTGACTGATACTATGTCTATTGACGTGATAGTCCAAGGATTGACGCATATAATGCTTGAGTGCAATTATAGCAGAGCCCTATTGGACAAGAGTGTCAAACAGGGCATAGTATCTGAGTATCAAAAAGAAAGGATAGTCAATAACCACCATAGCCTGGAAAGTGTTATTGATTTTTTAACTGCTTCCGATTTGTCAAGAGTGGAAGAGATACACTTATTACACCTAAGCAGGGATAATTCGGATGACGGGTATTTTAAAACTACGGTGCAGGGATTGTTTGGTATCCCTGTTTATGTTGCTACATACCAATTAATGAGGAGGGGAGAATGAGTAAAAGATTATATTATTATGACGAAGATGGCTTCAAACAAAAAGGTGCTAATTCGGATTTAAAAGGAAATTGCTCAGGATTGTATGGTGATTGCACTGGGTTGTATGGATATTGCTCAGGCTTATATGGTGATTGCACTGGATTGTTTGGTAACTGCTTAGGATTATTTGGAGATTGTTCAGGGATATATGGCAACTGCACAAAATTGTTAGGTGACTGCACAGGAATATATGGATATTGCTCAGAATTGTGTATAAGTTTTGATAAGTATAGATTCACCTCAAAAAAAAGACAAAAAGGGATTGATATTAAAATATTTAACAGTGATAGGGATTATAAAACAATAGTACAACAAGGGGAAGTTATGGAATGAAAAAAGCAAAAATTGAAGAAGTTTTTCCTAACTCTCCAACAAGAAATCATCTCGGGTATTGGGTAAATGTTAGGCCTGAGGACGATACCAAAGGTTGCGTGAGAGATGACTTCTACACTGTTATCGCAGTACCTTCTTATGTTTTAGAAAGATATGACGAACATTCAACGGATTAAATTAAAATGAAACCTTTTTTTGCATACTACGGGGGAAAACAACGGATGGCACACAACATTATTCCGTTGATCCCTAAACATATAGTTTATTGCGAGCCATTTGCCGGTGGAGCTTCTATTCTGTTTTTAAAATCGCATCCACCAACAAACAACTACATAGAAGTTATAAACGATACAAATAATCTTGTTTATAACTTCTATAAACAATTACGGGATAATCCGGAAGAACTACAAAGGTTAATCAATGGTACTGCATATTGTGAGCAAACATATAAAGACACCATTGATATTTGTAAGGGTAAAAAACAGGCCACCAATGCTATCCGTGCATGGGCGTTTTTTGTTAATATTAATACGAGTTTTTCCAATCAATTAAATACTGGTTGGCGTAGGGGTATTTTTAGCGGCAACTTGTCATATTATTGGTATTCAAGGATAAAAAACCTCAACAACTACCTTAACAGGATGCAAGGAGTTTTTATATCAAATGTTGATGCTTTACAATGCATCCGGCAATGGGACTCGCCTCAAACTTTTTTTTATCTTGATCCACCATACGTAGGATCAAACCAAGGGCACTACGGTGGTTACACACAAGATGATTTAAATAATTTAATTGAATTGCTTCAGAATATAGACGGTAGTTTCATTTTATCGGGATACGACAATAGGTCATATCCCGCGGATTGGGAACGATTTGAGTTTAATGTACATTGTTCCGCTTCCGGGAAAGGCCTTGTTGGTAAAGACAGGGATAAAAGCAAGAAATGTAGTAATCTTGGAGACAGGACAAGGGTTGAAATTGTTTTGCGACATATTACCCATAAACCTGTCAGGGCAGAAATAACCAAGTTATATAAGCGGCCTGAATTTAAATGTTTTTGTGAGAACTAAAATGGCAACACGGATGACACCTGAAGAATTAACAAAACATGCGCAAAAATGCTTTTTGATGTCTCAATATGCAATTTTTATTGGTAATTTCTACAATAAAGTTGAGATGGCAAAAGCTGCTAAACTATGGCTAAAAGCAGGAAAAAGAGCTGAATATAGGGCAGATTGTATCTGGTCTGGGAAAGAAGACCCTGCTTTTAGTAAAAATTCAATATAACGACAGAATTAACCTGCCGCCGGCAGGATTATGAAGGGGCAAGTAATATGGCTACAATCAGAGTTGAATGATTGGTTAAACCGAAAGGAGATTAAATAAGGAGATTAAATTATGAAAAATTTTGCAAGTTATGAAAAAACTGTGGTGTCAAAAGTACAAAGAATAGAACATACAGTTAGAATGAGATTAGATTCAACAAAACGTGAATTAATTAGAGCTTTAGAAAACGTCCCAAATGATGCTGTTATTGAAATGATTGTTGGTGATGGTGAAGACGGTGATTATGGTGAAATTGTGTTTGTAGAAGAAAAGAAAGTATAATGTACAAAGCTAACTTGCGGTTTTTGCCGCAGAAAGGATTTGAAATGTGTAGGAAGCCAGACGACAAAAGCCGTCAAGTTGAGCGGCTTGTTAAGCGTTTCCCGGATTACAAACTCGATTGCGAGAACTTCAACGACAAAGCTCAATGGGAAAAAATTGGTATTAGTAGCTGAAGATCAAATGGCATTTGATGGGGATAATACAAATAGTGATGACCCGATTGATCCCCCTGAAATTAGGGTTGGTGCCAAAAATACCCAAATGGACGCATTGATAAAGAGAATGCGAAGGGATGAAATTGATCTAACTCCTGAGTTTCAAAGGCAAGCAGGGATTTGGGATAGAGTTACTCAAAGCAGATTAATCGAATCAATGCTTATTAAAATTCCATTGCCCGCATTTTATATGGACGTTGCCGATGATAATAAATGGCTGGTCATTGATGGTTTCCAACGATTGACTACGATAAAACGTTTTGTGATTGATAAAGGAATGGTATTAGAAGGCCTTGAATTTTTGACTGATTATAACGGGAATAAATTCGATAAACTTCCACGAAGTTTTCAAAGGCGGATAGAAGAAACAGATATAGTTATATATCAAATACAGCCAGGAACGCCTGAACGCGTTAAGTTCGATATATTCAGGCGTATTAATACTGGAAGGTGCCACCTTTGCCGGTTATATCAACGTTAGTTAGGGAGGAAAAATATGAAATTAGAAAAAGTAAAATCAAATCATGGCATACATATTCGTGGACCATATAAAGATCGTACAGCTTATATTGCTACGTTTATTAATATGCCGGAATATGAAAAAATGGTTGATTGGATAATCGCTAACTATCCAATCAACCAATCTCTGGATTCTGATAGCAAAAAGCCGCAAGATAGCTAAATTATTAATGATCAATATCTTCAAAAGTTATTTCAGATTTCATAACTTTGTTGATAAATTCGATTGTTTCATTATCCCAGTCTGTTTTTGTCGAAGATGCTAATTTCTTAAACATCGGATATGCAAATTTCCATAGCATCCTCGATAAAAAACTATACTTGTCAAAGGTACGTTCATTCATCTTTTTTCACCTCCTTTTTTACATCCTCGGAATAAAGTTTTATGGCCACTTCGATGTTTCGTAGATATTTGCGTGCCTGCAATAGGCACCCTTCTACATTGGCAGTCCCGTTCAGGACTGCATCCCGTAAAAACTTTAAATCGTTTATACCTTTATCTGTCATATCAATACTATTCCTTTGCCAGGGGCTATGTTTCGACAATCACAATGCAGCCATAGAACATTGCCTTCAATCACTGATATGTATTGGAAATCATAATCATTTTGATGCTTTAATATATCTTGCCTGACTTCTTCTGCCGTAAATTTCTCAAAAATACCATCACCTGCCCTTCCAAATTTATGTTGTGATAACTTTGCTCCTACGGGGCAATCAAAAGGACGCCAACCCCTGTATTGATTATGCCCTTCCCAAAGCCAGTCATTTATTATAATTTTACCATAGCGTTTTCGTAGTTTATCGTATGTCCATAGTATACGATCGTCAAACATTAACCATAGTTTATCACCAAGGCCTTTGTTTTGGTTGTAGAAATCCTTCGGGAGCCACTCCTGTAGCACAAAATGTTTAGGGATATATGGAGTCATTTAATTCATCTTCTTTTTTTGTTTTGGCCTTTTTTTTGTCCATCATCATATCAAAAAGTATATCTAATTTGCGACTTTTATCATTGATCATTTCAAATTCCTCTTTTGAGATTATGCTCATTTTATACTCCTTCCATTGTTTTTCTTTGTTCTCTCGTCTATGCGGGCAACAGTCTCACCGATTTCAGTTAGTTTATCTGTAATTTTTTCAAACTTTTTATCACCTTTCACAAGCAAATCGTTGAATGTATTAAGGTGTACTTCGCAAGTTGTTTTCCCGACCTTGGAATCAATTTTCTTTTGTTGCATTTTATACATAAGACCTATTAAGCTTGCAACTGAGCCACCGGTGATTACTTCTGTCCACATTATCCGCCCCACTAATAAAAATTAACTCAATTCACGATCCTACTCGATAAACATACATTTTAAACGGTTCACCTGGAGCGATTTTGTCTGTAGCAAAAACGACATGCGCCCAAAGAATCCACGATCCTGCTTCATCTAAGTCATCAACACTTTGAACTTTGTATTGAATTATTCCATTTGTAGTATCAATAATATCCCCCGGCCATTCCCCTTCAGCGCCACTCGGTTTTCGATATTTTATTGTTGCTGTTGCGTCAGTAATATCTACCCCAGTTGTCAGTTGTATGGTTAATGCAGATTGGTTTTTATAGACTTTACTCATTTTAAATCCTCTAATTTAAAGGACTATCACCAGTTATCATCGTGGTTATCTTACTATCACCAGTTATCATCGTGGTTATCTTACTATCACCAGTTATCATCGTGGTTATCTTACTATCACCAGTTATCATCGTGGTTATCTTACTATCACCTTTGACAACTTCCCGCCATACCGACTGCCAAAAACTTAGTCCATATCCTTTAGATATGATATGATTACTCCCATACCCTTTAGTTACTATCATTGAGGTGTCCTTCCTATAAATACCGGTACTGTATTTGTTGTATCAGACAAATCAAAAGTTTTTAGAATTGTAACTCCATCTGCTTTATACAAAGTTAATGTTTTGGCAGTTGGATCCAAAATCCACTTTCCAAAAGCTTCATCGTGTAGATCAGTTAATTTTGTCCCTGCTTTTTCTAATTCAATTCTTATTTCTTCGACTGTTGGAGGCGTGCCTGTATAAGCTCCGTCTGTTCCTCTTTCGTTATCGAATACCTCTTGAAGGGTCTTGCCAGGACTACCTTTAATTGCGTTTGTAGGATCACTGTGGCTACTGCGTGTAGAAACAGCTACATCTAAATTAGAAACATCTGCTTTGTAATCATCTATATCTTCAGATGGTGGATTATTTAAGATTCCCTTATCTGCAACTCTTGCTTGAATACTGTTTCCGCTAAAGTTCATTTTATCTGTTTGATTTTTGATGCCATCTGGATACCCACCCAAAATAATCTTACCAGCATGTTCTTCTATGCCATTGCTTG
>Ga0190303_1001076_pt1 | contig 11092 bp, 9 predicted proteins | sample 48700701_MG_FD_161672 | JGI IMG/M metagenome (GOLD analysis project Ga0190303, IMG submission 161672) | Hydrothermal vent sediment bacterial communities from Southern Trench, Guaymas Basin, Mexico - 4870-07-0-1_MG | ecosystem: Environmental > Aquatic > Marine > Hydrothermal vents > Sediment ...
ATTTTCAGCCTATTCTTTGTTTCCGTTGCGTTCTTTGCGTTAAACTCTTGTCGGGAGGTGGGCGTGGGTGGCAGAGGAGGACGAGTGAAAGTGCAAGTGAAAGAAGGAAATTGGCAATCACCTGCTCCTTCTCGTCCCTTCTGGTCAGAACACCGAACACAGGCGCCGAAGGCGAACAGAACACTTCCCTCTCTGCGGTGAATCCCCCTCTGTGGTGGCAAAAAGGACTGAAATGTAGGATAATCGGGATACCACTGAAGGAGGGGGCATGTCAAATTCCAGGTATCGGGATGCCGGCGTTAATATTGATGAACAGGATAGAGCAATTTCCGCCATCAAGGAGCTGGTGGCGTCTACGTTTACGCCGAACGTGGTGACAGGAATCGGGTCATTCGGGGCGATGTATCAGTTGCCCGGGGGGTATGAAAATCCGATTCTGGTGTCCAGTTCTGACGGCGTCGGAACCAAGTTGAAGGTTGCGTTCATGACGGGCATACACGACACTGTGGGCCAGTGCCTGGTGAATCATTGTGTGAATGATATTCTGGTTCAGGGGGCAAGGCCTTTGTATTTCCTTGATTACATTGGCACGGGAAAGTTGGCTGCCGGTACTGTGGAGGCTGTGGTTTCCGGGCTGGCGAGGGGGTGCCGGGAAAACGGTTTTTCCCTCATCGGCGGTGAGATGGCGGAGATGCCGGGATTCTACGCAGAAGGGGAGTACGATATTGCAGGGTTTATCACCGGGATTGTGGACAAAAATCAACTTTTGACTGGAGACGGTATTGTTCCCGGTGATGAAGTGTGGGGATTTGTATCTTCCGGGCTTCACACCAATGGCTATTCATTGGCCAGGAAGGTTGTGTTTGATGAGATGAAGCTGACGGTGGATTCTTTTGTGGATGATCTGAACTGCACAGTGGGAGAGGAATTTCTGAAGATTCACCGTTCTTACCGGCCGGCACTGGTTCCCGCACTGAAGAAGAACCTCGTTAAGGGCCTGGCGCATATCACCGGTGGCGGGTTTCTGGACAATATTCCCCGCATTCTGCCTGCCACGGTCTCTGTTGAGATTCAGTTGAAGAAGGTCCCGGTGCTGCCGGTTTTTGATTTTCTTGTGAACGGCGGGAAAATCGAGACTGAAGAGGCCTACCGGGTATTCAATATGGGTATCGGTATGGTGGCGGTTCTGGCACCGGAAAATCGAAGCGCTTTCCTGAGTGCGGTAACAGAAGAACCGGTGTTACTGGGGCATGTGGTCCCCGGTGATAAGACGGTTCGGCTGGTGTAGGAGAATGAAGGTGGCGGGAAGAAGGCTGAAACTGGCAGTGCTGTTGTCCGGCACCGGCAGGACACTGGATAATTTTCATCGGGAAATTGAGGCCGGCAGGCTGCAGGCGGAGGTTGTTGCGGTTGCAGCCAGTTCCAGCAAGGCGAAAGGGGTGGAAAAGGCGAAGGGATACGGGTATCCTGTTTTTGCTGCGGATGAGCGGGATCATCGGGAGCTGTCCCGGAGAATCAATGAATTTATCCTGCCTTTTCAACCGGATGTGATTGTTCTGGCGGGTTTTTTGAAGCTCTACTCGATTCCAGAGGGGTTTGAGGGACGGGTGCTGAACATTCATCCGGCACTGGTTCCGGCGTTCTGTGGCAAGGGATTTTACGGAATGAAGGTGCATCGGGCCGTTGTGGATAGCGGAGTGAAGGTAACCGGGTGTACGGTTCATTTTGTGTCGCCGATTTATGATGAGGGCCCGATTTTTCTCCAGGAATGTGTGCCGGTGAGAGCCGGGGATACACCGGAGGATGTGGCGGCAAGGGTGTTTGAGCTGGAATGCCGGTTGTATCCAAAGGCGTTGAATCTGCTGGCGGAGGGCCGGGTGAAGCTGACTGGCAATCAAGTGTGGATAGAAGAAAGATGAGAGAGGGAGAGCATGGATTTGAAAAACCTGTCGATTGAGGAACAACTGGATTATTTGACCAAGGGAACTGTGGATTGTATTCAGCGGGATGATCTGAAAAAGAAACTGGAAAGTGGAAAGAAGCTCCGGGTGAAGGTGGGGTTTGACCCGTCTGCACCGGATCTCCATCTCGGCCACACGGTGGTGATTCGGAAGATGAAGCACTTTCAGGACCTGGGCCATGAAGTGGTGTTTCTCATCGGTGATTTTACCGGGATGATTGGTGACCCCACCGGGAAAAAGAAAACCCGTCCCCAGTTGACACGGGAAGATGTGCTGCAGAACGCGGAAACGTACAAAGAGCAGGTGTTCAAAATTCTGGATCCGGAAAAAACAGTGATTGATTTCAACAGCCGCTGGCTGGGGAAACTGGGAAGTGACGGTTTTATCCGTTTGGCGGGGAAGTATACAGTAGCCCGGATTCTGGAACGGGACGATTTTTCCAACCGGCTGAAGAACGGCCTGCCCATCGGGATGCATGAGCTGTTGTATCCCCTGTGCCAGGGCTATGATTCGGTAGCGCTTCAATGTGATGTGGAGCTCGGGGGAACAGACCAGACTTTCAATCTGCTGGTGGGCCGGGACCTGATGCGGGAACATGGACTGGAACCTCAGGTGGTAATGACGCTGCCGCTTCTGGAAGGCACAGATGGTGTGGAGAAGATGAGCAAGTCCCTTGGAAATTATATCGGGGTGACGGAACCGGCACGGGAAATCTACGGAAAGGTAATGTCGATTTCAGATGAGCTGATGTTCCGCTATTTTGAGCTGGTAACGGATATGCAGATGAAGGAAATTAAGGAAATAAAAAGTGAGATGGAAGCGGGAAAACGTCATCCCAAGGAAGTGAAATCCATGCTCGCGAAGATGATTATCCGGGATTTTTATGATGAAGAAGCGGCAAATGACGCGGAAGCCCATTTTGAACAGGTTTTTGCGAAACGGGGCTTGCCGGACGACATGCCGGAGATTATTCTCGGGGATGGAGAAGTACAGCTGGCAAAGCTGATTGCGGACAAGGGGCTGGCAAAATCCGGTGGCGAAGCCCGACGTTTGATCAACCAGGGAGCGGTGAGCATCGACGGAGAGAAAATCAGTGACCCGACTTTTCATCTGACACTGAACCGGGATGAGGCAATTTTAAAGGTGGGAAAGCGCCGTTTTGCCAGGTTGAAGAAGGGATAGGAGATTCATGGAATGTGGCAACGCCTGTTAAGCTGGCTGGGTATCGGCCGGGACGAAGAAGCAATTGTGGACTATTTTGTCAAAAAGTCCACCCAGGCGCTGCTCCAGGAACGCTACGGAACCGCAATCCGCTATATTGACCGGGCACTGGAATTTCAGCCGGGGGCGAACCGGCTTCACCTGGCCCGTGGTGTCATTTACCGGGAAGGGTTGCATAATCTGGCGGAGGCGCTGGACTGCTTCAAGAAAGCAGCAGCCCTGTCGGCCAATGGAAACCTTGAGAATGAAATGGCAAAGGAACGGGCCCGGGAACTGATTCGCGAGGTGATGCAGGGAGCGAAAGGGGAGGAAGAAAATGATAGCAAAGGAACCTGAATTCAATTTTCAATTGAAAGCGGACGATATTCTCCGGGAGATGAAGTACGGGACAGCGGGTACCGCTCCGGAGAGGATTGTGGGCCTTGCCGAGGCTGCTGCGAAGGAGATTGAACAAACGGCAGAACCGGCATGGGGGCTGAATCTGGAAGCAGATATGGAGGACTTTGAGTTCACTGAATACAGTGCAGGTTTCCCTGTGAAGCGCCTTTCTCTTGCCGCAGTTACCCTTGGGAATGAATTGGATACGGCCATGCGGTTTCATCGGGAGAAGGGGGAAGATACTTATGAATATATGCTTCAGATCGGCAGCAACCTGCTGGTGGAATCCCTTGCGGACCATGTGAATTACCTGATTTGTCACAGCCGGGATCGGGAACAGCTGCTTAAACCTGCGTTTCGCAAGAGTCCCGGTGTGGGGCGGGTTCCCCTCCATGAAAATCGTCCCATTGCCGATTATCTGATGGTTGACCGGATTCAGATAGAAGTGACATCGTTGTTTCAGCTTGTTCCAAAGAAAACGATACTCTTTTTTGTGGAATGGGCGCCTCGTAAGTTTAATCATAATGACTTGAAGAAACGCTGTCACCATTGTGGGAAGAATCCATGCGAATTTCGGATATGAAATTGGCCTCCTTCGTGCTGGTATTGACCAGTATTTTCCCTGACCCGGATGACCAGCGGGCTCATGATGATAAGGTTAAAGAGTGGCTGGGGAAAGATGCGTTGACAGTACTGGATATGTTTGACTTGCCGGATGCCCCGGCAGAGGGCGACCCGGTGGAAAGAATGGACTGGTTAGTTGCCAGAATAAGGCAGATTGAACCTGAGATACTGGATTGCAGTATCGACCATTACTGGCGGGATGTACTTGAAGAAGCGACCGGGTTGCCGGTTATTCATCGTCCTTTCCCGGTGAAATAGTTTTCCCGTCGCTTACCTTCTTCAGTGTACTTGAGATTGTTTCTTTAATGTGTCGGATATGGGTGCCTTCCCAATAGAGTTTCCCGCAATTTTGACAGCGAAAAAAATTTTCCCGGGTCTGAAATACGTAAGGTGGCGCCTGCTCTTTTGCGTCCGTTTTCTTGATTGATGCCAATTCCCCGTTGCAGGTGGAACACCTCCGGGGTAGCCGAAAATGTTGCAGTTGAAACCTGGCTGTGACTTCTATCAATTGTTCCCGCAGAAAGATGTTTTGAACAAAGTAAGCGGAAGTTTTCAGCAGAACAGCAAGGGGCCGGTCACGCGTCAATAAAATCCGTCCCTCTTTCAGTGTCAGGCCCATCAGGAAGTCGTCTGTTGCCGTGTTGGAATAAAAGGTATCAAATCCCATGAGGCGCAGCCATTTGGCGAGTTTCCCCAGCATGATGTCCACAGCAAATGAAGGTACTTTTCCCATAGCATGATTTTAGCGCAGATTTGGCCGCGAAATACCCGATTTGCATCAAAAATACGATATGAAATGATGAGATAAGTCACATTTCTTCATATTTTGGACGGATTTTCAATATTTCGGATGAAAAATATTACAAAACAGCGTATTGTTTCCATGTAACAAGAACAAGAAGCGTTATTCGGGGGGAGAAAATGTCCAGAGTTCTATTTCTTTTATTTTTTCTGGTGGCCACAGTTCCGACTCTTGCGGGAACTGATGGGCGAGGTTTGGGCTTGTTGTTTCGTAATCCGTCAAAAGACCCGCATGGACGACAGGTAAAAACACTGGCGGACGTGGAGTCTGCCAAAGATGGAGAATTGCCCTCATCATATGACAATACAGCGTATCTGCCTCCGGTTGATTCCCAGGGGGGGCAGGGCAGTTGTGTAGCCTGGGCTGTGGGCTATTATATGCGGGCTGAAATGGAGAACTTTGCGCTGGGGCGCACCGACCCTGCCCAGCGGGCAATGGACTGCAACCGGTTTTCCCCTGCCTTTTTGTACAATATGATTCATGTTTCCGGTGATAATGGGGCGTACTATTCAGATGCGTTTCAGGTACTGGCTACTCTTGGATGTAGCAGTTGGGCGGCATTGCCCTACACGGATGGAAATTACTCCAAATGGCCATCTGAGGCAGCTTTCATGGAATCCATGCGGTACCGGACAACGGCCAATGGGGATGATTATTACTGGAAAAAGATAATGGGAAACAGCGATATTGATGACATTAAACGCCTTGTGGTTGCCGGTACAGCACCCATTGTGTCTATCTTTGTTTATCCTCCGTACAACTCACTGGATGAAACCAACGATGATTACACCATTACGGATGGGCATTCAGGTGACCTTGGTGGCGGCCACGCGCAATGCATTGTTGGATACGACGACAATCATGAGTCTTCGGATGGCATGGGGGCATTTCTCGTGGTAAATTCCTGGGGAGAGGACTGGGGAAACCACGGGTTTTACTGGTTGTCCTACAATGCAGTCAAATACCATGATACCAACCATGACGGGACGGTGGACGAAGACGATGCAGCCATTACTACCGGGAGAATTTACTGGGTTGACCGAAGAATGTACCAGTCGGCTCAATATCTCGCTAAGTTTAACATCAGGCATTCGGCATCGAGAAGCATTGAAATTCAACTGGCACACGGAGACGCCACGATTCAATTGCTGGATCTCTATGTAAAATTGCGGGGACAGCGGGATTATCAAGCCTTTACGGATTCTTATTTTGTTGTGGATGTGGATGACCTTTTCACTGAAACCACGAAGGACAGTCTACCTCTCCAATTGAATATACGGGATACTGTGGTGGATGAGGCCAGCGGTGAAGTGGAGGATTTCCAGTTTATCGGGCCGGAAGGGGTGGCAGGTTGTCCCGATGTTCCGGTGGCAATTCCCCAGACTCCCGGCGTTTACGGTACCGTTGAAGTAAACCCGGCCGATTGCCTGAGTTCAAAGGGCGATGTCCCTGAGTTTGCTTCCTGGCAGGGCGGTGCGGCTTACCTGGATTTGGCTGTGAGAGGGAACACGGCTTATTGTGTCAGTGACGGCAGCATGGATGTTGTGGACTGCACAGACCCTGCACAGCCGATCCGTACCGGCCAGTATTCAGCCCTCGGCTTGAGTTATGGCGTAGATGTTTTCGGAACAACAGCAGCGATTGCGGACTACAGCTATGGGCTTCGACTGCTTGATGTGTCCAACTCTGGGAACATTCAACTTGTGGGGGAACTCCCCATTTCCGGAGCCAATCCCTATAAGGTGGCTATAGACGGAGATGTGGCATATGTTGCGTTAATTCGTGGCGGGTTTGTAATTGCAGATATCAGTGACCCGGAGCATCCGATTCAAAAGAGCCGGGTGAACCTCGATTATGCCTACGATGTAAAGGAAAAAGACAATCTCCTTTATGTGGCGGATGGATATTCCGGATTGTCAATCTATGATGTTTCAGATTCTGAAGCTCCCTTTGTGGTGGGAACTCTTGCCACCCATGGCTTTGTACGGGCGGTTGCCCTTTCCGGGACCAATGCCGTTATTGGAGATTCCAACAAGGGATTGATGATTATAGACCTGTCTGATCCGGCACAGCCGACAAGTACGGGTGTTATTGGCCTGGCCGGAACGCCTTTCCGGGTATGGGTGGAAGGGGCCATTGTATATGTTGCTGAGGGTGGAGATGGGATTGAGGTGTTTGATGTTACAGATCCTGCGGCCATTATAAAAACGGCGACCATTCCGGCAGCAGATTATGCCAGGGGCGTGGCCAGGAACAGCTCAACATTGTACGTCGCAGACCGGAATGCAGGGCTATCTCTCATCAATGTACAGGATAATGCGGCTCCCGCGAGTTTGGGCAGCTACCGTGGATTTGAGCCGGGACTCGTATTTTCCGCCGACAGCAAAGCTCTGGTGACCGGAAATGTTGGTAATGAGGCTCGCTTCTTCTCAACAAAAGCGGATGGGGCCATAGAACCCGGTGGGGCGATTTACCCGGGTGAAGCTGTTACGGACAGCACGGGAGGAGAGACTTATTTTCTGCTGATAGCGGGGAGCAATGACCTTTTGACCGTAAATAGTGAAGACATCAATCATCCTGTCTGGAAAGGAACACTTACCTTTTCGGGCATTACCTTGAATCATGTGATTGCCAGCGGCACGCGCGCTTTTGTGACAGCTTCAGACGGAGTGCATGTGGTCAATCTGGCAGACCTTGACCATCCGGTTGAATCCGGTTCTTTCAGTATCAACGGGGCAGACCGGTTGTGTGAACAGGATGGTATATTGGCAGTTTCTTCTATTGGCGACAACAATATTCACATTTTAAGTATTGCAACGCCAGATAGTCCGGTTGAACTTTCAACAATTTCCATCGGAAACGTTGAAGGCTTGTGGTTTGACCATGGGAATCTAATTGTGAATTGCGGCGCGGAGGGCCTTAAGTGCGTGGACTTGAACAATCCCCTTCAGCCGGGAGAGATACTGATCTTGAGCAATATTTCAGTGGCAGCCATGGATGTTTTTGACGGAACTGCCTATTTGCTGGATTCTGACCACAATCTGAACCAGATAGACATTCGTGTGCCTTCTTCTCCTGTGGCAACGGGCGATCAGTTTTTTCTGGATGCCGACAGTATTGCAGCTACATCTTCTTACCTCGTCGTGAGTTCTCCGGACTCATCATCCCTGTCCCTTCTGCCGCTGGTTCGGAACTTCGCTATTCCCCACGTGGCGGAGTCCAATTGGACAACAAAAGTGGTACTGTACAATGAAAACCCGTATGATATTGGTATCCGGTTGAGTAAGTGGGGGAATTCCGCGAATTCAGAGATAACTAACGGTGTTTTCCGAGTTCCCGCCAATGCTTCCCTTGCACTGAGTGACGACGATTTCGGGCCGGAGGGTACTGCAGAGGTCATGGCCTGTGCCTTGAATCTCAAGGCCAAGCTTTCTTACCGTTACGGGCAATCTCATTCCCTGTGTGAATTTTTTGTAGAGCCAGGCGCACTGGCAGATCGTTACATGTTGGCGAACACCTACCGAGAATGGTTTGACTGGTTCGGGCTGGTGGTGTCCAACGGAGGTGAACGAGTTGCCCATGTCTCCCTTTCTGCCTGGAAAGGCGGAATCCTGAAGGGGGTTCGGGAGAATGTAGAAATTGCTCCCCATACGAAATATGTGGACGTGTGCCAGAATATCTGGGATGGAGTGAATTATGCTGACATTGACATGGTGACCATTGATTCCGATATCCCCATTGAGCCTCCCATCTCCATCACCGGAAACACTGCTCAGGATCGTCACGTGTTTTTCAGTGCAAAACCATTGGCACAAAGCAACGGCGACAATACACTGTACCTGGCCCACATCCCCGAGGGGAACTGGCATACGATATTGACTCTGTACAATACGACAGAAACCGCGAAAGAGATTACCCTGACCCAGTGGGATGACAACGGGGTTGCAGTGGTCAATGGCACAACGCACAATGTTTCGTCCATGGACAAGCTGGTTTTGACCACGGACAGTGGCGATTTGCAGGCTCAGGGGCTTGGCAAAATCGTGGCGGAAAATGGTGTTGTGGCGAAACTGTCTTACCAGTATAAGGATTCCCATTCCTTCTGTGAATTTTTCCTGGATAGGGACAAGACAGCGAAAAAATGGATGCTGACCAACAGTATTCAGGACTTTTTCCAGTGGTTCGGTGTTGCAATTTCCAACCCCACAGACAGTACGGTCAATATGACAATGAAAGCATTGAAAGATGGTGTAGTTGTCGGGGTTACAAGTTTCAGTATTTCGGCACATTCCAAGAAAGTGGGTGTTGCTTCAGATTTCTGGGATGGGTTGGCCTATGATGGGCTGGATACCGTGATTGTTGAATCCGACCAGGCCATTCCCGCGCCGATTTCCATTACCGGAAATACAGCTCAGAACCGTCATGTGTTTTTCAATGCAAGCAGTATGAACTGAAAACCTTTGCCTTTAAGATTCAAAAAGCCCGTCAAATGACGGGCTTTTTTTGCCCCGTCAGGGTGTTGACTTTTGAAGCCGGGAAACCTCGGAAGCGATAATAGCGCGCCTCCCGTTCCCTGTCCGAACGATCATGGCCAGTGAATCATCATATCCCTGGACTATCCCTGAAACCGGTTCGCCGTGTTCAATGAATTGGACCTTTTCACCAATTTGAAACCAGCTGAGCGCATGAAGCTGTTTGACAAGGCCGGCAGAATCCCTGTCTGACAAGGCGGTCAAAATTGCTTCCACAATGAATTGTTCTATTTTTTTTGAATCTGGAATTGACATTTCTCCGATGATTGTGGCGCTTTCCAGAGGAGCGTTGCGAAGGTTCAATCCGATTCCAGCTGCCACACGGGCGACAGTGGCAGTGATTCTTGACTCAATTAGAATTCCACCCGCTTTTTTGTCATGCAGATAGAGGTCGTTGGGCCATTTTATGCGAAGTTTTTCACCTTTCAGAAGAGGATTCAGTTTTAGAAGAACATGAATGGCGACGCGAACAGACAATCCAGCAAGGAATCGGGTTTCCAGGGTTTTCCCCACCGAGAGATAAATATTTCCAGGGGGAGACTCCCAGCGGTTTTCTCCTCTGCCCCGCCCGGAACTCTGGGCCTTTGCAATGATGGCAACAGGGTCAAATTTGTCAAGATATTGGAAGGCCTGTGTGTTTGTTGAATCTGTTGATTCAAGGCGAATCAGTTTCATCGGCAATTCCTGTCAGGCAGAGACGCCTTATCGGGCAGTCGCTGCAAATTGTTTTCCGTGGTTTGCAGATGTTCTGTCCGTGTTTGACCATCAGCCCGTTGACTTCCCGAATAACACTCTTTGGCAGAATTTTCTTCAGTGCCTTTTCCGATTCCTCGGGAGTGGCGGTGCGAATCCAGCCGAGACGGTTGCTGATCCGGTGGACATGGGTGTCCACGCAAATTTCAAAATGGCCGTACCCGTCTGCGAGAACCAGATTCGCGGTCTTGATTCCTACATTGGGCAGTGCCATGAGTTTGGCTTTGTCACCGGGAACTTCATCCTGATACTTCGTGTGGATGATTTTTGCCACTTTTTTCAGGTTTCGGGCTTTGGTCTTGTAAAACCCGGCTGGGAAAATCAGTTTTTCAATAGTTTCTTCCGGGAGCGCCATCAGTTCCTTCGGCCCCGGTGCAAGTTTGAAGAGCCGGGCGGCGGCCGGCCCGGTTACCTCGTCTTTAGTTCTGAGGGAAATAATACAGGAAACCAGCAGTTCCCATGGCTTTCTGAACTTTTCAACCGGTGTTTCAACGCCAAGATACCTCTTTCTCAGGATTTTTACCGTTTTTTCAATCTGTTTTGCGAAGAGGCGCTTGAAAATCCCTTCGATGCAGAGAGAATCGGCATGGAAGAGGTGGGTGTCGCAGTTGCAGTCCCCGGCACCGAAACCGGAGATACCGCTGACGCCATCAGTCTTTGAAAGCAGATTTGCCAGCTCATGTTCCATATCATTATCCCTGATGATGTAGGGTGCGATTGCCACAACTCTTGCCTCATCCAGCAGGAAATCAATGTGCCAGTGGTGTTTCTTTTCACCGGACAGGTGGCGGTTGATTCTGGGGGAAAGACGATTCATAGCC
>Ga0190303_1001078_pt1 | contig 11089 bp, 6 predicted proteins | sample 48700701_MG_FD_161672 | JGI IMG/M metagenome (GOLD analysis project Ga0190303, IMG submission 161672) | Hydrothermal vent sediment bacterial communities from Southern Trench, Guaymas Basin, Mexico - 4870-07-0-1_MG | ecosystem: Environmental > Aquatic > Marine > Hydrothermal vents > Sediment ...
ACACCAAGTTTGAGTGCAATTGATTTTATCCTTTCAATGTCCCTTTCTGAATAAATGTGGTGGTCTCTGAACACGATGAATCTCACTGGATTATACCCAGATGCAATAAGGAGTTTTTTAAATGAATCAGGTCTTCCTATACCGCAGAAGGCAACCACCCTCTTCCCTGCTCCCCTTTTCTGTGAAATAATTCTTCCCCTCCACAGGGGTATCTTTATTCTATTTATCAGGATAGAATCCCTTCCCCTGTCAACAACAATACCCATGTCTGCAAACCGGTGGTATCCAGGTAAATCCCTTGGTGGAAAGAATGGGAAGTCCGAATTGAAGAGGAGTATATTCAGGTCTTTTTTAAGGTGCCTGTACTGGAAGGCATCATCAAGTATGAAAATCTCTATGCCAAACTCATCCTTACCTGCCTGGATGGCCTCCTCCCTCTTTACAGAAGTTATCACAACCGCCCCTGTTTTCTCCGCAATAAGGCATGGTTCATCACCCACATCCTCTGGTGAATAAAAAATCTCCTTCCCATCAGATACAATGGACAATTTGCCCTCCCTCTTACCCCTGTATCCCCTTGAAATTACACATACCCTATCTTTCACCCTGTTTACAAGTTCAATCACAAAAGGGGTTTTCCCTGTTCCACCATATGTTATATTCCCAACACCTACAATGAACATAACCCTTCCCTTTTCAATATGAATTCAGCAATCCTCCTTGCCCCACCCTCCTCTCCCATCCGCTGCTTACCAGCCTCTCCCATTCTTTTAAGAGTTTCAGGCTCATTTAGAAGTCTGACAACTTCCCTTGCAATTTTTTCAGGGTGATACCTGAACAAAAGAACTGCATCACCGAGAAGTTTCTTCTGGTCAAACATCTTTCTCCATGAGGAGGATGCACCCGTTCCGTTGAAAACAACAACAGATTTTCCCATACCTGCTGCCTGTTCAGTGGCAGTTCCTGCAAGGCTAATAATTATATCCGAAGCAAGGACAACATCAACAAAGGCATTCCTGACAGGCACAGCAAATTCATACCCTGAACAGATACCCTTCACCCTGTCCCAGTCAAGGGTCGGGGACACAGCAATGGGAAGGATTACATCTTTTTTGTATGCTTTTATCCTTTCTCCAACCCTCAATATCCTTTCAAGGTTTCCATATGCCTCTTCCCTTGAACCGGGAAGAACACCTATGACTATTTTATTATCAGGGGCCCTGAAAACATTCTCTTTTTCCAATCCATCCATCATGGGATTGCCGAGAAAAACAGCATTAACCCCTTTATTCTTCAGGGATTCAGCGGTTCTTTCATCATGGGTAAAAACAGTATTTGTAACCTTCTTCATAATGGAAACCTCTATCCCAAGGTGGGGTGCAATGTAATCAGACTTACACGGCGCAAGAAAGTATGCCTTTGTCTTGAATGCAATCCACCCAAGGACAAGCAATGGCACATCTCCCACAACAAGAAGAATATCCGGCTTACTATTACCCCTGAGTTTTTTCACATATTCAAAAGGTATGTGAAAGGAGGTCAAAACATCCTGAACAAAACCCTTAAATGATTTCAAAAGGGGACCACCTGAGGGTGGAGGAGGAAACCCCTGAACAAATGGCACGCCCCTTTTTTTATACTCCTCACCAAGGGAAATAAGAGGAAAAGAAGTAATGTGAATATCAGGGCAGAGTTTGAGCATCTCCCTCCCAATCAATGCACCCGACCTATCCTCACCATATGAGTTTGAAAGAATATATATCTTTTTCATCAATGTATTTTATAAATCTCCCCACTTTTTACAACCCCCAATTTTTGTATTGACAGGGGATGGAAATAGGTGTATAAGATAGAAAAAGGAAAGAAAAGGAGGTGCTACATGAAGAGAGTTTTCATCGTGCTTGCCGTAATTGTGGCTCTATCCCCCCTGGGTTTGCTGGCTCAACTGCCAGTGGCAACGGATGCCTGTGCCCAGGCACAGATGGATGCTCAGGCAGATGTGAATGAAACCATGTGGTTCTTTGCGGGTTGTCTTTTTGGTGTATTGGGGGTTGGTGCTGCATATGTGATTGAACCATCACCCCCAGCATCAAGGCTTCTCGGTCAACCACCAGATTATGTGGCAATTTACACTGATTGCTACAAGGATAAGGCAAAGTCCATCCAGACATCGGCTGCCATAAAGGGTTGTGTTATTGAGGCTGTGCTCTGGGGTGCATATTATCTTTTTTCAATGTTACTCTCCGCTTCGGTAACTTATTAATAAAAAAGGGGGTTAAGCCCCCTTTTTTATTAAAACACAACCTGTTTGAATGTCCTACCAGAGTCCCTCTGCCTCACGAAGTAAACCCCTGGTCTCAACCTGATATCACAGATGTTCTTTTCAGGCTGAACACCCTTAAGCATCCTGCCTGTAATATCAAAAATCCTGAATTCCCTGTCCTTTCCTCCTGAAATTCTTATCCCACCTGGTATGGCTGAAACCCTGATAACCTCATCATAAAAGGTCTCTGCAACCACCCTCTCTTCAAAACCATCCTTATATGTAACAAGTGCTGTGTATCTATTAAGCCCTTTTTCAGGTGAATAATCCTTAATTCTCAACTCATCAAAGGCAACCCCTGAATAGATTATCCTCTTGCCCTTCTTTATGAGAACATCTGCATCAACCCCAATAAACAGATTCAATCCTATCCATCCATCTCCAGGGTAGCATGTGAAAACAGGCAGTTCGTGTATTCCAAGGGGACTTGTACTCCTGAAGTCAGCATACACAGGAAGATGGTCAGAAAAAGCATACAGTGCATCCGCAATACTATCAGGCACAGCATTGTTCGTTCCATCATTCACGGAAAGATTGAGGTGATCTCCATCATTCCCAAAGGTTGTATATGAGTTTGATAAATAATCCACGCCAATATTATTGTCCAGTTCATACTTGGAAAATATAAAGTCAAACCTGTCATCAAGACCACCACTGGAGGACCTTGTTGATTGGGTATGATAAGGTGCAAAAGTGGGATTATCGTGCCAGTAACCTGGCAGTCCGAGTATATCCTTTGAACGACCAAGGTTTGTATCGGGTAGGGCGTGTGGCCTGATAAACTCTGTATAACCACTGTCACCTTCAGAGCTGTAGAAGTTCATATCACCCACTATAAGCCACTCAAAGTCCCCTTTTGAACTCTGTAGGTTCTCTATATGCTGCCTTAAAAACTGAACCTCCTCAAACCTCTGGCTTTCGTACCCTGTGGAGGCCTTAAGATGGCAGGAGTATATGTACAGCTGGCTCCCATTCACCTCCACAACATATTCTGACATTGCCCTCAAACCATCGGGAGGAATGATGGTATCCTGTGAAACAAGGGAAACAATGGAATTCTTGTAAAAGAGCATATTGTCGGTGCTCGGCCCATCCCAGAATGCAGCCCTGCTCCATGTGCCTATACCTGCCTGATTCAATCTGTTTAAGAGGGTATCAGCACCAGCCTCATCTATAAGTTCCTGGATAACCACTATGTCTGGATTTATATACCTCATCACTATTTCAAAGTCATCAGCCCTTGCAGAGGCAGAAGTTCCACTGAAATCAAGCACATTGTATGTAAGAACCCTGAACTGTATAAAACCAGTATCACCTACAATGTAATAAAAATCAGAAGTTGTTGAAACACCAGAAGAGTCATCCTCTGCCCAGAGATAGTAATGAACAGTGTCCCCCTTGTTATATTTTGGAATGGTGAAGTAAAAGGTATCAAGCCTTGTGCTATCATGGTAAACAGAGGTACAAACACCAGAATTAACTCTGTAGTAAAGGCTGTCGTACAAAACCTGTGAATTATCAATTATCCTGGCCTTTATCAGAACATTCTGGAGAAAATTGGGGTTTAATGGTGCCCTTGAAATATCCCTGAACATGGGATGGAAATTCACATCAGCAGAATCCCTGGGCTCCATCCTTGCAGTATCATTGTAAACATCAACACAACCAATCAAGTCCATTACATCATCTGGATAGGGGTGGAGTGTAACTCCCCAGTTATCAACCCTGCATAAACCCGAGCCATCGTCTATTGTGAACTCAGAACCTGCAAGACCCGTATCATGGACAGTTGCATCCATCACCTTAACGAGAAGCCCCTCATATGCCTCAAGGTTCACACTATCCACCTTTGTAAGATAGGGTGGAACATGTTTGCCCGTTGAAACAACACTGTCCTTGAACAGGCTTATCTCTGTAAATCCCCTGTATTCTGAAACAGTACCTTTAACAATAACACTATCCCCCCTTGAAACACCCGGTACAGAGTTTGTATAAACATAGATACCATGCCAGGGTGTAAATGGGCTCTCCTCAATAAAATAACCTGCATTGAACACACCTGTCACAATACCGGTGGTAACAACATTGCTGTCAATGTATGGGGAAACAGTGGTCTGTCCCTGAATCTCATAGATGGTATGGAATGCAAAGCGTAGTGGTCCTGAAACATCATTTGCATCCCGGGGTTCTATCTTGAATCTTCCATAGGTGTATGTCAAAGGACCTGTTATTGTATATGTATCCCCAACAGTGGGGGTGAATGAAACACCCATATCATCAACCATCAGATTACCTGAACCATCATCAACAATCCATTCTCCATATGCATTTTGCAGGGACTCACAAACCGCATCAACAACCCTGATTAAGACACCTTCCCACTGTTCATCATTGGCGGGCCCACTCTGGACATCAACTGGTGGTGGAGGGGTAGAGGACCCCAGAATATTTACTGTTGGGTTTCCTGTCAATTCTGTCAGACTGTAATATTCATCAACCGTTCCCGTAACCTCAACACTGTCTCCAACAGAAACCGATGGTGCAAAACCCAGATAAACATAAATCCCCCTCCATGCTCCACCTGGCTTCATCTCCATAAAAAATCCACTTGAGAAAACCCCAGTGACAACTCCGTTTGTTTTAACGACCTGCCCATCATAGGGTGAGGATGCTGCATGTCCCTGGATGTTTTCAATGGTGACAACGGTCTGCCCAGACAGAACAAAACCTGTCAAAAAAAACAATAAAATTATGCGTTTCATCACCACCTCCATTTATTCTGGCTACATATACAAGTTTTATACCTGAAAACTTTTATTGATTATCAACAAACTATGGAATATTAATTAAGAAAATTTTTCATGCAAGTGAAAACTCTTCCATCAATATCTGAAGCTACTACCACCAATGAACTCCCTTAATATTGATGTGGGCGGTATTTCTTCCTCAGTGATTGGAAGGAAGTGATTAAGAAAGTTCAAGAGCCTCAATGCCTCACAGTAGTACGGGTCATCAGCAGTAATGGACCTTAAAGGCGTTTCAACAAAGTTCTTCAAAACGGCAAGTTCATACACAAGGGAGGAGTTGAACATAACATCTGCATTCTCCTGGAATGGGAATATGTTCTCTTCTTCTCCCCTCACAACACTTCCCCACCTCTCAAGTGTTACAGAGGGAGGATTGCCCCTAAACAGGGTATCCCTGAATATTCTCCTCAAAAGCCTCACATCCCTTGTTGGTATTCTATTCAATCTATTGATATTCAACTGAGTTAAGGCACTCACATAAATTTTATACTTGTACGCATCGTCCACACTCTCTGTAAGCCGTGGGTTCAAAGCATGGAGCCCTTCAATAATGAGAATTTCATCCGGCTTCAACCTCATCTTTCTCCCGATCCACTCCCTCTTACCAATCTTAAAATTAAACCTGGGTATCTCAACCTCTTCACCCGACAGAAGTCTACTCAAATGTTCATTGAAGAGTTTGAGGTCTATGGCGTCTATGGAATCAAAATACGGATTTCCCTCCTCATCAAGGGGTGTCTTATCCCTGTCGACAAAATAGTCATCAAGCCCAAATGCCTTTGGTTTAAGACCGTTCACCTTCATATGAACACTCAGCCTCTTTGAAAAGGTGGTCTTGCCAGAGGAGCTTGGACCTGCAATCAAGACCATCCTCACGGTTCCCTTCCTGTGCAGAATTTCATCTGAGATATATGCTATCTTCTTTTCATGGAAGGATTCAGCAACCTTCACGATCTCACTTATCTTCCCCGAGACAACAGAGTCATTCAGGTGGCCTATACTCCATATATCAAGTATTTCAGCCCATTTTTTTGATTCGCTGTATGTTTTCAATAGTTTCTGTCTTTCCTCTATTTTCCCCAGCTGTGATGGATTTTTTCTATCTGGCAGAATAATCAGAAACCCATCACCCATGCGCACTATATCAAACAGTTTAAGATAACCTGTGCCTGGAAGCAAAGGCCCAGCAAAATAACAAATATAATCTTCAATCCTGTAAAGGGGGATAAAATCCCGTGATAGATACTGGATTATTTTCAGGTCATCCTCTTTGTTCTCTTTCTGGAGATAGTAGATTGCCTCATGCTTTGTTAACATCTTCTTCTCTATTTCTATATTCTGGTTCACAAGTTCCTCTATTTCCCTTTTTGCCTGAACAAGGTTAAGCTCACCGCTTTCAATCTCTCCATACAGGGCATCCCCATACGAATGCTCAATCTTAATAGTTGCCCCCTTTTTGTATGCAACATAGGAGAGAAGGAATGTTATGGTTCTTTCATAGGTTCGTCTTCCTTCCGGGTGGGTCAGGTCAAGGAGTTTTATGTCTGCCCATTCAGGCACAACATCGTTCAGCCCTGTGTATTGATTATCCACAAGGGCAAGTGTAACCGGGTAATCCACTCTACCCACTATTTCAGATACGGTCTTCCCAATCGTTGACAAGTTTTATCCTCCTCTCTTTGTCAAAGTATGCTGTATTGTTTCTACCCAGTTCCTTCACCTTATACATTGCTATATCCGCAGTCCTGATAAGTTCCTCAACACTTCCTGCCACTTCAGGCATGGAAGAGACACCAAAACTTGCAGAGATTCTGTATTTTGTATTTTTTGAAATCTTGAACCTCCTACCATTCAACTTCTTCCTCAAAAACTCGGCAAACTCAACGGCCTCTTCAAGGTTCATCCCGGGGAGTATAATCATATACTCGTCACCACCATACCTGACACCTATACCAACATCTTTAATATAACGCTTAAGCCTGTTTGCCACAAGTCTCAGGGTATAACTTCCCACAAGGTGGTCAAAACTATCATTCACCCACTTAAAATGGTCAAGGTCAAGGAAGATAAGGGACACTGGATGACCCTCTTTTACAGCCTCATTCACAAGGTCTTTGAGTGGTCCTTCTGTGTATCTGGAATTATAAAAACCTGTAAGGTCATCCCTCAGTGTGGATTCTTTTATCTTCTCATAAAGTTTTGCATTCTCTATTGCAACTGCAAGTTGATGAGAAACCTGGGTAATAACCTCTATTTCTTCTCTTTTGAATGAATCTTTATAGTTGTTACCAATATCAATTATACCCAGTAACTGCCCCTTTTTCTTTATGGGTATAACAAGCTCTGAAAGTGTTCCCTCAATCCCCGGAAGATATCTTGATTCCTTTTCAACATCCTGAACAACAATAGGTTTTTTCAGTCTTATTGCCTCACCAACAATACCTTCACCCTCGTATATCACGGTCCTTCTTGGAGAAACACCTTCATCAGTGGAAAACCCCTGGAGAATCACCTTTTTCCCCTTTTTAAGCCCGATGCAAACATAGTGGTAACCAAATGTTTTTCTTATAATCTCCGCACTTCTGTTGAGAAGTAGTTTGAAATCAAGTATTGAAGTTATATTTCTATTTATCCTTGAAAGCAGGGTCAAATAGTCAATCTTCTGTTTCAGACTCTTTAAAAGATTTGCATTCTCAAGGGCAAGTGCCGCCTGTTCAACATAGGTCTTTATCATTTCAAGATCCCCTTTTGTGAAAGGCTTTCCATCCTTCTTGTTTATCACTTCAACAACCCCGACAAGTTTACCCCTGCTTATCATAGGAACAGCAAGGATAGATTTTGTTTTGAATCTTGATTTCTTATCCACCTCCTTAAAGAACCTTTTGTCCTTATAAACATCGTCCACAATCACAGGTTTTTTGTTTGTGGCAACCCAGCCTACAATCCCTTTATCCATAGGCATTCTCATGCCTTTCAGTTTCTCCGCCTTCTCTCCGAACACCTCATGGAAAACGAGTTCCTTTCTATCCTCATCAAGGATAAAGAGCGACCAGGCCTCTGCCTGGATTAATTCTGAGATATTCACCATTATTATGTGCAAAACCTCGTCAATCCCTTTACTCGGGGAGTTTATTGCTTTTATTATACGCGAGAATATCTTGAATTCTGGTCTCATTCTTCTTCAGGTATAACCTGGTAAATAAGTTTTATTCTTCCTCTATCAGAAACAAAATCTCCATCCTCTTTAATATCAAATTCAATCTCTGCTGGTTCCAGAAAGAGTTGTTTGGACTTATCCTCTTCATCCATAAAATATATACCGGCCCTCTTTATCCTGTATCCTTCCATGAAGTAGGTCCTTTCACCCCCTCTCATCCTGAGGATACCGAGCAGTTTATCTATCACCTCTTCATTCTCTAATCTTTCACCATATTTCCCTGTGAGTGAGAATCTTTCACTATTAAGAATTATATTCATAAGGGTTGGGTGGTCAATCAATATAACAGATCTCTCTGGTGACCTGCCTGTTGAAAATACGGTTGCCTCATTAACAAGGAGCCCTGTAAGATCCGGGTCACCAAATGAGTTGGGTGTAAAAACAACATCCCTGCCAGGTCTACCACTTGCTATACCAATCCCGAGCCTGAAAAGTGTCTTGAACTCTGGTGGTAGTAATGCATATGTGATCCCCTCATGGAGAACCTCTTTTTCAGCCAGTTCCCCAAACCACTCTCTATAATGCATATAATTCGTCTTAACAAACTCCTCAGCAGCATTAACAATCCCAACAGCAGAACCCACTGCCTTCAATCCAGAAGAAGGGTCTTTCAGAAGATTAAACTCCTCCTCCACAGCAGTTGAAAAACGTATTCGGTATTCCTTTTCTGACCAGAAGGTTTTGTAGATCTCCCTGAAAAGTTCCTGTGAATTCCCACCATACCAGATAATCCCTCCATCCCCCGTTTCCTTTAAAAGAAACCCACCACCCTTTCTTGCTGTATCAAATACAACATAGTGGAATTTATTCAGAATACTCCTCTGTTTCTCAGCATCATGGAGTTTATGGGACATGAATGTTGAACCCCTGACATCGTAAACAAGAACGGTAACAAGTGAGGCAAAGTTCCTTGTAAGAATACCACCTATCTCCTTTTGTCTTTCAAGCAGAGAAACATTCACACTGGGTGCAACCTTCCCCTTTCTGGAAAATCTATAAAACTTCCCATTGGGAAGAAGTTCTATTCCCGTTAAGTGAATGGCATCTGTGGCATCAACATATGACTTGGGATTCCGCGGATCAACCTTTGGTGGCCATATATACACAATATCCCCGAGAATTTTGTAAATGTAAATGGGTTCAAGTATGCTTCTCATAATCAAATGATAGTTCCCCACAGCCATATCAGGGTCAACATAAATCCCCTTCCTGCTTTCATCAAGAAGTGGTTCAAAAATATCAGGGTCCCTCTTGGCCTCCCTTGTCAGATTTTTCTGCACGATTTTTAAAACTTTGGGCTCAATAACATCAAAGTACTTCTCAGCGCGCCAGTATTCCCTTACAACCTTCTCAATTTCCCATTCAGGATGTGGAGGAAGAAATTCCATCAACTTTTCCGGATTCATTGATTGCAATCCCCTGTTCTCCTCAATCCTCTTTCCCATCTCCTCCATCTTCTCAAGATAATCCTTGAATATCCTCATATGGAATTTAATCCTCTTCAAAAGGTCAATGATTGCTATCTGTGAACCCTCTATTGCCTTGCTCAGGTCACCCCGTGCATTGATGTCAAGGATGTTCTGGAGTTCCTTCATTGTTTTTTCAAGAATCTTCTGGGTCTCTTCCCTCACCTTCCTGGAAAGCATATCAAGTTCTCTATCCTGCTGCTTCAGGATTTTCTCCTTTGAAGCGGCCTTGCTGGAAACCATCTTAGCAAACCTGTTAAGTGCCTTTTCGGAGGGATAGAGGAAGTCCTTGAAGGGAAAATTCCTCAAATCAGCATAATCTGTTATCTCTGATGATTCGAGGAGTTTAAGGAGGTGTTCCTCCTCCCTTGCCCTGAAACTCTCCATAAGTGTCTCATGCATCTCTTTAAAGGCATCGGTTGTAAAACCATATCTATGATAAAACTGTTCAAGGTCCCCAAGGCTGAGACTTCTCAGGTTAATCCCCAAAAGATACGGTCCCTTATGTAAATGGTCAAGAAATTTTCTCTCATTCTCAGGGATGGAACTGGATAGGTCATCAAACACCTTCTTTATCCTCCTACCAAACCCCTCTGATTCCCTTGCAGTGCTGAAAATCGTCGGAAATATCCTGATTATCAATGCCTCAAATATTGGAAGAAAAACCGGGGAGGAATTCTTAATATTGGAATATACCTCACCAAGAAAAAGGGATACCTCTTCTGGATTTGTTATATCCCTTCCAATTCTGTATCTTTCCTCCTCATTGAAATCAATAAAGATTATGACCTCGTGCTGATTCAAGAATTCAAGAAAATCTGAAGGAAATGCCCTGTTCTGGAAGAATTTCTGGAGGTTTGTTCTTACTCCCTCAAGAACCTCACTCCTTCCTATGGTTCTTTTTATTGAAATTAAATACCTGCTAAAAAGTTCTGAGGATGATTCAATCTCAGCAAGTTTAACCTTCATTCTGTTCTCCCTGTAAAGTTAAACCCCTCAATCTTAATTCCGGGCACAACCATGTGACAGGGGATTGTGTATGAATAGGTATCCGTTGGACCAAGTATCTCTCTTTTCTTTGTTACTGCTACAACATTATTGAATGCCTCAACCACGCTCTGGGTAAACCTCAGGTTTCTAACAGGTTTGGTTATGATTCCATCTTCAATAAGATAGGTGCCAAAACGGGTCATGCCTGTAAGGGTCAGGTCTCTGGGGTTTATAACATTTATGTAATGAAAGTTAGAAATAAACAACCCCTTATCCGTTTCCTTCA
>Ga0190303_1001079_pt1 | contig 11089 bp, 15 predicted proteins | sample 48700701_MG_FD_161672 | JGI IMG/M metagenome (GOLD analysis project Ga0190303, IMG submission 161672) | Hydrothermal vent sediment bacterial communities from Southern Trench, Guaymas Basin, Mexico - 4870-07-0-1_MG | ecosystem: Environmental > Aquatic > Marine > Hydrothermal vents > Sediment ...
GGGCCAAGTAAATAAGGGCTTTTGCAACGTGATGGCGCTGGGGAGGCCATCTGGCGCGTGACATTGCAGTAAGGCGAAAATTGGCCCTGTGACAAAGAATGGATGCCCGTGGGTCTTCAAGTGGTAAATTATGAGGCGGCGTTAAAGCCCCTGTAAAACAAGGCTTAAATGGGGGCTTTAAGAGGGTGATGTGATAAATCTGGAAACTCGGAACATGGAACTGGGCTTCCATGTTCGTTCGCCAGTTCCATGTTCGCGCAATTGGCCAATATAATAAGGTTATTTCGATGGTTTGGGCGAGAGTGAAAGATATCCGAACTTGGAACTGATTTTGCTACTCGATGCCGTTTAGTTCACGCCATAGACCCATCATGTAACCGTTCTTGCGCCCGCTCATATCGCGCAGATTGACTGCGTCTACGAACACCCGAACAGGGCCATCATGTTCATCTTGTGCGAAGTAGGTCATTTTGATCTCGAGCAGGCTGCCATAATCCGAAGCTCCGACAACCTCACCATAACTATCTGCAAAAAGAGCGATACAGCCATGTTGTTCTATATAATATTCCATTTTCACGACGTCGTTGCGTTCAACGGCAGCTGTAAATTCGATGGTTCTATTGTCTTCTGGACAGGCAGGTGCGGCCACAACACCTGTTGTCATGGGATCAATGATCACTTCGCCAATGTAGTCGCTTGCGGCAGAGACCGTGAAGCCAGTAAAAACCAAAGCTAATGTAGAAACAGTTGCGCGAAAAATCATAACATACCTCAATCTAATTAGTCGTCGTCAGACAGATTATAGCCGGTCCAAACCACGCGGCCAAGGATGCGAATGGCGACACATTGTTTTCCAACTCGCACTGCAGGTGTCGCCGTAGGGTGATCAAATGCCATCACCATTGTTTTCTTATCAGGTTGCGATATCCGTGCAAATTCAATTTTCCCATTTTCGATATATGCGAAAATTTGCAAGTTGGTCGGCTTCTTGTTTTTCTCAATTAACGCCAGTGACCCGATTTGAAGAGAGGGTGACATTCGATCACCAGTGACATTCAGAAACGACAGGTCTTCAGGAGATAGTCCCATATCGGAAATCCACGCCCTCGAGAGCGCAACGGGAGCAACCCCACGGCTGTTCGGATCGGATATGTCATACGGTATCGGCAAAAACCCTTCACGCAACGCTTCACGGCTGCCATCTATTGCAGGCTTTATTTCATCCAATGCTTTTTCGGCAAAGCCCTGAACACGGCCCATCCCATCTTTAGGAGTGCCCCTCTTCGGCCCGAAATAAAACTCCAACCCAAGAGCATCGCCAATGGCTGCTAATTTTTCGACCGAAGGAGACGAGCCTCGCCTAATATTTTGGATGGGCGATGTGTCCGACCGATTGAATGCCAGCTCACCAACCTGTGCCTGTGATAGGCCAAGATGCTTTCTGCGCCGTTCAATGGCCTCATATATATCGTTTGAATTCACCACAGTGTAAAAATGCAGTATTCAACCTTATAACCCTTGCCGAGCGCCTATCTTCATTTTTGGGGATCAGCGAGGCCACCATATCCAACAAGTGCACGTCACATGCGCGGTTCTTTAAGCGGCTGCGCGATGGCTATGGATGTTCGGTCGATACCTTCAATTCTGTTAGCCAGTGGTTTTCCGACCACTACCCCGAAGGTCTTGAATGGCCGCGCGACATCCCGCGTCCGCCTCAATCCAAAAAGAAGGAGGTGGCGTGATGTTTCGCATTCCGCTTATCCGGTTTATTGCAGATCGCGTGGCTTTTTGGCTGATAAGGTCTCTTCATCCACGTGAGCTATTGAGCTTGCAAATAAAGGCCGAATTAAACCAACTTGGGAAGATCGGGGCGGCCGACGCCCAAAAGATGATGACCGTATATTTCTGACAGGTAGCTGACGGCAGTAAATCCCTCTGCTGTAAAACTCTTTGTCAAACACTGTAACAAACCGTGGCGAGCTACAGTAGGCATAAAAAAGGCGCTGTCCCCGTCAGGGGGCAGCGCCTTGGGGCGACGCGCATAGCGCGGCGCAATCCCTGATCCATAGACTAAGCCGGTATCATCATGCCCTTGCCTTTGGCCAAATCGCGCATCCTGTTCTGGATTTTCTCGAATGCCCGCACCTCGATCTGGCGGATACGTTCGCGCGACACATCATATTGCCCCGACAAAACCTCAAGCGTCACCGGTTTGTCCTTCAGGCGGCGCTGCTCCAGAATGTCCTTTTCACGGTCATTCAGCACATCCATCGCCTCGCCCAACAATTCACGGCGCACGTCCAACTCGTCCTTTTCGGCGTAATCACCGGCCTGATCGGCATCCTCATCTTCCAGCCAGTCCTGCCACTGCATGGTGCCTTCACCGTCTGACCCCACTTGGGCATTCAGCGATGCATCCCCGCCCGACATCCGCCGGTTCATCGAGATCACCTCGGCCTCGGTCACCCCTAAATCAGTAGCAATCCGCTTCACATTCTCGGGCCGCAAATCGCCATCTTCCAACGCCCCGATACGGGCCTTGGCCTTGCGCAGGTTAAAGAACAGCTTTTTCTGGGCTGACGTCGTGCCAAGTTTCACCAGCGACCACGAGCGCAGCACAAACTCCTGAATGCTGGCGCGAATCCACCACATCGCATAGGTCGACAACCGGAACCCCTTTTCAGGGTCGAACCGTTTCACCGCTTGCATCAGGCCGACATTGGCCTCGGAAATCACCTCGGCTTGCGGCAATCCATAGCCACGATAGCCCATGGCGATCTTGGCTGCCAGCCGCAGATGCGAGGTGACCAGCTTGTGGGCTGCATCGGTGTCCTCGTTCTCGACCCAGCTTTTGGCCAGCATGTATTCCTCTTCAGGTTCCAGCATCGGGAATTTGCGGATACTCTGAAGGTAACTGTTCAACCCCTGCTCCGGTGACGGTGCGGGTAATCCGGTGTAATTGCTCATATTCTGTGCCCCCCTAATTGTAGTGATGTTTATAGGCTTAACATCAAGATAGGCATGGTTTTCATGTTTTCAAGACCCACGATCATTCTTCAGGGCCATATTTTAGTTCCGTTAACTTTATATGAACACGCCTGAATAGAATTTTCCATATATGTGTCAATTCTTCACGCAAGCGTGCTTTTCTGTGTCAGATATCAGGCGGCTCGAACATAAACACCTCGGCCAGCGGCACATCAAAGGCCTGCGCAATCATAAAGGCAAGCTCCAGCGATGGCGCATATTTGGCATTCTCAATGGCCACGATGGTTTGCCGTGTGACCCCCGCCATTTGCGCCAGTTGTTTCTGGGTCATCTCGCCCGCATCAAACCGAAGTCGGCGGATGTTGTTGGACACATTGATCTTGGCCATGATTACGCCGCCCGACGGTATAGAATGAACTGAGTGGCCACCTCGGCCAAGGCGCTTACCGCGCAACTGGCAATGATGACCTGAAACACCGCAAAAATGCTCCAACCCATTGCCAGCGCAATGAATGCCGATACCATACCTAAAAACGTGAAATTGTTACCAACCTTCAGGGCCTGCACTTCGATTTCGCGGTCATGCTCGTCAATCAAAAAGCTGGGTTTGGGCGTGTTGGTCAGTATTGCATGAAAGATACCAATCAAAATCATCCCGACAATCCGCAAAATTATCCCGACAGCCATCAGCGCCAAAATGGCCTTGCCGATCAGGCGGGTGCCTTCAGGGCCGTCAAAGGCCCCTGCAGCGTATAGGTCGGACACCTTCCAATAATAGGCGCTGAACAAGATCAGTATGGTGAACAGCGAGGCATAGATGTTTTTCTGCTGATAGTTCATTGGCGGCTCCTGCGCGGTATGACTTACCTTACTTTATGTATGTAATTATATACTTAATGTCAAATATATTATACGCTACAATCCAAGACCAAACGAAACCCTGTGCTGGGCTGACTATTTACGCAAGGCTTTCAGAAGGTCGGACATATCATCGGGAATATCGGCCTCGAACCGCATTTCTTCCCCGCTCACCGGATGCACAAACCCCAATGTCGCCGCATGCAGCGCTTGGCGTGGAAACGCCCGCGCCGCCGCCTGCCCCGCTTCGCCTACCGCTTTCACCGCCAGTTTACGTCGCCCGCCATAGGTGGGATCGCCAATCAGCCCATGCCCTGCATGCGCCATATGCACCCGTATCTGATGGGTGCGGCCCGTTTCCAGCCAGCATTCGATCAGGGACGCCACCACAGGGTTGCCAAGCGGCTCGATAATCCGCGAGCGCGTCACCGCGTGACGGCCCGAGCCAAACAACACCGCCTGTTTTTGCCGATCATGTTTGTGACGGGCCAGTTGCGTGGTGATCCGCATGATATTACCAGTCTCGAAACTCACCCCCTTCACCCCGCGAAGGCGCGGATCATAAGCATCAGGTGCGCCGTAAACCACCGCCAGATAGCGCCGCTCGACCGTGTGTTTTTCAAACTGCGCCGCCAGCCCTTGGTGCGCCACGTCAGATTTGGCGACCACCAACAGGCCGGAAGTTTCCTTGTCAATCCGGTGCACAATGCCGGGCCGCGCCACTCCGCCGACGCCAGACAACCTGTCGCCGCAATAATGCATCAAGGCATTGACCAAAGTGCCCGACGGCGTGCCGGGGGCCGGATGCACCACCATGCCCACAGGTTTATTGATCACAATCAGGTCGTCGTCCTCATAAACCACAACCAGCGGGATATCCTCGGCCTCGATATGGCTCTCGCTCGCCACGGGAACGGTTATTTCAACCACATCGCCCTCTTGCACCTTGGCCTTCTGGTTCACCTCAATGACGCCGTTCAGCACCACCTGCCCTGCCGCGATCAATTTTGCCAACCGCGACCGGCTAAGGTTCGCATCCTCTGGCACATCCCGTGATAACGCCTTATCAAGACGCGGGAACGGGTCGACGGAAATGACGACCGTTAAAGAGGATGTTTCAGCCATGAACGACGCCCCAGTGACAAACGATGAGCCGCAAGAGCCGGCCAACCTGAAATTTCTGCGCCGGTTGGTCACAGTTCTAACCGGCACGATGATTGTGGGCGTTGTAGTGATCATTGGCCTGCTTGTCATGCGGATAACGAACCCGCCCGCATCCCTGCCACTGCCTGCCTCGATCACCCTGCCCGATGGTACACGGGCCGCCGCCTATACTCAGGGGCCCGACTGGTATGCGATTGTGACAGATCAGGACGAAATCCTGATTTATGATCCTGAAACAGGCGACATTCGCCAGACGATCAAAATCCAGCCTTAACCACGCGCCCAAGGATTTTTCAAAAATCCTTATAAAAAACCTTCAAGGTTTTTTGCGGGCCGCGCTCTAGTCTCGCTTCTTGCCCATCGGTTTGCTCGTCTTTTTCTTACCTGTAGGTTTGGCAAACTTGCCTTTTCCTGATGCTTTGTGGCGCGGCTTTTTAGGGCCACGATCATTTGCACCAAGGTTCTTGGGAGCTGGCTTGCTACCGCCACGTTTGGGCATTGCATCGGCTTCGCCACCAAATTTAGGCGCGAAATCCGATTTAGGCACCTCGGAGTGGCGCGGTTTGCTGTCGTATTTGGTCGCGGATTTGGTCGCGGTTTTAGGCTGGGCTTTGGCGGCGGGCTTGCGCTCGTCACTGTCCCATTTAGATTTGCCCTTATAGGCGGGCTTGCCGCCCTCATGGTCGTCGCTATCGTATTTTTTCTTGCCTTGATACGCAGGCTTGCCGCCATCGCGGCTGTCATTATCCCACTTCTTCTTGGCTTTATATGCGGGCTTGCCGCCATCGCGCTCATCAGAATCCCACTTCTTTTTGCCCTTATAGGCAGGCTTGGCGCCATCACCACTATCACGTCGCTGATACGGGCGATTGCTGCCCTGCGGTTTGCCACGCGGCTGTGGGGGCAGATCAGGAGGGCTATCAAGAACGGTCACCTTGATGCCTTCTTCCAGTTCTTTCTTGCCGCCCAGCGCCTTGATAAAGTCATTGGAAATCTGCGCGTTCAGCTGCACGAATGTCTCGTCCGGCTGCATCCTTATGGCACCGATATCGCGTTTGGTGATGTCACCGGCACGGCACAGCATTGGCAACAACCAGCGCGGCTCGGCCTTTTGATTGCGCCCGATGGTCAGCGAAATCCATGTGCTTTCGGCAAATTCATCGCGCGTCGCTTTAACATCCGGCCCCGTCACCGAAACGGTCTGCAAATCCTCAGGCGCGGACCGGCCACTGCGGTATTGCTCGATATAGGCCGCCGCGATCTGCTCGGGGGTGTATTTTTCCAGAAACTTGGCGACAAACTCGGTGTCGGGTTTATCCGAGACTGTAAAGCCTTCCAGCAAACGCTCGTCATCGCGGTCCTGCACCATTTTGGCGGTTGGTGGCGTGTCCCATTTGGCTGTGACCTTGGCCCAGCCCAACAGGCGCTCGGCTTTTTTGCGTTGGCTCATCGGCACGATCAGGGCTGAAACCCCTTTAGACCCCGCCCGCCCCGTGCGGCCCGACCGGTGCAGCAGCGCTTCTTTATTCTGTGGCAAATCGGCGTGGATCACCAGATCAAGCCCCGGCAAATCGATGCCGCGTGCGGCCACGTCGGTGGCGATACAGACCCGCGCCCGACCATCGCGCATGGATTGCAGCGCGTGGGTGCGTTCGTTCTGGCTCAGTTCACCCGACAGCGCCACGACCGACATGCCGCGGTTGTTAAATTTCGCCGTCATATGGTTAACTGCCGCCCGCGTGCCACAGAACACCAGCGCATTTTGCGCCTCGTAATAACGCAGCAGGTTGATAATCGCGTTTTCTTTATCGGCAGGCTTCACCACCAGCGCACGATATTCGATATCGACGTGTTGTTTTTGCGCGCCCGCCGTTTCCACCCGTACCGCGTCCGTTTGATAGGTCTTGGCCAACAACGCGATGGGCCGCGCAACGGTGGCCGAAAACATCAGCGTGCGGCGTTGTTTGGGGGCAGCATCCAGAATGAATTCCAGATCATCACGGAACCCCAGATCCAGCATCTCGTCCGCCTCATCCAGCACCACACAGGCGATTTCCGACAAATCCAACGCGCCGCGGGTGATGTGATCGCGCAAACGGCCCGGTGTGCCGACAACGATGTGAACACCGCGATCCAGTGTGCGCCGTTCCGTGCGGGCATCCATGCCCCCCACGCACGATCCGAATCGCGCACCGGTTTCAGCATAGAGCCATTGCAACTCACGCATCACTTGCAAAGCCAATTCGCGGGTTGGCGCGATGATCAGCGACAGAGGGGCGCCAGCCCGCTCGAAACTCTCGGCCTCGCCCATCATCGTCGGGGCCATCGCAATCCCGAAGGCCACGGTTTTACCCGATCCGGTCTGCGCCGATACCAGCGCATCCTTGCCCACCAGATCAGGGTCCGCCATCGCCTCTTGAACAGGGGTTAGCGTTTCATAGCCCTTGCGAGATAAAGCACGGGCGAGCGGGGTCATCAGGTCGGATACTTCAGTCACGGTTTTATCTTTCGGATCAGGGTCGGGACGCGCAAGCGTGCCCAGATAGGGGGTTGTTACACCAAAGGCAACAGTTTGTCTCATGTGTGGTAAATTAGGAATGGTACCAGCGCCCCGAATTGAACGGGGGACCTCTTGATCCACAATCAAGCGCTCTAACCAACTGAGCTACGCCGGCACACAGCTGCCCAATTAGCGCCGGTCTGTTGGTAATGCAAGGGCCAGATGCATCATTTCGTGCAAAGTTCGATCTGCCATTCCTGTTCAACCAAATTCTGCCCGTAATTATGCACAGGACTTTCGCTGATCATAACAAAACCCGCTTTCCTATATAGCGAACAGGCCGCTTCGTGGCTTTTGTGGGTCCAAAGCAGCAAACGGCGATACCCCGCCGCCTGTGCAAACCCGATACACGCCTCCAGCATTTGCCGGCCCAGCCCCAACCCACGCGCCTCAGGCTCCAGATAGAACAAGCGTAGCTTTGCAGTATCATCACTGACGCGCACACAGAAAATACTGCCCAGAATGTGATCCGCGCGCACCGCGATCCACGCCCGTTCCATTTGCGGACGTCGAGTGCGCAGGAAATCCACCAGAATCTGGGCGACAAGCGGCTCGAAACTGTCGTCAAACCCGTGCTCTTGCGCATAAAGCACCCCGTGGCGCGATGCGATATGCTCCATGTCACCCACCTGAAGATCACGCAGTTGCGCAGCCGGTTTCTGACCAGCGTCACCCGAAAGACACTGCCGGATCGTCCCCATTGCCTGAATCAGACGAATTTCGTCCGGGGTCGACATGCCGGACAATCGCGCTTCAATCGCCGCCTGTGAGCGCTCAATCAACTCGGTCACCCGCTGCATACCAAGTGTTGTTAATTTCAGGTCCGTCTGGCGTCCGTCGTTTTTTGACGGGCGCCGTCCAATCAACCCCTGTTTGGCAAACCGTGCCAAAATCCGGCTTAGGTATCCCTCGTCCAGCGATAAATACTGCGCAATCAGGCGGGCATTGCGTTTTCCATCGTGGATTTCATACAGGATACGCACCTCGGTCAGGGTCATTCCACTTGCCAGATAGCTGCGGTCCAGCAGGCCAATCTGGCGGGTATAAAACCGGTTGAATGCGCGCAGGGCGTCGGCGGTATCGGGCATATCTTCCTCCTTGATAGCCAAAGGTGCACCAATTACTTGCCTTAGTCAAGTAATGATAGCCTTGCGAACCTGCGCCCTGCGCGGTAGCACTTCAGCGATAAAACCGGAGACCCCAAAATGAGCATCAATAGCGAAAGCGACACCGCCGCAAACATCCAGATCGGCCCAACCACATTGGGCATGGTGCGGATTTACATTGAAGGTGACGGGGTGGACCTGCCGCTGGATTTCTCGCCCGAAGAAGCGATGGAGATTGCCGAAGAACTGATCGCGGCGGCGAAAACCATTACGGCTGGGAAATAAACGCCAAAACGGGATCGCGCATAAGGTGCAACCGTTCCGCGGCATGGTGGGCGAATTTGCGGGTTAGGACGGCACGTCGCGCAGATGGCAGCTTTGCCTCCTGCCCCATGCGGATAACCTCGCCATCAAACCCGTCAGCAATGATCAGACCTGTCTCCAACGGCAACAGATCAGTGTCAAAATCCTGATCCACCGCCCAGAAATAACGGTCACACCACTCCAGATACCCCTGCCATTTCCGATCGGCCTGAAAATCGGCGCGGGATGATTTGCATTCCACCACCCATATTTCCCCCTTTGGCCCCAGCGCCATAACATCGACACGCAGGCCACACGACGGCACCATTTCCTCGACACAGGCAAAGCCAAGATCGCGCAAATGGCGGCAAGTGCCACGGGCCAGAAGCTGGCCGGGTTGGAGATTAGGGTGCATGTAGACAGCATGAACAAAAAGTGAACAAATTGCAAGCCCGGCTGCGGGGGAGATGGGATCGCGAGAAACCTGTTGACATGAAACCTAAAGGTATCACATAAAGAGATACCAAATGGTTTTATATGGAGATACCAATGCCCATACGCCCTGCCCTGATCAGCCTTTGCGCACTCGCCGGACTTACCCTGTCCGCGATGGCCGCCGAGCCGCCCGAAATCACCCTGATCCCTGCCCCGTCACTTGACTGGATCGAAACCGCAGAAGGTGTCGCTTTTGCAGCACTTGAAGGCGACCGGTTCACCGGACCCTACCGCGCCATGGTGCGCCTGCCCGCAGGTGTTGCCAGCCCGCTGCACGTCAAATCCGCCAATATGTTCGGCGTGATGATTGAGGGCGAGATGATCCATATTACCGAAGGCCAAGATGCCGATACTGCCATTCGTGTCGGGGCTGGATCATTCTACAAAGTGCCCAAAGGGCTGCCCCATATCAGCGCCTGTGTTTCGGATGTGCCCTGCATTGCCTACCTCTATCAGGACGGGGCGTTCGATTTTTTGCCGGTGGCCCAATGAACGCCGCCAACGCCGCCGCACAGAGAACCTTTCGCGCCCTGGCCGACCCGACGCGGCGCGACATCCTGATGATGCTGCGTGACCAGAACATGACCATCGCGCAGGTGGCCGATAATTTCGCCATGACCCGCGCTGCGGTGAAAAAGCACCTGACGGTGTTGTCGGATGGTGGCCTGATCGAGGTCCACGCCAAAGGCCGGACGCGCATTAACCAGATTAACCCCGCGGGCATGGCCCCTGTTCTGGACTGGCTGACGTTCTTTGACGCCTTCTGGGATGATCGCCTGACTGATCTTAAAACTGCCATTGAAAAGGATATGAGTAATGACTGATACGATAATCCGCAAATCCATCTACCTGAACGCCAGCAAGGAACAGGTCTGGGCCTACCTGACAGACCCCGACAAACTGGCCATCTGGTTCCACAAACCCAAAACCCCGCTGACCGGTGGCGAGGGTTACGCGATGTATGGCGTTGAGAGCGGCGACAAGCTGATGTGGGGCAAGGTGTTGAAATCCGATCCCTTTGACGCACTGGAATACACATTTACCATCGCCCCGATGGGCGACGCGACCAGCACAGTTAAATGGGCGTTGGAAGATGTGGCAGGCGGCACCCTTCTGTCGCTGGAACACACCGGCCTACCGCAAGGGGCCGATGCCTTTGGCCTGACGCTGGCACTGGACAAGGGCTGGGATGACCACATTTCCCGGATGCGGGCTGACATACATAGCGATAGCAGCGCGCAGGAGGATTGCTGATGGATTACAGCGCCACAATCGAAACGGTGGCGGATATTGCGAACGCAGCCAAGGCTATCCGGTACGATATGCACAAATGGTGGAGCCTGCGGGTCGAGCAAACCCACGCGCAGGCCACCATCCGGTTTTACAACAGCCATGTGACCTTCGCCTTTGATCAAGGCGGCACCGACAATCGGTTCTCATGGACCTGCATTGACGCCAACATGATCATCGAAGACGTGGCCGACTATGGCGAATGGAAGGGCTGTGACCTGCCCCTGAATTGTCATCCGACCTGAACCAGAGCCTTTTGGGTTGTGCTCTTGCCCCCAACCTTGGACCACGTTGGTCTATATTTTTCCCGCTTTTATCAGTTTGG
>Ga0190303_1001080_pt1 | contig 11086 bp, 11 predicted proteins | sample 48700701_MG_FD_161672 | JGI IMG/M metagenome (GOLD analysis project Ga0190303, IMG submission 161672) | Hydrothermal vent sediment bacterial communities from Southern Trench, Guaymas Basin, Mexico - 4870-07-0-1_MG | ecosystem: Environmental > Aquatic > Marine > Hydrothermal vents > Sediment ...
TTTAACGTTAGTCTTTTCCTTGATGGTATCGGCAATATCCCCTTTACCGGCTGACGGCTCAAGGACACGCATCCCATCTTCAATGCCTGCTTCCTCAACCATCCTTTTAATTATTGATTTAGGTGTTGGGAAAAAATCAACTCCAACCTTTTGGCCAATTAATTCTCGCTCTTTAGCTTTTATCGGGTCTTCCTTGATTTTGTCGGCACGAATGTCAACCAACTCCTTAATAGCTATTTGAAGACCAGGCGTATCGGTTATTCCCATAGCCTTTAGGCGTTTAACTTTCTTTAAATTTGCCTCAAGCATCCAGGGTAAATCATCTACAATCCCATATTTTTTGGCAAATCTTACAATTTTTTCGGCAAGCTCTTGTGAAAACGTATTTCTGTACCCAATTTCTCTGGAGAGTTTCTTTCCCCCTCTATGCTTTTTAAGCGTATTCTTGAGATTTGGTAGAAAATCAGGATCAATATCTATAGTTGGATATTTAACCAAATCAATAGATTCAACAGACACCGGATCATTTTTGTGCCGCCGATATTCGGAGGGATCCTTGTATTTATTTCTCAAGTAATCGAAGCGAACCTTTTCAAGAATGTTATCAAGCATCACAACCTGCGTTTTGTTACGCAAACCAGACAACACTTTTGCCTCACCCCTTTCAATGGCATCAGCAATGTTTACCATTGTATCAGCAATTTGAATTTCTTTGGCTGCATCCGCTCTTGCCCTCGCGGCTATCCGTGCCCGCCTTGCAGTATTTTCATTCCTGTCTTGGTTATATTTAGCTTCTGCCCTTCCCTTAATCCTTTTTGCTGTCCCCCTTAATTTATTTGCAATGATTTGATTTTGTTTGTTCTCTGTTGTAATTCTCTTTTTAATCTTTGGGGTGGGCTTCGGTTTTCCAACGATCATGGACGGGCTGACGCCTTCTTGAGGCGTTTCTTTTGCCTCAACTTGCTTTGGCGTCTTTGCTTTTGGTTCTTCTGCGGACATGTTTTGTTCGCTTGTGGGCGGTGCCCCTGGTTTTTTCTTTGCCTCCCTTAACGATTCATCCGTTTCTGGGGGGGCTGATAAAGCAGAAGCCTCAAGTGGTTCTTCCCCTTGCTCTTTAGTCTGAACAGGAGGTTTTACTTCTTTCTCCCTTGGTTTCTGTTCTTTCTCCCCCCGGGTTTCTCCCTCCGGGGTTTCCATCCGGTCTTTCTCAACGTCCCGTAAATGTACGCCTTCTTCCTTTTCCCAAGAAGTCCCTTCCTGGCCGCTTGGCGTTTCAATCTTTCTTCCAGTCTCTTTGGCATCTTGTATTCTCCTTTCTGCTTGAATCCGGGTGTGTTCACTCAGAATATCATTAAGCTCGGATTTTAACGTGGGATATTGATCTTTAAGTATATCAATGTGTGCGGTTGTTATGGCCCCGGACAAAAGGTCTTTCCGGATAGCTTTTAAAACTCCTTCACGCTTATTCTCTAACTTCTCACTCTCTGAACCACCTGCCTCAACAATTCTTGATATTTCGTCTGCGATTTCAGGAGCACCTTTTTTTATCCGCTCAATATCTGTTTCATTAAATAAATTTTGAACAAAACCTTTTTGGAAAGCATCAACCGATTCCTGTTTTGTTTCCCCTGCCCCATTTATAATAATGCTGTCTATAAATTCTTTTTTTAGTTTGGCAGCAGATTTATCATCTCTTTTTTTAAGGAAAGGGTGAAGGAATGTTGCAGCTCCACCTCCTCCAACAGCACCCATGATTCCGGCATCTATCAATCTCCTGCCTATTTGTTCAGGCGGTGTATGCTCATTTATAATCCCTTCGTCATAGGCGATTTGCATTGCTTCGTTTATAGCTTCCTGTAATCCTTCTGCTGTTGCACTTTTGAAAACTCTTGTTACAAATTTCCCACCTTCTTTAGTGAGAATCCCTAACGGGATCATTTCACTTAAAACTTCTGTGGCTGCATAAAATCCCGCTGTTTGCGCTGACTCTGTTGTGCTTTTCCCTTTTGCTCTTTGTTCATGATATACCTGTCCAAAAACAGAAGGATACATTGCTGCAAGGCCTAACTCTGGGTTTTTAGTTATTAGAGTCGTTAAAATCCCTGTCCCGAGGCTTGGCAAAACGCCTTCTATTGCACCCGTAGAATAATATAATAATGACCCTGGCTTTACATTAGGACGTATCCATTCTGCTGCTTTTTTGAATTCTTTTGCATAAGTTCTCCCAGCCGATGCTATTGGTTCTGCAATACTTTTTTCAACCCACGATTTATCACCAAAACCTTTCCCTTGTTCTAATAATTCCTGCGCCTTTTTTAATGATTCGGTCCCACCCGTTTTTAGATATTTTATAATCTCTTGTTTGAGTTCAGGGCTTACTCCTGTTGATTTTAAACCAAGAGGCATTACAGCTTGAGCAAGGATACTCTTTGCTCCATGTGAAGCCAATGCCTTTGCTGCTCCTGTGTTTCTGCCCCACTTTATCACATCACTTACGCCACCAGCTATATCACTTGCCGCTGCTTCTGCAAGCTTTCCCCAAGTCCAATGTTCTGGCGCCGGATACGGCTCACGCTCTGTCCCAGGTTCAGGGGCACCTCGTCTCTGCAATGTTGCAATTGCATCCCTTATTTCCTGCCGCTTTCTTTCGGGACTTTCACCAAGATATTCTATCCCACCACCAACATTCTCGTTAAGACCTGCTACTGCTGAAAGCCCCGATCTGATTAATGCAGGGATAGTTGATGTGTATCCACTCTTATCCCTTTTGCCAATACTCCCTTGATCTGTCTCAAAATTGAAATCATTAAGGTTATATTGCCTTCTACTCTTTTTCTCGGGGATGATTAAAGGAGATTCCTGTCTCTCACTTTTCCCAAGATTGAAGTCATTAAGGTTATATTGTCTTGGCATTTTCCCTTATTTTCCTTTGTTTATGGCTCTTGAACATCTTTTATTATTTTATTTGATATCTAAGCCTTACCCCACCTTTCGATGTTCTTTCATATTTGGGGCTATTTTCATAAAAAGGTTTCTCCCCGTAAGGGTCTAAAAATAATTGGCCTGCCGCATTATAATATACTGGCGTACCTTCATGGTATCCATTAGTAATAACAGTATGTCCAATTATTTTTTTGCTTTTTGGGTCAGGTACATAATTTGGATATACAGCTTTCCTGTATTCTTCTCCCAACCTGTTCTTTTCGAGTGCAATATCCTGGTCTGATAAATTTTCACCAAAGTGATTTTCTTTAAATTTTCCTATACCTTCAGCAACATATTTGAGTTCCCCCTTTCTGAGCTGTATCTGTTGATTTGTGGTAAGATCTCCTTTTTGTAATGGCTTTCTCTCAGCATTCTTTATCTGGGCTTTCAAAAGCCTGTCTCTTAAATTCCGTTCAGGCTCAGTAATCTTACGTACCTCTTTAAAACGATACAATGGGTCTCTCTCAGCATTCTTTATCTGGGCTTTCAAAAGCCTGTCTCTTAAATTCCGTTCAGGCGCCCCCCGTTCATAAGCCATCCTTTGACCATAGATTGAACCACCAAGAGAGGCTAACTTCCCTCCCATTCTCCCCCCCCATTCATTTGGGGCAATAGATTCAGCTAACATACCTGCAAGAGTTACCCCCAAATCCAAAGGTATCCCATTTTTGCCGCCAAGTTTCCGACCCCACATCCCAAACGGGCTGGTTTGCTGTTGTGAACCTATAGGGGGTAGGTTAGTTCTTGCGTTCTTATTGTTTATTATTGGTGATGGTTTGCTAACCCTTGGCCCTAATACCCCTTCGACTGACAATGGCTCATTTTTATAAATTCTTTGCTGCCATGTTTCGGGAAAACCCTGAACTCCTGCCCCGGAGTATATTGTTTGATTGCTGACTGGCATAACCTTTTCTCCTTATTCCAAAAATAGCATTGCTACCCCTATCACAAACCCTACCACTGCGCCTATCCAACCGCCTATGCATGCCCCTTGAACAGTATAAGAAGCTACGAATAACACTGCTGATACTGCGGATCGTCTCTTTTTCTCCTGAGTTTTCCGAAAAGATACACTTCCTCGTAATGTGCCTAAAGCTGCTTGCTCAAATTTTAATGAAGTAAACGGCCATAATGCAGTTTTGCTTTTAAACCTGTAGTTCCTTTCATCTGTAACTGTCTTCCAAATAAAATATTTTTTCAGAATTATTGCGTATTTAATTACTGTTCCCCTTTGCCAATTTAATCTGGCTGAGTATTCTTGCCCTATTTCTGGGAGGAACTTAACCTTAGCATTAAGCCTTATCTCGCTAATTGTTTTTATCCTTTTATCTTCTAACTTAGCTTTTCCTATAATAAATGAAGAAGTTATAACAGCATTTATATTTCTCATACTAACTTTGAAATCAGCGATTGCACCTTTAACCATCTTTTCATCTGCAAGTTTTATTTCAGCTTCAACATCCGCATTTATCTCTGAACTTTTTAGCTTGTTCTCAAAAACTGATTTCCACACAATCCCAATATCAAGTCCGGCCATAAATTTCCCGAACATATCATAAAGAGATGGGAAGCTACTCAATACATAACCTGTACCAAAGAAAGCAGCATCAACTTCTATTGTTTCATAATCAGGAGCATCATCAATAACCCGGTTCGCCACTGTAGTATTAAGAAAATCCCCATGGTGGGCTTCAACATACGGGGCATACCTTGTTATTGCTTTGCTACTACTCATAACAACCCTCTCCTTAATATGTTAAAGCTGCCCCTACCCCAAGTACTGCACCTATCCCAGCGCCCCAATAGCTGCCTGCTGAGCTTACTGTTTTCACTCCTATATTCTCTACCCCCCTCTTAGCCTGATCAGCTAAAACAGGAGTTGTATTCTGAAAAGCGCTCCCAACCATTGAGCCCATTGCAGCTCCGCTCAATGCTCCACTTATTACCTTAGACACGGTTGAAGCACCGGCGACATCTGTCTTTGAGTTTACTGCTCCCTGAAGTGCCCCTAATGCTGCTCTTTCAAAATCAAGGATTGTAAACGGCCATAAACGTTCTTTTACTCTCATTGTATAGTTAATTTCATCTATATCAGTCTTGGCAGAGAAATAAAACTTCATTATTTCAGAATATATACCAATAACACCTTTGTTCCATTCAAGGTGTGTTACCCATCTCGATGAGGCAATAGGTATTAAGTCATACTTTAACTTTGCCCTCATCCTGGTTAACGATTTGACTCTTGCATCTTCAATTATTGCCTTGCCTATAACAAATGAACTACTCATTACAGCATTCATATCTCTCATGCCTGTTTGGAGCCTTGGTATTGCATTTGCGTTTATGTCGTCATCCATTAAAGCAGACTCAGCAGAAATAAGATCATTCACTATAGGAGAATTTACTGTACTTTCAATCATTTGATCCCATAATGCTTCAATATCAAGTCCGGCCATAAACTTCCCGAACATATCATAGAGAGATGGGAAGTTACTCAATACATAACCTGTACCAAAGAAAGCAGCATCAACTTCTATAAAAGAATAATCTTTAAATGGATTTTCTTTCTTTAAAGCTTCATTTCTCTTAACCTGTATCCAATTTAGAAAACCGGCGTGATGTATTTCTACATAGGGCGCATACCTTACATAAGTTTTTTGGGTCCCTCCTCCTCCACCACCACCACATTGGCTTATTTCCCCTTCATATTCATATGATTCTGAATATGTTATCTCATACCTCTGATTTTCTTCGTTCCATTCACTCTCGGTATAAGTATATATTTTCACTGTTAAATCCTCAGCATAAACTTTCTTGAGTCTTCTTTAAAACCTGCTTTTTCACCAAGTTCCCAAACCCTTGGGTTCTTTGATTCAAAAGATATGAATGTACAATCCTGGCTTTTTGCAAATTCCCGGATGAGAGATGAAAATCCGCCTAAACTTTCATTGCTTATATTCCCCCATGAATATAAGCCTTTAATATTGAGTTTTTTAATCCCGGTAATTTTGTTTATCTCGATTTCTGTTATCACTATTGAGAGAAGTTCTCTTTTTTTATTCAATCTTACAAAACATTGGCTTTTATCATTTAAAAGAGAATGTAATAGCACATTGAAATAAACCTGCTGGTCTCTTTCCGCTACACCATCTACCCGTGCCATAGCATATTTAATCGTTTGCCAAAAGCTCTTAATTTGTATAGGCAGTAATTTAACAATCATATTCAAATCTCCTTAATGATCATGGATAATCCCTTTTATATTGATATAATCCAATTCTATGTATTCATAGTCTGTTATTTTCGCTTTGAACCTGAATTCTCTGCCTAATGCCGTTAAAAATACGTTGCCTTTTTTCATAACATCTTTCCATTCTGTTTGTTTAAAATCTCCTGTAAAATCACTTCTATATTCTATAGCAGCCTGCAACACTCCTGAAACATTTGTGCCAAACTCAATCTCATGTATTGTTTTATATTTCGTTGTACCAAAATCATAAATGTCAGTCCCGATTTCAAAAGCCGGTGTTGATATTAATGTTGGGGAAGCTATGTATAATATTCCCCCTTGAGAACCTACGCCTGTGATAGTAGCCGGCCCTGCTCCAAGACTATAATTTTCTGGATTATATACATATCCTTTTTCACCATCGCAAATATATAAAAGCCTGTTCTCTTCGTCCCATGATAAAACTAAATCAGACATATCTGAAAGATATTCAGAATAATCTAATTTTTGTGGATACGATGAAGCTTCAAAAACATTTGATTTCATTGGTGTTTCGCCGAGTGAAAACAAACGTCCTTTTGTGTCTACAAAAAACTGGATTGAGTTATTCCCGGAAACTGCATGCCTGCCTTTTAACCCTATTCTATGGACAGTATTTAACCCATACGTATTACCAACTGGGACAAGAAACGACACCCCATTTTCACCATATGCAACTACTTTGTTTCCTAATTTTTTGAGTGAATATACTGCCCCCTTCCAGTCAAGAGGTCTTTCCCCTGCAATATTGTCTTTCCATACAGTGAAATTTAAATGGCCTATATTCGACCATTTAACCCAATTTAATTTTAACGAAGTAGCAAAATAGATATAATCATCATCAGGTTTAAGGGTAACATTAAGAGAGAATAACCCATCAACTATTATACCTTGAGTCCTTGCACCATGTAGAGTTATCTCTATGGCTAAGGGATCCGAAGCAAGGGATAATACCCCCCATTCACCATGCAAAACCGGTGTTATAGTTAAGATGTCTTTAAAAAAGGCACTAAATGTTATATCAAGAGCGGGATTTCTCTTAACAGGGGTAACTATTGAAAAATACCCATTACACTGAGTATCTGCTAAGGCATAAGCATTATAGATAATTATGCCGTTTGGAGGGCTTAGAAGATGTGATTGCGGAGATAGAGAGGGTGAAATAGACTCTACTCGTTTTATTGTCCCTGGGATTCTGCTCAAATTTAATCTCCAAAATCCTGATTTGAATCATTAGATTTCAAGCACCGCATAACAATCAAGCACCGCATTTGTGTCAAGATTCCAGAGCACGAGGCTTGAACTAACCGGGATTGCTAATCCTCTTGGCCAAGTGAATATAACCCCAGTCCCGATTGTAGCAGGGAGCGTTATCCTTCTTAAAAAAACATCAGGCGCAGTAGGCCCAGTCCCCCATGCTACCGCTGACTGTATTACACCGGAAGCAATCACATCATCCGTATCTTCCGGTATGAAATTAACTGGGGATGTTGGGGTTACACCAATCGCTTCAGGTCTACCAAGCCCAATAGTAGATGTTATCGCTTCTGCAAGGAAAAAGCCAAGCTCTATAAGCCTCGCTTTTCCGGGAGTTGCCCCTGTCCTGATTTCCCAGCCCGCTGTAGCATTTGTCCCGCTTAATGTCCTTACCCCAAGACTAACTTTCATAATTCATCTCCTTATCTTATTACAAAATAAATATCTTGTGGCCGCAAATATGTTCCATCTATCACAGTTTGCGTGCCATTAAAATCTATATAATAAAGTATTGCATCTGTATAATCATGCCCAATCGCTATATCTGTAGTGTCATCATAAATAATTGCTCCTGAAGTAATGATTGAGCCCCCTGTAACTGTCCATTGAGGATAATCCCAGCTAAGTTTTGCTAAATTATTGACATTATCAATAGTCAATAATACCCCAGTAAGGATAATGCCACCAGTAGTATACCCATAAGCGTTAGCTACCTCATGTGCCACGACATCAGCATAAGTATGATGAGCTGTTTCATCGAAAATAAATCCATCCCCTAACAGAATTATTTTGAAGGTATCTGTAAGGCCATGGATATCCCCCTTTAAAAACATTTTCTTAGCGCTATTTGCAGTGATATTCGCCATGCCACCCTCTATTGGATTTGGACTTCTATATTAATAATATTACAAATCCCACCATCAGATTGAGTTTGCGCTCCACCAAAGTCAATATATCCTACAAGTGGATTAGCCACTGGGGTTGTAATAGTAGAATCAAAGATTATTGCGCCAACAACAGGCCCAATAGACCCGCCACTGGCCTCCCATGATACATTATCCCAAGTAATTTCAGTCCGGTTGTCTGTATCATTTTCGGTGATAGCTACTCCAGTAAGAACTTTTGTATTTTGAGTATATCCATTACCTGTTGGAAGCTCATACTCGGATACATCAGCATATCCTTTATGATTAACTCTATCAAAAACGTACCCTTCTGCCATTAAAATGATATGAAATTCATCGGTAGAAAAGTCTACTACTTTTGTTGCTAACAGAAACTTGATTTTGTTTGCTAAAGTGGCTGCCATTTTATCTCCCCGTTAATTTATTTATTATAGCTTCGGGATTTTACATAATGGTCCAGCTGCCGAATCATCTTCACAAGAATCAGGATAAAGTTTTTCCATAGTTCCTACAGAAACATTACCTTCTTCGTCATAAAGCAACTGGAATTTTTCTATATGACCTATTATATTTGGGTTAGAAGCACTACCAGATCCCATACCAACTCCTACAAAATCCCCTCCCCCTACAAATAAACAATTATTCTGATCAACTATCATATGCCCAGCACTAAGGGTTTTACATAAAAACGTCCCATCAGAATAAGAAATACTACTTCCTCCATCAATAATTGCTTGGATAGTTGACGCTGGGTAAGCATATATGTTACCTGTATATACATCTTCGGAAAAGTTCTTGCCTATACCAGTAATAAGATTATTATAATTATCAAGACACACACCCCCTGATGCTCCAGGAAACCCGGTAATAATACTAAGACCATTTCCTGTTGACACATTAAGCGCCCCAATAATTGAATTATCCCAGCCGCCTGCTTCAGTGTTTATAAGCAAATGAACATCATCCCACCAAACAGCATCATAATGCTCAACATTAAATAACGAAACTCCAGAAATTGGTGTATAATTTCCCTCCCCATCAGCAGTAAAAAGTTGTAGAGGGTCACTTGGATCTAATAGCGAAACATCAAAAACTATCAATGGAGAACCGTAGCCAATCCCAAATGCAATCTTAGTCCCGTCCGGGCTTACCTTTAAAAATGAAGCATCTGAACTTATTGGTATAGTTGCGGCAACATTAAATACTCCACTTTGATAAGTTGTTTCCAAATATATAGAAAGACCGTTAGCTATTACTAACCTACCATCTGGGAGAGTATCAAACATGCAGCACCAAGTCTCAAAAGAATCACTTTCAATTATAGGAAGGTCATATCCATTAGAAAGTCCCCCATCTGAATAAAGTTTTGTACTTGGGACTACTTCAAGTTCCCAGTGCTGCATCGCTGACCCAGCCTCATAACAAGGACTATTATTTATATACGCCATTAGTATACTAAATTCTAAAGATGTTGGTGGAGTTAGCACCTTCCAATAACCACAAGGCGTATGGGTTGGCGTTATTGGGGTTGCCCCCTGAGTTGGGTAATCCCATACAGGATGTTCGCTTGTGGCAATCTTGCTTCCCTCGTTGTAACTTTTTTTATTTGTGACAGGGACAATCCCCCAGGGGGTTTGCCCTTTATATGTTTTCCAATCAACCATTACGCAGCTTCCATCGGTGACCCAATAATAACTTGCCCGTTATTATTAACCATACTCCCCGCAATAGGTAAATCAGTCGTTACACTATATACCCCTGTCCCCGGGTCTCTTATTACAGCCACTGCACCGTTACTCATATAAACATAATCATTAAAGGCTACAACTGACCAAGGGGTTCCCCCTGTTACTATTAATTTTTCAACAAGAGAACCCGTCCATTCATATATCTTTGTTTGAGAGCAAACAATCACCAAATTGGTTAAAACAAAAAGCTGTGGATACGGAAAACCATCTGTTATGGCCGATGTATCTATTCTTGTAAGCTCATCAAGAGCGCTGAGAGTGCCGTCTTTACCTATAGCGCCATTACAGGTAATAAGAGATTGAGAATTACGAGGGATTCTTTTAGATGGCCGCAACCCTCTTGCGAGGTTTTTCGCCCCTATAGCAATCTCAAATCTCTTTGACATCATATTTCTCCATTGGAAAAATTCCTGTCAACGGTTGCAGGGGCAGTCATATCTATCCCCTCCATATTTTTTATTCTTTCTTTAATTTTCGGGATGGCTATTTGAATCAAATCTTTATACTCCATTAAAGGATTTTCACCTTCAACCATCTCGATAACAGAGGCCACAACATCTTCCTTGCCTTTAAACTCAGGGTGATTTTTATAAAACTCAGAGTTTATCTTGGTTGCCGCTATATGATTCTGGATTAAATTACCCACTGTTTCGGGAAGCATCAACAGGTCTCTTTCTGTCGTTAAAGCTGAAAGTTCCTGCTTTTCTTTTTCAACTTCCTTCAGAAGTGTTTCAAATTCAAGTTCGCTGAAAATATCAGGGAATTTTTTCTTTAAAAATTGGACTATTTTTATCACTTTATCTCCTTAATCGCAGATACCTCCATCAGTATAATCCAACCCATTACTTTGATAATATACTGGTGTTGCATCTGTCTCACCTATAAAATCTTGAAGGTCTCGCATGGCATTCCAGAATTCCACG
>Ga0190303_1001081_pt1 | contig 11069 bp, 10 predicted proteins | sample 48700701_MG_FD_161672 | JGI IMG/M metagenome (GOLD analysis project Ga0190303, IMG submission 161672) | Hydrothermal vent sediment bacterial communities from Southern Trench, Guaymas Basin, Mexico - 4870-07-0-1_MG | ecosystem: Environmental > Aquatic > Marine > Hydrothermal vents > Sediment ...
TGTGTTTATTTATTACTACAGTCTTCATTTTTAGCACTATCTGACAAATGCACTATATTTTTGTTACAACCAGGCATAACGATCACCTTTGTGATGCCGTCTTTTTTCAGCACTTCTGCAATATCGTTCACCTTGTTGATGGCACCAACGCCGGAGTAATCAAGGCTATCTGTTCTCAACTCAAACACTTTGTAGATGTCTGCTTCCTGTCTCATCGATTCCCCCTATTCGATAATTTACTATCGATATGGAGTTATCGGATTTATGGGGAATTTCCCGTCAAGTTATTTTTCGATATTTATCTATCGATTGATGATAAAGGATTGCCCTGTATGGAAATAAATTTTCATGTTACGAACGCAGCCGGGCGAAATTCCGGGATTCACAGAGATTCTTCAACTCAGAAACGGTAGGACGTTCCAAATAGAGCTCGGTAAATCCGGAACCAATTTCCGTGAGATAGTGCGCATCGGAATTACGGATGCAGAGGCAGTTTTTTATATCCGGATGCAGCTTTTTCAACTGCTCAATGTCGCCCTTTGCCGTGATGCCCACAGCGGAAATAGGGGGATACTCAGGCAAAAAGCCCAGCTGGGCCAACACGCTGAACGTCATGGCATCCACATGGGCGGGAAATCCAAAGCCATTGTGAGCTGCAATCTGTTCCAGCACCTCATCAAAACTCCATTTTGAAGAGTTGATCAGAGCTCGGGATTCAAAACGGATAATGGTTTCATCGGATGAAATCACCACCTGGTCACCAAAAAAATCGGGATCGTTTTCCACGGGCAAAAGAGAATCATACAGCAGAGTATCAAAGCGGGATGCATCCTGCCAGCTATCGAAAAGCCCGATGATATGGATTTCTTCTATGGATTGCACTTCAACCCCATACCAGTAAATCAGTCCATATTGCCTGGCCACCTGTGCATAGGCTTGGGAATTTGCCATGGAATTGTGATCGGTAATGGCCACGATATCCAGTCCTTGTTCTTTTGCGCGGGTCATCACCGCGGCAGGTGCCATTTCCAATCCACCGCAGGGTGACAGCACCGTGTGGATGTGTAAATCGGCTTTATACCAGCGCATGGCGATATCAGGTATTGAGCAGGTTGTACAGAATTCCCGAAATAGTGAAGGTCTCCCTGGCGCTGGAGATGAGGCAGATTTTTTCTTCGTTTGCCTTTTGGATAACAGCCTCTGCCGGCAGGATGCCTTTGGCAAAGATGATTGCGCTGATACCAGCCAGGGATGCCACAGCCACCACATTGAGGTGACGCATGATGGTAATCCACACATCCCCTTCCCGTGCGTTTCCCATCACATCGCTCAACAGATCAGACACGTAACCGCCGTTTATTTCTATTTCCTCAGGCATCTCAAAAGAGGTAATCACCTTGCCCTCGATGAGAGATACCAGTTGCTCAAGCTTCATCTTCATTATTCACCTCGATTCGTTTCTTTTAATCTTCGCATGCGAACGATGCAGTCATCCAACTCCGCTTTACCGGCCACAATATCTTCGGCCAGAGCACTGCATGATGGACATCCACAGGCACAGCAATCCAGTCCCGGAAGTTTCTCCAGAATCTCATTGATCTGTTTCATCTTCGTCAGAGCATTTTTGATATTGTCGTCCAATGCCATAATGGGACGTGGTTCCAGAGGAATCACGTTAAAGCGATCTTGTCGGTAGAGGTCTATAAACAGTTGGTCATGGAAGTCTTTGTGTGTGGCATTGCGCATCAGGTGTCGTATGCGGGAGATTGCCACGAAGGGATTTTCCACATTCAAAACACCCCCCACGCACCCATTTGCGCAACTGTTCAGCACGATATAATCATACACGCCCAATTGATTGTTTTCGATATTATGCAAAATATCGATCACATTATGCACGCCACTGACATCCATGGTTCGTATGGAGCCGTCGTTCACCTCTTCGGCTTCCACGCCGGATATAGCCCAGCTCAAGCCTTTGGGATAGACTTCCATGGGTGTGGTATCGGCCTGGATTTCCTTGATATTGGCCATGACATACTGATAGACATCACCGATGGAAATGGCGCCGTCTTCCAGATGCACATAGGTTCCTTCCGGCTGATGCACGGCCGTTACTTGAGATACGCAGGGAACGATGAGGAAAATACCCACCTCAGAGGAATCCAGCTTTTGCTCGCTGCAAATCTTGTTGCGAAAATAGGTTGCCAGCACACTCATGGGAGCTTCGATATGCAATAAATTGGGCAGAAGAGAAGGAAAACGCACCTGAATCAACCGCACAATGCTGGGGCAATTGCTGGAAAGAATCGGCTTGATATGAGGATGATTGCTGACATATTCTCGAATCATCAGGCCCATCATCTCTGTTACCATCGCCTCTGATGCCACAGCATCAAACCCCATATGGAGTAAACCCCGTTTTGCTGTTTCATAACTGATGCCATCGCCGAATTGCCCGGCAAAGGAGGTGGAAATTATCGCCAGTTTATAGGCGAATTTGCCGATTACCTGCAAATCGTCAGCGTAGGTCTCTATCGCTCCAAAGGAACATGCTGCCACACATTTACCGCAATCGATACATCGGGATGCATCCAGCTCCACCACTTTATTGCGCAATCGTAGCGCTTCGGTGGGACACACCCGCACACACTTTGTGCATCCGGTACACTTTTCAGGAATAAGTTTTATCGCATGGAAATAGGTTTTTTTGCTCATTTTCTACTCATAAAAAATTATTATTTCAAGAACCGTATGGCCACCTTTGGTGCTCTCGATAAAGAGGGCATCAGTATTTTTTTTGATATTGGGAAGCCCAAGACCAGCGCCAAAACCCATCTCCCGCACATAATCGGTCGCGGTAGAATAGCCAGGCACCATACATTGCTCGATATCGTCGATCCCCGGCCCCGTATCGGTAACGATAATCTGGATGAGATCAGGGAAGATGTTGGCATGAATTAAACCACCCTCTGCATGAGCCGTTACGTTTATCTCCGCTTCATAGCACGCAATCGCCACCCGGCGCAACACCGCCGAATCCACACCGATCTTCTTCAGTGCCAGCTTGATATCTCCCGAGGCTTTACCGGCATTTACAAAGTCATGCTGACCTATCGAGTAATCCATTGTTATTACCGGTTGGGGCTTGGTCTGGCGAAACCTGTTCGCCCGGTTTTCCATCCCCTCCCGTGTGTACCAATAACGACTCATCCTAGATTTTGCAACTTCTCAAGCCTGCATTGAACAACAGCCCACTGGATTTGTACAGTGTGAAGGGCGTAGATATCAAGGGTAATTCCCGCTCCTCTGCCATTTCCACAATATCCTTTGGCGGTATTTTACCCCGTACAAAAACGATTCCAAACAGGTCGATCATGTCTGAAAGTCTGATGATTTGGGGATTTGTCAAACCAGTCAGCAACAACGTCTGCTCCTTGGTACAGTGCAAAATATCGCTGATGAGATCGGAACCAAAGGCGCAGCTTACATCCTGATCCAGATCAACATTCTCATGCAACAACTGTCCTTCCAGTAGCTCGAGAATTTCGCGTATCTTCATTACTCCATCCTTCTCTATTTTATACTCATTTCTTACGTAAAAAACTCACGCAGAAATCCCCGAACCTTCTGTGGCGGTCAAGGAAAAATCTCCCCATCCATCTCCCCTCACTCGCTTTTCAGAAGGTAGGATGCAAGGAGCACATAGCCGCTTCCTGCCATTATTCAGGGATGCATTCAGCAGCAGTGACACAGCTTTTTCTGGACTTACGGCGCTTATCCACAAATATCTGAGGTGCAGATTCCGGAAACTGCCTTTTTCATTTCGCTATCATATCAGGCACCTCATATCTCCGGGATAACTCAGACAATGTCTGCTCTCATCTCACGGCTTTTAATATGATACTGACTTTAAATTCGGACGAATACTGCTTACGCATCTTTATACTCCTCTTCATTTTTTTCTCTGAAAATTTCTCTAAAGAATCCCAATATAAATAATGAAAATTCGCTTTTCATTATTCCACCCCTCTGCCCCACCTCAGGCGGGGCATCACCCCTGAAAATCAGGGGAGAGTATGTGGAAACCTCGCGGCAAGCCGCGAGGAATCTTTTGAGTGAAAAGGAAAAAATCGAGAAAAGCGCTTTCTTCTCATTCTTATCCTTATACAACTGTCCGAATTTTGGGTAACATTATACCTGGCGCGTAAATCTGTTACGGAAAGCTTATTTCAATAGCAGGCATTTCCTGGTCTGGACGTCTGCGCCGTTTACCCGCAGGCGATAAAAGTACACGCCGGAGCTCACGGGGTTGTCGTCTGCATCGCGTCCATTCCACACTACTGATGTTGCTGTGCCCGGTTGCAATCCAAAACTGCGAACCCGCTGACCACGGGCATTATAGAGCTCAAGAGAAGCGCTGCTGGCATCCTGTGGAATGCTGCAGGCGATGGTGGTGGTGGGGTTGAAAGGATTGGGATAATTGGCAGACACTGTGGCAACGGTGACAGGTACGATATGGCCGGCTGCACTGTTTTCATATATCTGCGGAAAATAGATGTTGTCGATCCATGCACAGTCATCACCCACCGAGAGACCGCCATCTTTGAAATAGCGCCACATAAAGGTGTGTTGGCCTGCCGGGACGTCGAAGCACACTTCCGCCCAATCCAGCTCGCCGCTCCATTCTCCAATTATCTGGGCATCGAGGTAAAAACGCAGTTTGTCGTAGGTTTCTTCAGAAGAAACTTTCCGCTGGAACCGAATGGTTCCCGCCTCAATCACATTCACGGAGAGGATAAGATCGGAAAATTCAAGATCGTTCACATCGCCGGATTGAGCAGAAAAGCTGCCCTGGTAGCCATCGGCACTCACCATCCAATCCGCTGCACCATCAAAAGCCCAGGGATAATTACTGAAATCCCCTGTATTAAAATCTTCCACAATGCTGTTTACATCGAGGTTTATGGCCGCATCAAAGACAAAGCCCATATCACCGGAAACAGATATCTGCAACGGAGCATTATAGTTGAATGGTACATTTTGCGCAGCCTGAAGAATGAAGCTCAGGGCAACGGTTCCGTTTGCCTCCAGTTCATCGACCGTAGTAGAACCCTGGATGATGCTGAGAAAGCCGTCATCGGTACTGAGTATCGCATCCAGATTTGATACATCGGCACCGCCGCTGTTTTGCAACGTAACCAGCATCTGAGCTGATTCACCGGCATCCAGCCTGCCATTCTGGTTGTCCACTATGGTAATGCTGGCAACTGCGGGAATGGCGTTGTAAGCCACGAAGGATTGTGGCACATCGTACAGCGCTTCGTCACAGCTCACCTGGATGGAGGTGACGATAAGGTGATCGTCCGGGACATCCTGGGCTATGGTAAAACCAAAGATGTCACTGGCGGTGATGACTTGATTTTGGGTCATGGTGCCGATTGCCTCGGTACCATCGGTGATGGTGATGTAGTCATCATCGCTGAAAAGGGCGAGTGAAAGGTTGTGAACATCTCCCTGGCTGAGGTTGGTAAGAGTGAAACCCAGGATGGCAGATTCGCCGAATTCCAGCAGATCATCATCACCGGAAGCGATGGTATAATCGGAAAGTGACACATAAAAGTCATCCGGGATCACTTCCACGTCAAAGCTCTGGGTGAGGCAATTGTAGCCATATACCGTGAGCTGTGCCATCCCTGGCTGAGAAAAGGGCTGGCTCAAAGTGATGGTTGCATTCCCCATATCGTCTGTGGTGCCAACGCCAAATATCTCGTTATCAAACAGCAGAGTGCATACCAGGTTTTCTGCGGGAGCACCGCCGGAGGTTATGTTCACTTCGTATTCTGCGGCATTGATGGCAATGGTGGGGTCTGCGGTAACGTCGATGGCGATTGGTTCATCCGTCCAGATAGGAAGAAGTGGATCCCCCAAAACATTGCAATCGTAGAAACACCAGCGCAGAGCACCTTCTTCCCATTGCCCGGGAGCGGTAACCCAGGGGGCGGTATCGATGCGGGATTCCATGTGAGTAGCTCCTACGCGGTTTGTTTTGTCGGTGTACAGGGCATCGCAAAATTCCCGGTTCAGGTGAGCTGACGGGCCTTCGGTTTGCCCTTCGTTAAACCATCCATAGCGGGAATTACCGATGTAAACCGAGGCGAAGGTTTCCAGATATACCATTTTTTCACCGATGCAGTCGTTGTTATCAAAAGAGCCGCTGATGCATCCATGGGAATAAACCAGAGGATTGAGATGATCGACACCATTTACCGATGCGAAATTGCTTACCGTGATGTCACTGCTGTTCATGCGCATGTTGTAGTTTGAATTTGAGTGGCCTGCGTGGTAGATAAAGGAGTGGCCATTATTGATTTCGGTGATAAGCTGATACCCGCTCCATTGGCCCATGTCTCTGTCGTAAAAAGTGGTTATGTCGTGGTCTGCCGGGATGCCATCGGTGGTGTAGCCGTTGTCATCATGATAACCGATGAGCAGGTCCAGGTAATCAGCACCCCAGGTAAGGGGATCGTTATACATATTTTCTCCCACCAGCAGTGGATCGCGCAATTCTCCCAGCACAGGGGCATTCTGGTAGATGAGAATTTTGTTCATCACATTGGCCATTTCGGCGGTATTAGAAACCGAGATGCGCCCTACCGCAACTTCCGGCAGAAGATCATCTTCGCCAATCTCCCCCCACAAACCATCACCATCGGTGTCCCACGTGCCGTCCAGACCTGAATAATACAGGTCGGATGGGATGTTGTCGTCTTCATACACCGATGAAGATTGCACGGTGCAGTAAAATCCCCGATAGGGAATATGCTCCACATCACCAGCCAAAACAACGTGAGAAATGCTGTTATTCTGATATTCCTGGATAATATAATTCCGCAACTTTTCTGCATCATCCTGCCCTGGCTGACCATTTACACAGGCGCTCAGCGTAACGGCTTGAACCCGCAAACCCTGCAGAGCATAGTGCTCAGCCAGTTGTTCCGCCTCTGCCAAAAAAATCGGCGGGCACACGATGAGAGCGTCATATTCCCCTACTCTGGATGCAGGAGCGTTGTAGTTGTGCAGCATGGAAGGATTCTGGCTAAGCTTCTCCACCCGCTTGATAGTGGTGGGAGAGTCTTTTAAGAAATCCAGAGCTTGGGAAGCCCTGGCCGAAGATGCTGTATGGATGCGAACGGTGACATCCTGAAAATAGCTTATTTGCCGGGAAGCCGGATTGTAGAGCACCGGGGTGAAACTGCAAAAGCCAAAGCCATAGCCTTGCATAAACTGAGTGGTAAGGGCTCCCTGCATTTTGCCGGGGTAGCTGCTTCTGCTGTACACCTCTTCATTTTTGAAAAAGGCGTTGCTGGTGGTTCCTATGGGCAAAGAAGGCTGTGCAGGAGATAGGAGAAATTCGCCGGAGATGGTCTGCATCCTGCCGGGGAAAATTTCTATAGAAACCGCTTCTTCGCCGGGAGGAAGCAAAAGGGATACTGCACGGTACGGCAGAGTGGGTTCGCCGATAACTCCTGTCAACATGGTTTGCGCAAAGTCCACGGTGGCATAGCCTTCGGATCGCTGGATTTGCGGATTTGTAAAGTGATAGGAATGCTCGATGACGGTTGCACCGAGGATTGAACAGAGTAGCACCAAAAAAACTAAACTTACATATTTCATATGGAACTCCTTTTTTATATCTGGATGCAAGTATGAGACCAAAACATCCGGGATTTACCTACACGAGAAAGATCGCCTTTTTCAGTTGGCTCTGTTGTGACCAGAAAGCGATGACATTGGTGCTAGTGGTTCATATTAAAGGGAGTGGTGATAGTACCGCCTGCATCGGGGGCTGATCTTGCACAAACGATGAAAAGAAATGGCTGTTTTTCATGCTATCCTCTATTGATTAAAAAGGTGATATAGATGCCGTAGAGTACCAGAAAGCTGATGCCTTCAAGACGATTGAGGTGCTTTTTCTTCCCGGTAAGAAAGGTAATGTACATGATGAGGGTGATGAGAATAAGGAAGATAAAGTCATAATTGAGCATCACATCGTAATTAATGGGATTGATTACCGATGTTAAGCCCAACACCATCAGGATATTAAAGAGATTTGAGCCGATCACGTTTCCCACCGCCAGATCGCCGCGCTTTTTCGTTACAGCTACTACCGAGGTCACTAATTCCGGGAGAGATGTGCCCAGAGCAACAACGGTGAGGCCGATGAATTTTTCGCTTACATGCAGCATCCTGCCGATGTTAATGGCGTTGTACACCACCATATTGCCACCCAGGAACAGTCCCAGGCATCCCAGAATGATGAGCCACACTGCTTTTGTGCTCTTCATCTCATGGATGTCCACTTCCACAAAAGCCGTCTCTTTAGACATCAGAACCACATAGACCAGGAAACCGAAGAGAGCGGCCACCAGAAAAAGTCCTTCTACCCGGGAGAGGACGTGTCCTGCAAAGCCGAAATTGTTGGCCATCCCAAATACTGCCAGACAGCCGATGAGAATGAAGGGAATCTCTTTACGTACAGTATTTCGCTTGATCTCCAGTGGTGCCATGATGGCCGCAAAGCCCAATACCACAAGGGTGTTAAAAATGTTACTGCCCAGCACATTACCAAAACACATTTCATGGTGGCCATTGACGCTGGAAACGACGTTTACGATAAGCTCCGGTGCCGATGTACCAAAGGCCACGATGGTGAGGCCAATAGCGATATCGGGAACCTTGAGGGTGTGAGCCAGAGCAGACGCTCCTTCGATGAGATAATTTGCGCTTTTTATCAATACATAAAATCCCAAGGCTAAAATAACCACTGATAATGCGACCATCAGGCCAACTAATGATGTTACCATATATTCCTAGATATCTATTATTCTGGTTGGCTCATCCTGAGATGAGACCACTATACGACAATTGTGTTTGGCATCCTGCAAATACTGCTTCATAGTGTCATGTGCAAGTTCCGGCACATTATTAATCTCACTGAGATGCGCCAGAATGATGGTTTGCAGATCGTCATGAATAATCTTCCGAACCACTTCCACAGCCTGATTGTTTGATAAATGGCCATGACGACTTTTAACCCGCTGTTTCAGCTCCCAGGGGTAGGGCCCTTCCAGCAGCAGCTTTTCGTCATGGTTACTTTCCAGGATGAGAGTGTTTACACCTTTCATCTTTTGCAACATCAGTCGTGAACTGAATCCCAAGTCGGTGGCGAGTCCCAGCTTTTTATCACTGTTCTGCTGCTGAAAGGTGAAATTGCAGCAATCCACATCGTGAGATGCAACAAAGGGATCAACGTCGATATCGCCGATGGAAAAGGATTTTCCCGATTGGTAATAGACCACTCCTTCCGGCAGCTTTCCCAGCCGATCTTCCATACTTAAATGGGTGGTACGCATGATGTAGAGGGGAATTTTGAGTTTGCGACACACTACGCCAGCACCCTTTATGTGGTCGCCGTGTTCGTGGCTGATGATGAGCCCACAGACCTTTTCCTTATGGAGATGCAGCTGCTCCATAGCGTTGAATATGCGTTTGCCACTGAGCCCTGCATCTACCAGGATGGAAGTGTTTTCGGTACGTATAAGGGTACAATTACCCTTGCTTCCGCTGGCCAGTACTGCTGTTTGAAACATGACTACTTTATGTAATAGTACCGCTGATTCAGACGGTCAAACTCAGACCATTCGGCATCTGCAGAAACGCTTCCCTGCATCACCTGCTTCACCCCGATGGTCTGGGCATCCATATTATCGGCATGATGCAAAACCACCGCTTCCAGGGTTTGGGGCAAACGTGCCGAAGCTTTTTCATATTCCCCATGGTGAGCCAGAATAAGGTGTCGTAGTTTCATCAAGAGATTTGCCGGAAAATTATCTATTTGGGATGCATGTTTGCACACTATTTCATCTCCCAGAGGAATGTGCCCCACCAGGCGACCGATAGGTGTAAAGTCTATGGCACTGCGAATACTGTACTCATATACCTTCCCTGCATCATGCAAAATGGCACCGGTAATCAGCAGATCACGATCCACATTGTATTGATTGGCGGCAAATTCACACAGCGACGTTACCGCCATAGTGTGTTCCAGTAATCCGCCAATGTAGTTGTGGTGCCATGTTTTCGCAGCAGGTGCCTGGGCAAACCTGGTGAAAAATTCTTTGTCTTCAAAGATGTGGAGAAGCAGTTGCTTGAGGTGGGATTCTTTGATGCTTTCGATATAGCCAAAAAGCCGCTCACACATGGCATTCACATCTTTGGTGGTGGCCATGATGTAGTCGCTGAGATCATACTCGCCATCATTGAGTAAGCGCACTTTGTTTACCGTTATCTGCATCTGTTCGCGATAACTGATGACGATACCCTTTATCATGATCACATCGCCTTCTTTAAATTTATCAGAAATCTGCTTGGCATTGTTCCACACATTGGCAGATACCGTACCGGTTTTATCGGCCAGTTTCAGGCGCAGATAAAAATCCTTCGAGCCTTCCCGTAATTCCTTTTGTCCTACCAGAAACGTGCTGATCACTTCCTGGTTCATAAAGTTCCCTAAGTCTTGAACGTAAATTTTGATATCCATACTTCCCTTCTATTGTGTTACGTAAATCATATTGGTATATATCCAGCCTCTGCCGTTTTTGGTAATCTCCAGTCGGTAGTTTCCCGGATGCGTAATATCGAAATATCCTTTTTCTTTATACACTTTTTGCAGCCGTTTCCCGTTGCAGTGTAATTTCACTTTCGCAGTCTTTGGCAACCTGAAATAAAATTTCAACCCCGGAGAGAAGGGGATTTCTTCCCCGAAAATCGCCTCGGACTGCTCATTGTGGATGCCAGCATAAAAATTGTAGGGATAGCCTGCTTTGTAGTTGGCAATATAACTGTTCCCCCCCTTAATCGCTGCCATAATAGAGTCTTGATTTACCGGTGTTCCGGCAGGTATAAGGACGTTTGTACGAATGGTGTTAAACAGTGCCCTATGGGTGAGGAAGCGTATTTTTATCCCCAGCAGTTTATACTCCTGGGTATGGGCGTCCACACTGCCG
>Ga0190303_1001084_pt1 | contig 11062 bp, 16 predicted proteins | sample 48700701_MG_FD_161672 | JGI IMG/M metagenome (GOLD analysis project Ga0190303, IMG submission 161672) | Hydrothermal vent sediment bacterial communities from Southern Trench, Guaymas Basin, Mexico - 4870-07-0-1_MG | ecosystem: Environmental > Aquatic > Marine > Hydrothermal vents > Sediment ...
AGGCTACTGGTGAAGTTGCTACTGTTGCAACCACTACTGCACCCATGAGTATGCAAGAAATGATACACAGTGCTATCTTTGCTCTTGTATCTGCAGTGTTAATCTTTATAACGAATTATGCCAAGGATTATCTACAACAGAAGACAAATGAAGCTAAGCATCAACGTGGAATATCGGTTATCAAAGATAGCTTCTACTCTGCCATTGCTGATACTGCTTGTGATATTGATGTAACACTCAAAAATGCTAAAGCAAAAGAAACTTTTATATTGTGTTGGTTTAAAATTTCTACTGTTAGATTAAATCAATTAAGTGGGTTTAACAAAATGAATATGCAGAATTGGGTAAATGTCCAGCAAACTATCTTTTTAGGAAAATATCTAGAAGATAAGAAAAATCGAATGGGTGAGCAATTTTAAAGGAGAATTATTATGGGTTATATAACACTATTCTTTACTGCATTGTTGATAATTGAAAGATTAGCATCAATAGTAACTCGCTACACAAAAACAAAAAAAGATGATGAAATGCTGGCTCAATACCGAAAAGCAAAAAGCTTTATATTCTCTCATGCCAATGGTGTGTTTGATATTGTAAAGCTACTTTATGATACGAATATTCTTAAAGGTGATGGTGCTTCTAAAATGGCAGAATACAAGAAGCAACTTAATGATGCCTACTTTAAAATTGAAGGTAAAACATTGCCTGATAACGTATTAGTAGAAGCTGAATTAGCAGCAGAAGGTATATATGCTGGAAAAAAGCTAGCATCCTTGGCACCACTAACGGCTTCAAGTCCAGCGGTAGAAGCATCGGAGTAGGTATAAATCTAGATGGGGCTTCGTTTAGTTACAGAGCTAGAAATATTTTTGCAACAATAAATAGGAATTGGAAAAATAATAATACAGAAGCTGAGATAGGATATCGTGTAGATTTTTAATGATTGACATTCATTCGATATGAATTACAATAAAGGCTATTGATAAAATTGTTAGGAGAATTGAATGAATACAAAGCATGGAATGAATAACACTCGAATTTATCGTATTTGGCATGGCATGAGGACTAGATGTAATAATAAAAACGACAAAGGCTATCGTTATTATGGTGGACGTGGCATTACTGTTTGTGATGAGTGGCAAGGCTTTGTAGGTTTTTATGAATGGGTAAAAACGAGTAACTACAAGGAAGGGCTTGATAGACCAAAACAAGATAGGATGTCCATAGAAAGAATAGACGTAAACAAAGGTTATTGCCCTGATAATTGCACATGGATACCACTAAAAGAGCAATTCAAAAATAAACGTAAACCCTGCGATGCTATTACTGTTGTGGTTAGGGGTGAAGAATTATCACTTAGAGAGATTAGCAATAAATATGAGATAAAGCGTACTACTATCGAGAGACGATATCATAAAGGTGATAGGTGTGAACGATTAATTAGAGCATTATATATAAAACGTAAACGTAGAGCAACGACTACTGTAACAATTAGAGGGAAAGAATTGTCTCTAATAGAAGTAAGTGCAAAGTATCAGGTAAAATTAAGCACTCTATGGTCACGTTATCGTGTTGGTGATAGAGATGAAGATTTAATAAGAGCAAGCAAACACAAGAAGTTGAAGCAATAATTAAAATAATGAGGATGGGAGGCTATAATGAGCAAGCTTGAAGATATGAATGAGAAGCGTATAACCCGATTGGAGGACGACATGCAAGACCTACATAAAACCATTAAGGTAGATTTAAAAGAATTGAAAGCAGATATGAAGGAAACTATAAAAGATGGTTTTAGGGAGTGTAGGTCCGTCATGCCTTTGAAATGCGAGGCAAACTTCAAAAAGAGTAAAGGCTTCTCAACTGCTTCCATTATCGGTGCTGGCACTGCTATATGTAGTGTGTTAACTGGTGTTGTAGTGTTTTTGGTTAAATCTGGTTTGCTTGATGGGATGCTCAAGTAGGAGGTATGATATGAATACAGATATAAATATAAAACCAGCATTAAAGATTGCATTGGTAGTTGGTCATTCGAAGAAATCTCAGGGAGCCTGTAATGAAAAAAGCAAAATGACTGAATTTAAATTTAATAAAAAATTAGTTGCTGATATTAAAAAGGAATTAAGTAATCAATATGAGATTGAAGCTGATATTGTTTATCGTAAAACGTATGAGAGCTTGCCTGACGACATTAATAAGCTTAACCCAGATTACATAGTATCATTCCATTGTAATGCGTTTAATGGTGAAGTATCAGGCTCGGAAACATTATTCTGTATGCACAGTAAGAAGGGTAAAGAAATGGCAATGATAATGCAAGCTGCAATTGTTTCTTGCTTGAATCTTCCTAACCGTGGATGTAAGCCAAAAAGAGTATTTAATAGAGGTGGCCACCTTCTTGTGAATACTAAGGCACCTTGTGTAATTGTTGAACCGTTTTTTTTGGATAATGATAGTGATTTAAAAATTGCTACCAAAAAAAGAGACCAACTCGTGGAAGCTATAGCAGATGCCATTTCTGCGTTTGTAGTGATAGAGTAAATGAAGAAGAAAAAGATTCAAGCAATAATAGAAGTAAAAGTAAAATGTAAACCTTGGTGCCATGGTAATGAATGTCCACGTTTCAAGATGCTACAAAAATCATGTTGCAAAGAAGCTTGTTATTTTATGTTGACATCTGTTAAATAAAAATTAAATAAAATTTATCTATTTGTATCTCATTTTAGCAGTTAGCATTTACATGTTAACTGTTTTTTTATTACAAGCTTTCTAAGAATTTGCGAATGGACGCACATACGTTCCATCATTCGCATTTTTTATTTGGGGGTATAAAGTTCCGATATATTCTTAATGTTAAGCAAAAGTAAGAATTATTACTACGCGGCAAAAATCGTTTGTTTTTTTTGGTCCTAATATTTTAGATATATTTTTTCTATAAATTTTTCTAAAGTACGTTTAGTAATATTTAGGTAGAGATATATATATCAAGCAAGTGAAAAATATCATTACTATATTATATTTAGAGCTTTAAACATAATAACATATTACAAGTTCCGTTATTGAAATCATGCTTCCGTTATATTACGATGTTTTAAAAGCTAGGTAGATATATTTTTTCCTTGCTTGATAAAGGCATATTAATATAAAGAATATTAAGAAATTAAGACCTTCAAAACTGGTACAAAAGTTTCCTTTAGGACTTGGAATTTGATGCAGTGGTAGAGCGGGTTTGAAGCCATGTTGTAGTTGTGTTAAGTGTAAGATATTTGGCTGTTTTTGGCAACAAGGAACTTAGTATTAATGCTGGTTTGTAGTATATTTAAGGGTAGGAATGGCTCAACTGTTAACGTCTCCACCGATTCCATTGATTTGATATTTTTGGCACCTAACTTGCTTAATTTTAAATTAACTATATCAAAAAGGGGAATTTTTAAATGAAGAAGAATCTAAGCACTATAGAAGAATGGGTTGTTAGTTTTGAAGATACTGAAGTATGGGAAGATGTTGTTGGCTTTGAAGGTAAGTATCAAGTTAGCAACTTAGGCAATGTGCGGTCTATAAGAAGAGAAGTAGTTTACAAAAATGGAAAGATTGGTCATTTTTGTGGCAGAGTGTTAAAGCCTATCAATCGCCATGGTTATCATTGTGTGCATTTATACTCACAGGGGATGTGTGTCACTGCACTTATTCATCGTTTAGTATGCCAAGCCTTCTCTGACGATTTTAAAGTAGCTCAGCAAGCTAATGATAAGATTAAACACAAAAATGGAATAAAAACTGATAATCGAATAGTTAATTTAGATTATGTTGAAGCTTCTAATATTAAAAATCGTAAAAATGCTATTCTCACAAAACAGCAAGTTATCTTTATCCGAAGGCATTATGATAAAAATAACAAATATTACAATAAAAAAGCATTGTCGTTAATGTTTGCTGTTCATGTTAATACTATCATTGCTGTTATTAATAACAAAACATGGAAGAATATTGAAGTTGTTTTAACTGAGAATGATTATGTTATGAATAAATATGGATATTGAACTAACAATATTAACATTAAGCATGCGATAGCCAACTAAATCAACAAAAAAATAGCCACCGAAGTGATGGCTATAAACATGAATCTATTTAAGGAAAGGTGTAGGTATGAATTGGAGTTACATCACTACATTCTTAATATAACAAATAAATTTCAGCATTGCAACTACTATTATTTTATTTATGATTACCGCATTTCCTTATTGTATCACAAATACCACACTCGGTATTAATTCCTTACCCATTTTTACCGCACTTAACATTTGCTTTACCATGATTTTTTATTAATTCGCTTATATAGGTAGCTTCGTTACTTTCGGTAATTGTGGCACGAAGATTGCTTAGTTATTAGTATCAAAATAAAAGGTGGTGAATAATAATGAAAAGTGAAACAGTATCAATTAAAGAAGCATGTGAATATCTCAATGTAACACCAAAAACTCTTAGAAAATGGTTAAAGATGGGCTTAATAAAATCAGAGAAAGCAATCAACAACCGTGTAACTATTGATAAAGCATCAATGGAACATTTACTAAAGAATTTTAAACAAAAGTAGGGAGAATATTATGAATAAAACAATACTTATCACCTTTAATAACCAAACGTATTTAGTAGCAAAAAATGAATTGGTAGCTACTATACGGAATATTAGAGAAACAGAAGACATGAGTAACATATTATGTGAGCAGAATTACATCACTCAAGCAATCAACCTTCTGAACGAAATGGTTGGTATGGACGAGAATAAGGGCTTCGCTATGAATCTTGCTTCAAAAAATATGGTTAATACAATACCAGCTTCTGAATTACAAGAGATATTTGAAGCTGAGCCTATATCAATAAAGAATATAAATATGCTACATGCTATTGATTTTGATTGTTGTTATAAATTATTTAACAAGGACATGATGATTTGTGGGATAGTTGGTGAGAGCATCATCACACAAACCAATGAATATATTCCTGTAGTAGTAAGTGACGATGGATTTAAGATAGCTTTTAATGATATTCCTGATGGGTTTATTCATGTATCAGAATTAGCTCATGCCGCTGTTATGAAGTTTGAGATGGATAAAGTTAAAGCTGATGCTAATGAAGCTGCGGAAATGGACAAATTAATGGAAGAAGCAGAAGAAAAGCCTATACCACGGAAAGCATGTAGGGCTGTTGATGCAGTGGCCAGTAAAGAGAATAAATCACTTGCCAATGATGATGATTGGGATACTATAAAAGGAATGATTTCGTAGTTTAAAAGGGGGTATATCGTAATGAGTATTATTATCAGTGTAATGTTTTTGTGTGTAGCATTATTCATTGCTTGTGTTTTGCTTATAGTTTACTTATTATTCGGTGATATATTCCCTGATAGCTGGCTTATTAAGCCTACTGAAGCTATTAGTAATGTTGATAACAGTATTCACATTAACATTAACAATAACACCAAGCTCAAGCAAGGTAAGAAGTTTAACTTTGAGATATGTGAATATTGTGGCAAGCGTAAAATGATTAATGCAAAATGTAATGGATGCGGTGCCTAAATGCTACGATTAACATTAAAAAATTATGTTGCTGTAATGTCGTATCAAAATCCACAACATTTATTCGATGGTTTAATAATTGAAGTTGCAAATCATAAACAAAAAACAATAGATAAGATTCAAGCAAATATTAAATTATTGGCAGATAACCTAAATATTGTAACATGTTTAAATTGTAATAAGATTCTATGATATATTCACCTTCATATACGTTATATCACTATGTTTCATATCATATCATACTCATCTATCTCATATCATGTTATTCAGGTATTATATCATGGGAGGGGTAAATGAAGAGGGGTAATTCCTTCTGCGTTAGTTGTAGCCCTTCTGAGAAGTGGTTTTTTGGGAGTCCGTTTTAGAACAGGAATTATTACTATGTAGTATATGATATTTCAACATTAATTGACATATCATTACTTGGGTATATTAGAATGTAAATCACTAAAGAAATATAAGAAGGAGGGAGGAAGAGGAATACTAAGAGGACAGTTGTTGCCAAGCACTTTCTGGAATCGCTCTCCCATGCTGGGGTTGATTGGGTGTCGTGACTTCGTATTTTTGGTAAATTTACCACACCCATTTCTAACATATTTCAATCACAATTTCGCTTCATTTTTTGCTTGAATCAAAAATCAGAATTAAAATATTAAGGAGAATTTTATCATGAAATTATTAGAGAAATCATCACTAAACGAATTTGAACATACGTTGCTACAAAATATGTTGGTTTATCATTTATTGAAAAATCCAATATCATGTTGTGTTAGTGAAACCCCATCACCCATCCATTATGAAATTGATACATATGTGAGCTCTCGAATGGGAATTACTATTGTAGCTACTAGTGAGATTACAAAAACAAAGGTGTTCATTGTTAAAAATGCCATGAAGCATAAATCAAAAACAAAAGATACTGTAGCTATGGGTATGTGTTACTTGGATATAGTAGCACCGTCAGAGCCATCAGATGATATTATTAATAGAATTGCATTAATCCATAAACAACAGCAGGTACAGATAATAGCTAGCTACGATAGTGGTAAGATTATTGCTATTGTAAATGATGTAGTAAACACTTATAATCTTAATATGAAGGGGTTAAAATAGAGTTAAAGAGTTTAACAGGCTGTTCAATTCCAACAAACGCAGTGGTAGAACCTGCAATGGTTGAGGCAACATTGCCTGAACCAAATTCTGATAAAGGTGAACATGGCAAATAAAATTTAAGGAGATACAAAATGAATACAATGAATACAGTAGCTATACGAGTAAAGACTCACGGCACAAAAAAGGTGAATAAGGCTTTGTTGGATGAATTAATCAGCATAGATTTAGCAGATTTCCTTTGCATATTTACAGGTAAGCAACAGAATAGATTGTTATGTGAATACTTAGAGCATAATTTCTTAGATTTTTCTGTGCTAGTGGCTAGATATTCAGATGAAGCTTTCTTAAAAAATACACAATAAGGATATATAAATGGAAATTAGAATTAATGAAGAATTACAGGCACTTATCCCACCACTCACTACCGAAGAGTATGCATTGTTAGAAGCAAGCATTATTGAAGAAGGATGTAGAGAAGCGATTATAACGTGGAATGGTACGATTGTAGATGGGCATAATCGTTATGAGATATGTTTAAAGCATAATTTGCATGTTCCATCTAATGAGATACAGTTTGATAGCATTGAAGATGTTAAAATTTGGATGCTTAAAAACCAGCTAGGCAAAAGGAATCTTAATGATTATGATAAAGGTGTTATAGTTTTAGGATTGAAGCATTTGTTTGAAACAAAAGCTAAAGAAAATCAAATAACTAGGAAAGGAAGCCAAGATGGGTCAACTTGTCCAAATCTGGACAAGTTGGAAGCTGTTGATACAAAAAAGGAATTGGCTAAGATAGCAGGAATATCTCACGGTAATATTAACAAGATTGAGCATATCGAAGATACAGGCACAAAAGAGCTTAAAGATAGCATTAGAGTTGGTAAAGTTTCTATCAACGCTGGTGAGATGATAGCAACTCTGCCACATGAAGAGCAAAAAGAAGTAATTGTTCTATCTGATAAAGAGATTGTTGCTAAGGCAAAAGAGATTACATCAAAACAAAAAGAAGCAAAGATGATTGCTAGACGTGAAGCAATAAAAGACAAGGTAAACAATATTGCATCGGTTAAAGTAAAGCAGGCAGAAGGCACCTATGATGTTGTAGTAATAGACCCACCGTGGGCAATGGAAAAGATAGAAAGAGACGTGAGACCTAATCAAACAGGTTTTGATTATCCTACAATGGCTGAAGAAGAATTAAATGAATTAAATATTCCTTCTGCTGATGATTGTCATGTTTGGTTATGGACAACACATAAATTCTTACCTATGGCTTTTCGTTTATTAGAAAAATGGGGTTTGAAATATGTTTGCACATTCACTTGGCATAAACCAGGTGGCTTTCAACCTTTTGGCTTGCCCCAATATAATTGTGAGTTTGCTTTATATGCTAGAAAAGGCACACCAGCTTTTATAGATACAAAAGCATTGCCAACTTGTTTTAACGCACCAAGGGGGGCTCACAGTGAAAAACCAGAAGAGTTTTACGACACAATCAAACGTGTAACAACTGGTCGAAAGATTGATATGTTTAGTAGACGTGACATAGAAGGTTTTGATAATTGGGGTAACGAAGCATCAAGTAATAAGGGGGAATAATATGTGGAAGGATGATAAACGATGGTCAGATAGATTCCTAAATGAAATAAAAAGTTTAATTGGTTTACATATAATATCAGAGCCACCTATCGAAGAAGATGCTGAAAGAAATACTGATTTAATGGTATTGGATATGCAATCAGTTAGAATTGCTTGTAGAGTTAGACGCTTTTGTTACTATCAAAACCAACAGTATCGAAACGAAATAACTATTAGAATAGGTAGACCAAGCGGTGTAAAAACTGAGCTCAGGAAGATTATTGAAGGCTGGGGTGATTATATGTTTTACGGCTTCTCTAACGAGAGTGAAACAGCACTTTTACAATGGGTAATAATAGACCTGAAAGCATTAAGAGGGTGGATATTCGACCAAATAATAAACAATGGTAATCCACCTTGGGTTGTACAAAATAACAAAGATAATTCTAGTTGCTTCTTGGTAATAAATTTAATAAATATGCCACAAGATGTAATTTTTGCAAAAAGCTAATAGCAGCTTGCAAAAGCATATTCAAAAGCTTCAACGCAAGATATATGATATCAAAAAAGGAGAAACAATGAGTATAGATAATGCATTTGAAATAAATACTATACAAGAATTAGATAGTAAATATTCAAATATACCAAAAAACAAAAACGTTGTTATTACTATTAATGGTTGCCCTGATTGTGGTAGTAAAACAATGTCGTTTAACGTTACCACAGGGCTTGCTACATGCCTTAGCTGTAAAAAGAAATGTCCAGTTCTATGATAGAATAACAACATGTGAATATTGTAATAATGAATATCATAATGAAAATGTAGATTTCTCAGCTATTATCAGATTTATAAAGAAGATATTTAAAAGGATGAATAATATGAAGAAGAATATAAACGATAGAGCTATGCCAGCCAAGCTTACCAACCAAAGATTACCATACCCACCAATCAACAAGGGTGATAGAGTTCATGCCATAGAAGATATAATCACATGCAGGAAATGTGGGGGCAATGCTGTAAGAGTTATTACAACAAAAGGCACAACAATTATATGTGCCGATTGCAAAGATAAAATATATTTCCCAGCTTGACATTGTAATTGCTGGATGGTATTATCTACCTAACAAATCCCCCACACCAATCCCAACCATTGGTAGGTGAAGTGCATTTGGGGGGATATCTTTGTTTGTCATGGTATATTTCTTGGGGTAAGAGAGCTGGCATTAATTTGCTGGCTCTTTTTTTATTATCAAAATACTGAGGTATCATTTATGCAACAATTATTTCCAATGCCAAAAGCTTTTTATGTAGATGTAGATGGCACCCTACTTATCAACCACCAACTCAATACCAAGCTCGTATCTTTTATCAGGTTAAGAAAAGAAGAAGGGTATTTCACGGCTCTATGGTCAGCTCGTGGCTTAGAATATGCTCAAAAGATTGCAACAAAGTATAATATCATAGATTTATTTGATGTTATTCTGCCAAAGCCTGGCTTACTCGTAGATGATAAAGGTTGGAGATGGACACAAGATTGTAAACGTGTGAGATTAGCTTATATTGATGCCAATATTACATAGAATATTCTAACTCAAGCAAAAAATAACACCCGCATCAATAGCCATTCTCCCTAACGATTTTACACGGTCGATTGGGATTTAATTCCATCCAAATAAAGAGTAGAAATATTTAACGATTTTATCATAAATACTTTTACTAATTACCTTCCTACCAACTATCCATTCCTCACACACCCTCTCTGCAATCAATTCTTTGTTATTATCAAATACTTTTATCACTGCAAGATTGCCCATGCTCTTAGTAGCCATTCGCTTCGCAGATTCAATACTCCTTGCTGATATCTCTTTCATATCTTTTATAATGTTAGGAGATAACCTATTTTTGCAATATAATACATAAAATATTTGCTTAATATTCATTAATAACTCCTTCGTTGGTTTTATTATATCAATAACAACAAGTTTGGCAACAAAAAAAGACTCATCCAAAATAATAACATTATTTCCAGCCATAATAAAATGAGTTTCATTCAAACCAAAACATTATTATTTGCTTGAAGAAAAAACAATAACAATTATCATCATAAAGAAATAGCAGGGGGCTCTACCACAGCCATGATAGTTAACATCATATATATAATATCATATCAACTATAAGCATGAGTATCAAGCAAGGAATATATAGGTATATCTCTACATTAATCTTATAACAATCTCAAAAACAATTCATATGATAATCTTCTAGTAATTATCAGAAGATTTATATGCTTCCTAATATATCATCTTCCAACTTTTTAATTCTAGGGGGGCATATTCTTATTATAATCATTTTATTATAAAATGTTTGTATTTGTTTGTAATTATTTTATAATAAATATCTTTCATATTTTAATTTTGGGGGGGTATGTTTTACCAAAATTATTTAGAATAAACATTTATTTTTAAATCAGATTTTGGGGGGGCATGTTTTATTCCCTATATTTTAAACCAAAATTGGAGAGGATATGTTTTGCCCCCCCATATTTACCACAATATTATAAATAATCCCCCCATCATCCATCCACCCACCTAACAGCCCCACCACATCCATCAGATATATTGGATGATAATAATTATGAAGGGGAATATGGGGCAGGCTATCGAGTTGTCAGGTTGTCGCAATTGCAATCAGCTGTAACCCGCATCAGCACTGCATCACAGCCATCCATACCCCGCAAACCCGCATCAGAAGCTAGGTTCTTCCATATCGTGCTAAAGTGAGGGTAAAAAGGCAC
>Ga0190303_1001088_pt1 | contig 11026 bp, 14 predicted proteins | sample 48700701_MG_FD_161672 | JGI IMG/M metagenome (GOLD analysis project Ga0190303, IMG submission 161672) | Hydrothermal vent sediment bacterial communities from Southern Trench, Guaymas Basin, Mexico - 4870-07-0-1_MG | ecosystem: Environmental > Aquatic > Marine > Hydrothermal vents > Sediment ...
CTTGCTATGAATACCGGTATTGCGTTAATAAATCCAACACCTGCCTGAAGTGCCTGCTCAACATACCACTTTGTTGCCTCTTCACTACCAACAGGGAGATAGTTAATCACCATATCGGCCTTGGTTTCTTTGAGAACCGACACAATGTCCACTGTGGAACCCGGTGCCTTCTCAATTACCTTTGAAAGATACTTGCCAATCCCATCATGGGTCATTCCCCTCAAAACCTTGACACCTGTCTTTGGAACATCTGTGAACTTGTATGTGTTGTTGGGGTATGCAAAGATTGCCTCTGCAAGGTCTTTCCCCACCTTTGTCTTATTAATATCAAAGGCTGCAACAAACTCTATGTCCCTGATATGATAACCACCAAGGTTTACATGCATAAGACCTGGTATCATTTCATCCTCTTTTGCATTTCTGTAATAGTAAACGCCCTGAACCAGTGATGAAGCACAGTTGCCAACACCTATGATAGCAACCCTTATTTTACCCATCTCAAACCTCCTTTTTTAATACTTTCCAGACATGATAAATCCTGTGTATTGCTGTGATATTTGTCATCACCGCAATAAAACCAAGAACATAGAGGAGAATATACTTGTAAAGGATAAGCCCCAATATCATGAGGGCCACCCTTTCACCCCTCTGCATAAAACCTACCTTCACATCAACTCCCAATGCCTCTCCCCTTGCCCTTGCAAAACTCGTAATAAAAGAACCGAGCAAACTGGCAAGGGCAAGATACATCAGAAGGCCATCTTTACTCCAGAGTGCTACACCTGTGAATATAAAAAAATCTGAATACCTGTCAAGCGTAGAATCAAGGAATGCCCCAAACCTTGAGGTCTTCCCCTTCAATCTGGCAACACCACCATCTATCATATCAAAAATAGAACCTGCAAGTATAATCCACCCTGCAATGAAAGGATAACCTTTTACAAGCACATAAACACCGATAAGCACAATGACAAATCCCAGAAGGGTCAAAAAATTCGGTGGGAAAACAGAAAAACCTTTAACAAGTGGATTAAAAATCCTTCTTATCCAATCCCTGTACATACACCTCCTTTTTAATTAGAGTATTGCTCCATTAAGAGTTTGTCAACAGAAATTTTTCAAAATCTTTGATTTTTTATAATGCCTTCTTAAGAAAAAAGTTGTTGACTTAAAAATATTTGTTATTAAAATAAATATTAAAAAGGAGTGCATATGAAAGAGTGTAATATGAAAATGAACCTATCACATTGTAATTGCTCATATGAACCGTGTCCAAGAAAGGGTATATGTTGTGAGTGTATCCAGTATCATAGAAGCATGGGGGAACTCCCAGCATGTTTCTTCCCCGATGATGTGGAAAGAACCTATGATAGGTCAATCCGGAAATTTGTTGAGATATATGGAAAAGATGATTCAAAAAAAGAGGAGTGAAAGAGGCTTATGAAGATTAAACTATGGGGAACCAGAGGCTCAATTCCAAGCCCTGGTAAAGAAACGGTTAAATATGGTGGTAACACGACATGTGTTCAGGTATCTCTTGAATCGGGCACCGAAATCATTATTGATGCGGGAACAGGTATCAGGAAACTTGGAAAGGTTCTGCTTCAGAATGGAGTTAATGAGATTCACCTGTTTATAACCCACTCCCACTGGGACCACATACAGGGATTTCCATTCTTTGTTCCAGTTTATATAAAGGGCTTCAAGATTCATATTTATGGGGCCTCTCCAACCTTTGACAGGCTTGTAAGGATACTTTCAGGCCAGATGAAGTTTCTGTACTTCCCTGTTGAATATCACACACTGAATTCAGAGATAGATTACAGGAAGATAAAGAAAAGGGGTATTGAGATTGGGGGTGTGAAAATCACTGCTATAAGGACAAACCACCCCCTTGAAACCCATGCGTTCAAGTTTGAAGAGGATGGAAAAACCTTTGTATTCATGACTGATAACGAACTTGATGACAGGGAAAAGGCGGTTGTTCCCTATGAGGAACACCTTAAATTTATTGAGGGTGCGGACCTGCTTATTCATGATGCCCAATACTCAAGGGCTGAATATGAAAATTTCATTGGATGGGGACATTCAACATGGGAATCTGTTGTTGAAATGGCAGATGAAGGCGATGTAAAAAGGGTTCTGCTCACACACCACGACCCCGAAAGAAGCGATGAGGCACTTGATAAAATTATAAAAGATGCAAAGGAACATGCAAAGAATACAGAGGTTGATGGGGCAATGGAGGGAATGGAGTTACAACTGTAAATGGTTATAATTCCTGAAAACAATCTTATTAAAATCATCCTCGGGCATTTGAGAAACAAAGAGACACCTTCACCTGATTTCAGAGAATTCCTGCGGCTCTCCGGCATGTTGACAACCTATGAGATACTTGGAAGGGAATTCCAGATGGATATGGAACAGATTGAAACCCCTCTGAAAAAAACCTATGTAAAAACTTTCACAGGCGAAATCCTTCAGGTTATTATAATGAGAGCAGGACTTCCATTTGCAGATGGTGGGAGTGTTCTCCTTGACAAACTCAATTTAAAGAGAACCATAGGCATTGTTGATGCAAGACGGGTTGAGGAGGATGCACATGGGCTTGATTTCCCCATTGAGATAACATCCTTTAAAGTCCCTTCACCCGATGGGAAGTATGTAATCATTTATGACCCCATGCTTGCCACGGGTGCAACACTGATCAGTGTTATAGAAAGGCTGAAGAAAATGGGAAATCCCAGAAAGATAATGGTGAATTCTGTTATTTCTGCACCTTATGGTATAGAAAAGATTGAGGAACGATTTCCCGAGGTTATTATTTACACAATGGCAATGGATGAGGAAGGAGAATTTTCAGGGCTCAATGATAAGGGATACATTGTGCCCGGGCTTGGTGATTGTGGGGATAGGGCCTTTGGGGAGTATTCTTAACTCCCCAAAGAGCAGCATACCTGATGCTGCAGGAATTTATTCAAACTTTTTGAACTTCTCTGATGGAAGACCACAAACAGGGCATTTATCAGGTGGTGTTCCAACATGGGTGTATCCACAAACTGGGCAGATATAAACCTCACCAATATCAGCGTCGCTTCCTTTCTCCACCGCTTCCTTTGCCTTTTTGTAGAGCTCTGCATGTATTTTTTCAGCCTCAAGTGCATATCTAATTGATCTCCTTGCACCATCCTCACCCTGAAGTTCGGCAATGGCATCGTATGCTGGATACATCTCCTCAACCTCAAAGGTCTCCCCTTCAATACCTGCTGATAGATTTTCAGGTGTCTTACCTATGTATCCCAGATTTCTCGCATGGTTCTTTGCGTGAACATATTCTGCATAGGCAATTGCCCTGAATAGCCTTGCAACATCTGGATACCCTTCCCTCTCTGCCTCTTCACTGAATATAAGATATTTCATGTGTGCCATTGATTCACCAGCAAATGCTTCACCAAGGGACTTCTCTGTCATCTTCTTCATTTGTCCTCTCCTTATTTCAGTTTCTTATGGCACAACCACCAGTCAAAACAGTCATATTGTTCCATTCTCTTCTTTGCAGTCTCCTCATCCATTGCTGGTGGTATTATAACCTCATCACCAATTATCTCATTCTCCGGCCAGTTTGCAGGGATTGCAACACCCTCTTTATCGGAAACCTGAAATCCTTTAATCATCCTGAGTATTTCGTCCATGTTCCTTCCAAGCTCCTGTGGATAATAGAGAATTGCCCTTATAAAACCCTTTGGATCAACAATGAACACAGCCCTCACTGTATTTGTTCCTTTCCCTGGATGAATCAAGCCAAGTATGGAAGAAACCCTACCGGTATCATCTGCGATCACAGGGAACTTGATTTCAACATTCAGGTTATCCTTTATCCACTGAATCCATTTTATATGGGAGAATACCTGGTCAATACTCAATCCTATAAGTTCCGTGTTGAGCTCCTTGAACTTATCATACCTTTTCTGGAAAGCCACAAACTCGGTGGTGCACACAGGTGTAAAATCTGCTGGATGACTGAAAAGAATAAACCACTTCCCTCTGAACCGATCGGGCAACTTCATCTTTCCATGCGTTGTAACCACTTCAATCTCAGGGAACCTCTCCCCTAACAACGGCATTTTTCCTTCCATGATAACCTCCTTTTGTAAATTTTACAACTTAATAAAACTTACAGTTTAGTAAAATTTTACATTTAAGTCCATGCACTTCCTCATAAAATCCCTGCTTCACGATGCTTTTTAACCACATTCTCAATCAGCGAATCCAGTGACCTGATGGAATTGGCATCAGGCAGGCCCTTTATCAAAACAGGTTCAATCAATTCAGCCTTCAGATTCCCAACAAGCCCCTTTATCTGATCCACCATCATTCCACCCCAGCCAAATGAACCAACAAGGCCGATGAACTTGAGTTTGGGACGAAGTACATTAACAAGAAATGCTGCGTAAACGGCAAGGGGATGTGCTCCACCAAGAAACTGAGGAGTGGCAAGGATAAGTGTTGCAGAATCAACAAGAGTCATTGCAAGTTCACCTATATCTGTCACAGAAAGGTCAAAGGGGAAAACCTCAATCCTATTCTCTGTAAGTCTGTCAACGAGATAATCCACCATCACCTTTGTGCTTCCATGCATGGATACATATGGAAGGACAACCTGATTCTTCACATTTTCAGAAGTCCAGTCAAGGTAGGCATCTATTATTATCTCTGGCTTCATATAAACAGGCCCGTGGCTTGGTGCTATCATCCTGGGATTTAGTGCTTTCACCTTATCAACATTCCTTCTAACGGTTGTTCTGAATGGCATCATAATCTCTGCATAGTATCTCTTGGCATCCTCAATCACCTTTAGGTCTTCCTCAATAAAAGGAATGGTTTTGGCAAGGTGAGAACCAAAGAAATCACAACTGAAGAGGATTCCATCCTCCTCAAGGAATGTAACCATTGTTTCAGGCCAGTGAACCCATGGGGTAAAAACAAACTTCAGGGTTCTATCACCAAGGGATAGTTCCTCACCATCAGATACGGTGATAAAGTGATCCTCCTTTAGATGAAGCAGGTCCTTGAGAAAGTTTTTGCACTTTTCATTGGTTACAACCCTTGCCATAGGATACCTTTCAAGAACAAACGGTATTGAGCCTGAATGATCCTGTTCAGCGTGATTGGCTATTACATAATCAATTTTATCAACATCAAGTTCCTCAAGATTTTTGAAGAGGTCTCCCCTTTTTTCAGGGTCAACCGTGTCAATCAGTGCAGTTTTATCACTTCCCCTTATGATATAAGCATTATATGTTGTTCCATCTGGAAGGGGTATTAACTGGTCAAAGAGCCTTCTCTCATTGTGGATAGCACCAACATAGAAAACCCTGTCATTCAGTTTGAATACTGCCATAATTCACCCCACTTTTTCAAAATTATCTTTACCTGCACCACACACAGGACAGACCCAGTCCTCTGGAAGATTCTCAAAATTGGTTCCAGAAGCAATACCACCATCAGGGTCACCCTTTTCAGGGTCATAGATATATCCACATATCTTACACCTGTACTTCATCATCTCCTCCTTTTTTAACTTTACATATTCTGCATATACCTCTTAGCAAAACCTCTCTCTCCACTATGATGTGTCCGTCAACAACATCACCCTTCTGGGGAAGATTACAACTCAGATAAAGGTCGTATATCCTTCCACACTTAATACATTTAAAATGAACATGCTCGTCAGTATTCAGATCATACCTTGTCTCATTGTGCCCAAGATTCAAAACCTTAACAAGCCCCTTCTCAGCAAAGAAGTTCAGGGTGTTGTATATGGTTGTTCTGGAAAGGGTAGGTATCTCATTGACAAGCCCCTGATAAACCTCCTCTGCTGTTGGATGAAGTGGATTCATCCTCAAAAACCTCAAGACCATAATCCTCTGGATTGATGGTTTTATATTATGTGACCTTAAAAACTCCTTTTCATTTTCCATGGTCTAAATATAACATATTTTTCAAGTTTGTAAAGTGTTTAATCTGGTAAAATTTATAAATTATATTTTTTGGATTCAAGCAGATTTTTATCCGCAATAGAAATCAATTCCTCAGGTGTCATCTCAGGGTTTGATTTTGGGTCATACTCAGCAATACCCGCAGATGCGCTTAACTTTATTTTTTCACCATTAAATTCAATGGTGGTTTTCCTGGTCTCCTTGAGTATCCTCTGCATGAATGCCTCTGCCTCGCTCCTGTTGGTTCTCGGCAGTAGAACCATAAATTCGTCCCCACCCCATCGTGCTGCTGTATCATATGTTCTTGTATATTTTTTCAGGTAACCGGTGAACATAATAAGTGCCATGTCCCCTGCATCATGGCCATATGTATCATTCAGAAGTTTAAAATCGTCCAAATCAAACATCAGCAAACTCAAAGGTTCACCAGACCTTTCAGACCTGTTGAACTCCTCCCTCAATCTCTTGCCAAAGAACCTCCTTGTATGGAGACCGGTTAAACTATCCTCAATTGACATCCTGTGGAGGAGGGCATTGGTTATGGATATACCAATATTCTTGCCAAGAACATCTAAAAATCCAATCTTTTCATCATCAATCTCTTTTACAAGAAGCCTTATTTCACCCAGCACACCTCCCCCTTTTGTGAGAGGGAACACAATTTCCTTCGTTTCCCTTGATATTATTATTGAGTTGTGGGGAATACAGGGCTTTCCATCCTTCTCAGTGGACACCTTTTCCCCATCATAGTAAACCCTGTAAATACCTGTATCCTCATCAGCTATACAGAGGGTAACAAACTTTGCATCAAGAAATCTAAATGTCTGCTTTACTATAGACTCAAGAAGTGTATCAAGGTCCAGAATGCTTGAAAGAATCCTGAGTATCTTGTTCATCTCCCTCAGGTAGGAAAGTCTTTTTAAAAGTCTCTTTTTCGTTATATCGGCTGAACGACCAAAATATGAGAGTAAAAGGGTTACCATTAAGATGGGAAATGTTGAGAGTAAACCGTTATACTGATAAAGGTCACCAAAGGAAACACCAGCAGAATAAATCACACCCTCAATGAATGAAGACTTCCAGTAATCCCATGTCTTAAAGTGCTTCAAATCTTCCCTACAAAGCCATGTATCTATAAATATCAAGAGTTCATTAAGAAGAACAAGGGATACAATTGTCAACCCTATATAGGTACTTATATTTATCTTTAACAATGAAACCCACCACCCTGTGAATGTGAATATCAACCCATATGAACCTGCATTGAAAAGACCCCTTTTCAGATAATAAAAACCCTCCCTTTTAGATACCTTCAGTGCCCTTATAGAATAATAACTCCATAGGAGGAAAATTACAGCAAATGCAGTTATTGCTGCATTAACATAACCATACCTGTAAAAAAGAAAATAATAGATGAGTATCTCAAATGATACAATCGTGTTCCCGAAGGTTATGTAGGTATGTGCAAGCCAGAGGGCGAAGATACCAAAAAAAATCCAGTGAAGTACTGGGGGATGAACAATTCCTCCCTTTATTGCAAGGTAAAGTGGGATAGAAAATCCCAGAATGCCTATAATCAATTCATATACAACACCAGCCTTTGATATTTTTTTCACGATTACACCTTAAAGACTGAAATGTCCCTGTGAACCCTTAATAGGTCAAGGTTTATTGGTTTTTCATTGTTTATCACCACTTTCAGGGAGGTGATGGTCAGGGAATTATCCTTTATACCAACCATATTTGCCCCCTCAGGATATTTAAGAAGCACATCAATGGCCTTCTCACCAAAGAGAGAGGCGAGTAATCGGCTCCTGTATGTGGGGGAACCACCCCTCTGGATGTATCCAAGTATGCTTTCCCTGACAATAAACCCCGTTCTTTCCCGCAAAAACCTGACAAACTCCTCTCTATTGCCCGCTCCCTCAGCATATACAATGATTGCCCTCCTCATCCCTTTTTTTCTGCCCTTAATGAGTTCCCTGGCAAACATTTCTGAATCAAATTTCGCCTCAGGTATTATTATAGCCTCTGCACCCACTGTCAATCCAACATGCAGTGCAATAAATCCTCTTTTCTTACCCATGACCTCAACAACAAAGATGCGCTCATAAGAGGTTGCCGTGTCCTTTATATTCTTTATTGCATCCACAGCAGTGTTACAGGCGGTATCAAACCCTATTGTCTCATCCGTTCCAAAAATATCATTATCAATAGAGGCAGGAATTCCCACAACCCCGATCTTTGCAAAATGGTGAATGGCATAACCACCCTTCAATGAACCATCACCACCAATAACAATAAGTCCGTCAATCCGGTTCCTTTTCAACTCCTCAGAGGCAGTTGCAAGGTTTTCAGGGTCTGAAAAATTCTCAAATCGTTCTGTATGGAGAATTGTTCCACCAAGGTCCATTATTCCGCTGACCGACTTCCAATCAAGTTCCTGTATCTCACCATATATGAGCCCTGCAAACCCATTCCTGATACCAAATACACGCAAACCTTCGCTCAGGGCCTTCCTGACAACTGCCCTGATTGCTGCATTCATACCAGGTGCATCCCCACCAGGGGTTACTATTCCGATCGTTTTAATGCCCATATTTTCTATGATAAACCAAAAATGTAAAAAGTCAATTCCTTCCGGGGACGTTAGGCTCAAATAATTTTCATGGGGACGGAGGATAAATTTATAAATTTAACAAACTGTCAAATTTTTCATCTTCCATCCCTTGTAGGAGATTACATCTCCTTCTCATCCTCTTTACTCCCTACCCTTCTCCTCTATGTGTTTCTAATTTTGTGGATGCCTCAGATGTCCACTGGACATCTGTCCACAAAACCTTATCCCTCATCCCTGAGATTTCACTGACAGGCGTTTTCCTGTGGAAAACTGTCTGCCTGTGTAATTATTCAGTGAAATCTCATATCTATTCACACCAAGGAAGGGATGATGTTTGTAAAGGGGGTATCAGGGGGATGTAATCCCCCTATGCAACCCATTTTCTTATGGGAGCATGCCTGGTAACGCAGAGGGAAACGTTGCACGGGAATGTGAGACAGGGAAACATTTATTGGATATAAATTTATAAATTTATCCTCCGTCCCTTGAAAGGGAAACGTTCCCTCCAGCACATAGTGCTGGGCTGTTGCAATCCCATGAGTATATGGGAGTTGTTGCTACCGTATGCCTTGAAACCATCAGAATTTCAAAGGGTTAAACCCCTCATTTGTCTGCACCCCCATTTTTCGCCTTGAAAAAGTTATAAAAAAAGTATTATCTCATTGATTTTCAATCGTCAGGGGATTCGTATGTCAAAGACCCGCTATACCTCAAAAAAATCTATACGAAATATAAACAAGAGCCTCGCTTTAAAATCTTTTTAAAAGTGATAAAATCCACCCCCATGGAAGGAGGTGGATATGAAAGGAAAAACAGGAAACGAGGAGTTAACCATGGTTGAAAAGCACAAGATAATAAAGAAGTTCAGCAAGGAGTATAACAGGTCAGGTAAGAAAGGCAAGGGAGTAATTACAGAGGAAATATGAGCCATTAAATCTATTGAAAAGTATTCATTGACATGGGGGGGACGGTGCATGTATTCGTGTATTTATTAGAATGCATATTTTTGAACATAAGCAGGTTACATTAAACAGGATGGTTTGGATAAAAATATCCAAAGAATTACACATTTGAATAGATTTCCAATCCCCTGAGTACAAATAAATTACAATAGAGAAAAGTTCACTTAAATTTATGAATGCATAAATGCATGCACCGTCCCTTGACATATTTCAGGATCTAACCTTCTCTATGAAAGATTTAATAGACTCCCAATCACCTCCTCTCTTCAACTGTTCCATGGTCAGTTCCATCGTGGCCACTGGTTTTGTACCTGAAATTTCGGCCATCTCTTCAAAAGCCTTTACATGGCTTCCAGTGCCTGATGTGGCAAAAAATGCAACCTGTTTAAAGCGGTCATTAAAACGTGTCAGATATGCCCTTATGGGGCTTGACATCCGTCCTGCCCATATGGGTGTCCCAATAATTACAAGGTCATAATCTCCCGGGTTCTGTTTGGGGTCTGCAATTGTTGGAATTTTCCTCATCAATGCCTCGTATCCAGATCGGAGAAAACCCAATACCCCCTTGCGGTTTGTTTTATCATCTATGACTTCAAGATTAGCCTCTAAATCCTCTGCAATCCTACTGGCAACAGAAAGAGTGTTACCCGTTCTTGAATAAACAACGACTAATGTCTTCATAGTTCTTCACCTCCTCCTTTGATCTGCCATAAAGATTTATCGTCCTGATTTTTAATATTAACAAACCGAAAAAAAGCAGTCAAGCCAAAACAAGGGCCCTAAAAATCAACTAAGGCATGAAAAACCTATTGAAAATTGTTTTTCATTAAAACCAGGCAAAAGACACTATTTTACTATCACTCCCTTGAATATCCTTTCTCCTATCCGCACAAAATAAACACCTGAAGGAAGCCCTGTTATCCTCCCAATGCTTCCCGCCTTCGCTTCCATCCGGCTTACACACCTCCCAGTTATATCATAAACCTTTACTCCTACCCTCTCTCCACCAATACCACCCACCATTTACCATATCTCCTTACCATAGTTCACCAAAAGAGACGGCTCCTTTATCATCCCATAAACACCACCGAAGGAGGAGATATGAGAGAGGATAGGATGGAGAAACAGGTTCCCCTGGGGGAACCTGTCGGGCAAAACTAACCACAAACCAAGGAGGTTAAAATGAAAGACAGGATAACCTCACTTATAGTAAATTTAACAGAGGAATTCATATCTGGCAAGATAAGTAAGGTTTATGGGAGGAGATACAGAGGAGTGTAATACCCATGATATTGGAAGGTGTTATGCGGAATGAGAGGGATATATACCTTGGGGAGCATCCAGGGGAATATGCAAATGGGTATTACAGCAGGCGTCTTTATTACAAGAACACACCTATGGAATACAGGGAGGGAACTTTCATCAGACTGGCTTGTTGTATACAT
>Ga0190303_1001090_pt1 | contig 11022 bp, 6 predicted proteins | sample 48700701_MG_FD_161672 | JGI IMG/M metagenome (GOLD analysis project Ga0190303, IMG submission 161672) | Hydrothermal vent sediment bacterial communities from Southern Trench, Guaymas Basin, Mexico - 4870-07-0-1_MG | ecosystem: Environmental > Aquatic > Marine > Hydrothermal vents > Sediment ...
CCAAACCTGGGCCAACAGATAATCAAACCAATCAGATTAACCGCACAAACACATAAAGTATTTTAATTATTAAAATTTAACGTAACAGGTCACAGTAAAGAGAATTAAAGCTTTTCAGCCAACCCTGGTTTAGACAGAACTTCTTACATTATAAAGGTTAGTTGAAAAAGATTGACAAATAGCTTACAATAGTATAAGAGGCGCACCGGTTTAAATAAACCAAAGCGGTTACACACGAATTCAACTGTTTAATAAACTCAATCAGGGATTCATTGTGAAACCCTTAAGTTCAGACATAAATCAATGGATTTTCAAGACGATATGGCGAACCATCTTGACCTGAAAACAGACTGAGATAACATACGGGCAGCAACCTGATTTTTCGGGTGGGTTGCCCTTTTTTTTACCATCGGCTGATAAAGCCGGTGAGAACCGTTAACCGACCGGTCGTACTATGAACCGGGAAAACTCAATTTCCTTTAGGAGGAACAAAAAATGGGATTAGATTTCAGCGTCTTTAACGCCCCTGAACTAGCTGACTGGGAAATCGCCGCACTGGCCGAAGAAAAAATGATGAAACCGATCACCGAGATTGCCGATGAATTTGGCCTGGTTGGTGAAGAGTTGATTCCGATGGGCAAATATGTTGCCAAAATTGACTACATGAAAGTGCTTGACCGCCTTAAAGACAAGCCTAACGGAAAATATATCAACGTCACCGCCATCACTCCGACCCCTCTGGGCGAAGGTAAAACCACAACCAGCATGGGTCTGGTTCAGGGTCTTGGCCTGATGGGTAAGAGCGTTGTAGGTGCCATCCGTCAGCCTTCCGGCGGCCCGACTTTCAACGTTAAAGGTTCAGCTGCCGGTGGTGGTCTCTCGCAGACCATCCCGCTGACTCCATTCTCACTCGGCCTCACCGGCGATATCGACAACATCATGAATGCTCACAACCTGATGATGGTCGCTTTGACCTCCCGCATGCAGCATGAGCAGAACAATAACGACGCTTTCCTCGAAAAGAAAGGTCTCAAGCGCCTCGACATCGATCCTAACCAGGTTCAGGTTAAATGGATTATCGACTTCTGCGCCCAGGCCCTGCGTAACATCGTTATCGGCATTGGCGAACGTCTTGACGGTATGCTTATGGAATCGGGTTTCGCGATTGCGGTCTCCTCGGAAATTATGGCAATCCTCGCCGTAGCTAAAGATCTTGCCGATATGCGTGAGCGTATGGGTAAAATCATCGTTGCCTACAACAAAGCGGGAAAAGCGGTTACAACCGAAGATCTTGATGTCGCCGGCGCCATGACCGCCTGGATGGTCAAAGCTTTGAATCCCAACCTTTTACAGACTGTTGAAGGACAGCCGGTACTCGTTCACGCCGGACCTTTCGCTAATATCGCTATCGGCCAGTCCTCAATCATCGCTGACCGTATCGGCCTTAAACTCTCCGACTATCTGGTCACCGAGTCCGGCTTCGGCGCCGACATCGGTTTTGAGAAGTTCTGGAACCTGAAATGCCGTTTCTCCGGCCTGATTCCGAACTGTTCGGTTATCGTTGCCACCGTCCGCGCACTCAAGATGCACGGCGGCGGCCCGGCTGTTGTTCCTGGTCGTCCCTTGGCTAAAGAGTACACTGAAGAGAATGTTGACCTAGTCAAGGCTGGTTGTTGTAACGTTATCGCCCACATCGAAACCGTCAAAAAAGCCGGTATCGCTCCGGTTGTCTGCATCAACAGTTTCTACACCGATACCGAAGCCGAAATTGCTATGATTAAAGCAGAATGTGAAGCAGTTGGGGCCCGCTGTGCGGTTTCCCGTCACTGGCAGTTTGGTGGTGAAGGCGCTAAAGAACTTTGTGACGCCGTCATCTCAGCTTGTGAAGAGCCGACTGATAACTTCAAGTTCCTCTATGAAGATTCAACTCCGCTGAAAGAGCGCATTGAACTGCTGGCGACCGAAGTTTATGGTGCCGACGGTGCATCCTTCACTCCTGAAGCTTTGAAAAAGATTGAGATGATCGACAATGACCCCGAACTCTCTAAACTCGGAACCTGCATGGTCAAAACTCATCTCTCCCTCTCCCACGATCCCGATTTGAAAGGTCGTCCAACCGGTTATATTTTCCCGATCCGTGACGTCCTCATCTATCAGGGAGCCGGTTTCTGCGTACCGCTTTCCGGTACGATCAAACTGATGCCGGGTACGGCTTCCGATCCGGCCTACCGCCGTATCGATGTTGATACCGAAACCGGTCAGGTTAGGGGTCTCTTCTAGAACTTATACCTTATCGACTACATCGCTGTAAAACTGCGGCTCCGAGTTTAAGTTTCGGGGCCGCAGTTGACAACTTACCAAAAAAACTGGAGTGTGAGGGAGCCTATTCCCCGAAGCTCCAGCTTTTTCGTCTTTAGAGATCTTTTTTATAACGATTTTTGACTGTGTTTTAATTCACATACACAGCCGCAAACCAGTAAAAAAAAGACTATGCCCAAACCAATCCACCAAGTAACCTTCCAGCCCAATGACCTTACGGTTGACGTTTTCCGTGATGGGGAAAACCTGCTTCGGGTTGCAATCGCGGCGGGAGTCCATATTAACGCTTCCTGTGGTGGTAACGGTAGTTGTGGAAAATGCCGGGTAATTATCGAGCAAGGCCAGTCCGAATCTGAAAAATCAGCCAAGATCACCCCCGAAGATTGGGAGAAAGGCTACCGCCTTGCCTGTACCACCAAAGTTGTTGATAATCTAACCGTCACGATTCCGCCGGAATCACGTATCGACAACTCCGTTCTAAGAAAAAATTTAGGTCAGAAACAACATACCCTGATGGCCCGCGACCTCAACTCTCTGGTTCAGGGCGTAAAAATCAACCCCGCTGTCTTCAAATATTACATCGAATTGCCCGCCCCAACGCTTGACGATAATTTAAGCGACTTAGGTCGCCTTATGCGGGAACTCAAAAACGAACACCAACTTGAAAACATCTCCGCTGACTACTTTCTCCTGCGCCGCCTGCCCCGGCTTTTGCGGGATGCTGAATGGCAAGTCACGGTTACCATAGTTTATAACCCCAAAGGTCTCAAACTTATCGACATTGAGGCCGGGGATACCAGAGAAAATAACTACTCTATTATTATAGATATCGGCACGACCACAATTCAAGGCCAACTCTTAAACCTTAACGCCTCACAGCAGGCCGAAGAACGCTCGGTTATCGATGACCTCGACAGTGATCTGCTGATCGCCTCTGATGCCAAATATAACTCACAGGTGCGCTTTGGCGAAGATGTTATCACCCGGATCGTCTATTCGCAAAAAGGTGATGGCTTAAGTGAGCTGCACCGTTCGGTAATCAAAGATCTTAATGAAATAATAGATAATCTGGTGAACCAAGCCGGCATCAAAAAAGATCAGATCTCCCATCTGGTAGTTGCGGCTAACACCACCATGACTCATTTTTTTCTTGAGATCGACCCCAAATACCTACGCGAAGACCCCTATGTACCAACCGCGAACTTTTTCCCCCCGGCTAGAGCCATCGACTTGGGCCTTAAACTGCCCGATTACGTCCACGTCTACACCTTTCCGGCCGTAGCTTCCTATGTCGGTGGCGATATTGTTGCCGGCACCTTGGGCTCAGGCATTTTTCAACGTGAAGAGCTCACCCTTTTTCTTGATGTCGGCACCAATGGAGAACTGGTTTTAGGCAACTGCGACTGGCTTGTCTGCACCTCCTGTTCAGCCGGCCCCGCCTTTGAAGGTGGTGGTCTCAAATATGGCATGCGGGCGACAACCGGTGCCATTGAACAGATTCGCATCAACCCCCAAACCTACGAACCGATGCTACTTACTATTGGCAAAGCAAAACCTCTCGGCATCTGTGGTTCCGGAGTTATCGATGCAATTGCCGAGATGCTGCTCGTCGGCCTGATTGAGCCCAACGGCAAATTCAACCAGGAACTTAATACTGATCGGCTTCGCAAAAGTGAGACCGGTTGGGAATATGTCGTCGCCAAAGCCGATCAGAGTGCCGCAGGAATTGATGATATCACCATAACCGAAGGTGATATTGATAATATTATCCGGACTAAAGGAGCTATCTACGCGGCCTGTAAAACTCTTTTAGAGAGTGTCGGCTTAACCTTTGCCGAACTCGATCGCTTTGTCATCGCCGGTGGCTTTGGTAAATATATTAACCTGGAAAGAGCCATCACCATTGGCCTGTTGCCCGAAATCGAGGTTGAGAAATTCATGTTTGTCGGTAATGGCGCCCTGCTCGGTGAGCGCCTGGTTTCAGTTTCTCGGGAGATGATGAGTCAAGCCCGGGATATCGCCGAGATGATGACCAATATCGAGCTTGCCAACAATATGAAATTCATGGATGAATATGTTGCGGCCCAGTTTCTGCCGCACACCGATACGACAGCATTTCCAAAAACCATGGCGATGCTGGAAGGCCCCGAAAGCTAGAAGACTGAAGATCAAGAAGCAAACTTTTTTACCGATTTTATTAATTGATAGAAATTAAAATTTTGACCCCGGTATAACCGGATCGGATATGAATATTATGGGAAAAACGATTGCCATTGCCGGGAAAGGCGGCACCGGTAAAACTACTCTGATTGGTCTTATCCTGCGCTGGATGGCGGAACAGGGCATGAAACCGATTCTGGCCGTTGATGCTGACGCCAACGCTAATCTGGGTGAAGTTCTTGATATTGAAGTTCCAGGTAATATTGGTGAACTTCGTGAAGGCATGAAAACTGACGTTCCCGCCGGGATGACTAAAGAAGCCTATATGGAGTACCATATCCAGAATCTTCTGGTTGAAACCGGGACTTACGACCTGCTCACCATGGGTCGTCCTGAAGGAGCCGGCTGCTACTGCTACGCCAACGCGCTCTGTACCAAGTTTATTGACTTCATGGTCAAAGAGTATGACTATGTTATCATTGACAATGAAGCTGGGATGGAACATTTGAGCCGCCTCCTGATGAAAGACATTGACCTTTTACTGGTGGTCTCCGACCCGAGTCTGCGCGGCATCAGGACCGCCGGACGCATCAAGGAACTGGTTGAAGAGATTAATTTAAGAGTCGGCAAACTGGTACTGGTCATCAATCGTGCCATCGATGGCAAACTTGTAGACGAAGCCTACAACTTGATTAATGAAATTGGCATTGAACTGGCCGGTGTTATCCCGGATGACCCTCTGATCGCCAAATTTGACCGGGAAGGTAAAGCCACGATTAAACTTCCGGCCGAGTCGATAGCTTACCAGGGAGTCGGAGAAATTATGCCGAAAATATTTCCATATCAAAAATAGATAATTATTTTCCTTGAAATAATTTTCAAGATGTGTTTATAGTCCCGCGCTTTTCAAAAATAGATTTTGCAATATACAGTATACAGTTTTTCAGTCAATTTTGGCTGAACAATCCTCACTTACCGCTTAGGCGTTAAAAAATAAAATCATTTGTTTTAGTTAATTACTAGAAACAACTAACCCATCAACTCTAACAGGAGGAATATCTGATGGCATTTTCAGCACAGACAGAGAAGTATTCCGGGAAAATGGGCACCCTGACCTTTGGCAGTGGCGACCAGGCTCTCACCGTAGGCGGACAGGCAGCTATGCCTTTCGCCGCATTTGACGGTGATTTGCCGAACAAACCGATCGTGGCAATGGAAGTTTACGACGTAGTCAACCCTGACTGGCCGGCTGCTGTAGTCGATCCGTTCAAGGATGTAATCAATGACCCGATCGCCTGGGCCAAAAAGAACGTTGAAGAGTACGGTGCCAAAGCGATCTGTTTACAACTTCTTTCAACCGATCCTAATGGTGACGATAAAGATGCCGCTTACGCTGCCGATCTGGTCGCCAAGATGGTCGATGCGATCTCGGTTCCTTTGGTCGTCTGGGGCAGTGGTAACGTCGAAAAAGATGCCGCAGTCCTCGCCAAAGTCTGCGAAGTCAACGAAGGCAAAAACCTGCTCGTCGGCCCGGCTGTTGAAGAAAACTACAAAAAGATCGCGGCCGCCGCTCTCGGTTATGGTCATTCCGTAGTTTCCCAAAGTCCAATCGATGTCAACATGGCCAAACAGATGAACATCCTGATCAGCAACTTGGGCCTGCCCATGGACAAGATCATCATGGAGCCTTCAACTGCAGCCCTCGGCTACGGCGTTGAGTACAGCTACTCGGTTATGGAACGTATCTCTCTCGCCGCTCTCGCGCAAAATGATGAGAAGATGCAGTGCCCGATAATCAACGATATTGGTAAAGAGTGTTGGAAAGCTCGTGAAGTTATGCTGAGTGATAAAGAAGAACCCGGTTTCGGTCCCGACCAGGAAAAACGCGGCGTTTTGTGGGAAGCTATAACTGGTCTTGACATGGTAATTGCCGGTTCTAACCTTTTGATCATGCGCAACCCCAAAGCGGTTAAATTGGTCGAAGAGTGTATTGACGAATTGATGGCTTAATCGGAAAGAAACCTATTTAACAGATAATAATCTTATACAAAGCAGACAAGAAGTCTGCACTTGGAGGATTAAAATATGTCTAAACAAGTAATCGGTGCCGGAATTCGTGGCGCCAATGTGGTGGTTGACCGAGTTGAGGGCAAAATTAATGCCGCCATTGAAAAATATGGTAAGGATCAAGCAGTTGCCCTGCCCAATACTGCCTATTATCTGCCTGTCATTTACGGCATCACCGGCGTAAAGGTTGAGGCCCTGGGTGACATGTTGCCGATCATGGAAAGATGTCGTCAGTTGCTGGCTGATGTGCCGGTCGATAATTGCTGGACTCCCTACTTGGGACCCGGCCTCGATTCAGGTATGGCGGCCCTTTTTGCCTTTGATATGGAAGAGGCCCTTAAATACCTCGGCGATGACTCCCCCTACCTGGCTTGTAAGGAAGATCCGGAAGAGACCGATGCCGACATCTGGCTCGGCGCATCCGACGATGTTATCCTGCGGAAACGTGGTGTAGAATTTGTTGATGGTTCCGCCCCCGGTTTTGCCGCCGTCGTCGGTGCCGCTTCAACGCCTGAAGTTGCTGCCGGAATTGCTAAAGAATTGCAAGAAAAAGGCATCTATGTATTCATGGCCTCTAATAATGAGAATGGTACAAGTTTCGCTAAACAGGTAGTCGAAGCTGGAACTCAGGTTGGCTGGAACAATCGCCTCGTACCTTTCGGTTTTGACCACTCATCCGCCATTCACGCCATCGGCTTTGCCGTCCGCGCTGCCTTGACCTTTGGCGGTCAAACTCCTGGTGATCATGTCGGCGTCCTCAAATACATCAAGGATCGTATTTTCGCCTTCATCCTGGCCTTGGGCCCGGTTTGTGATGAACAATATGCCGCAGCTTGTGGTTGCATCAACTTCGGCGTGCCGACCATCGCCAATACCGATTTTCCGCAAGTCCTGCCGACCGGTGTCTGTACTTATGAACATGTTGTCACCAATATTCCCGAAAGTGAGATTGTCACCAAGGGTATTGAAGTCCGCGGTCTCAAAATCACGATCGCCAAGATCGATATTCCGATGTCCTACGGCCCCGCTTTCGAAGGTGAACGGATCAAGAAAGACGCGATGCATGTTGAGCTCGGTGGTCCGAAATCTTTTGGTTTTGAATTTGCCTACTCCAAACCTCTGGACGAAGTCGAAGATGGTAAATTTACGGTTGTCGGCCCCAACATTAAAGATGTCGAAGAGGGCGGCCTGCTGCCGATCGGTATCTGGATTGAGTTGGCCGGACGTAAGTTCCAGGAAGATTTTGAGCCTATCCTTGAGCGCCAGTGTCACCATCTCTTAAACGGCGCCGAAGGCATACTCCATATCGGTCAGCGCGACATCGTCTGGATGCGGATCTCCAAAAAAGCGGTTGCCGCCGGTTTCACATTTGAACATTTCGGCACCATCCTGCATGCTAAAATGCACAACGAGTTCGGCGCTATTGTTGATAAGGTTCAAGTCACCATCTTTACCGACGCCGATGAAGTCAATAAGCGTATGGAAATTTGCCGTAAGACCTGGAGCGAACGTGACAACCGTCTCTCCGACATGAACGATGAAACGACTGAGACTTTCTACTCATGTTCACTCTGTCAGTCTTTTGCTCCGACCCATGTCTGTGTTGTTACTCCCGAACGTCCGGGCCTCTGTGGCGCTTACAACTGGCTTGACTGCCGGGCCTCTTACGAGATCAACGAGTTTGGTCCGAACCAGCCAATCGCCAAAGGCGACGTCATGGACGAGCGTCTCGGTAAATGGAAAGGGGTTGACGAATTTGTCATCCCGGCTTCCGGTAACGCTTTCGAATCTTTCGCCGCCTACTCAATCCTGGTCGATCCGATGACCTCATGTGGTTGTTTTGAAGCGATTGCCGCCTGTCTCTTCGCCGCCAACGGGATTATGGTTGTTGACCGTGATTACGCAGGTGAAACTCCTTGTGGTATGGGCTTCTCGACCCTGGCCGGCTCGGTCGGCGGTGGTCTCCAGACTCCGGGTTTTGTCGGCATCTCCAAGTTCTACGTCGGCAGTAAAAAGTTCATCTCGGCCGAAGGCGGCATCAAACGCCTCTGCTGGTTGCCTAAAGCTTTGAAAGAAGCGAGCAAAGAGATGATTGACACCCGTGGCGCTGCAGTTGGCATACCTAATCTTTATGACATGATCGCCACCGAAGAGAACGGCACTGACGAAGAGACCATCATGGCCTTTTTGACCGAAGCCGGCCATCCCTGTTTGGAGATGGAACAACTGATGGAAATGATGTAAACTAAATTAAGTTATGGCAAAGTAAAATGTTCAGCTGCGAGGCTGTGTAAGCTAATCAGCTGAACATTTTATAAAGCCGGAAAATATTTTTTTTAACTGAACACTGCTAAGTCAGGGAATTTCGTGAAAATCGGAAGCGGGCCCGCCGCTGTAACCGGGGACGCTAGCTCAAATCACTCCACTGGGACAACCTGGGAAGGAAGAGCCAAGCGTTTGATCCGGAAGCCAGAAAACCTGACCGGTAAGTGTTCCTCAACAAATCAAGTACGTGGCGAAACACGATGTTGGGGACAGACACAAAAGGAGAAGTCTTACTATGGGACTCACTGGAATCCAAATCTTTAAGTTGCTCCCCAAGACCAACTGTAAAGAGTGTGGCAGCCCGACCTGTCTGGCTTTCGCCATGGCTCTGGCCGGTGGTAAAGCAGAACTCGATAAATGCCCCTACGTCTCGGATGAAGCCAAAGCTATTTTGAGCGAAGCTTCCGCACCCCCGATTCGCGGCGTCAAAATCGGCGACAAAAAAGTTGGTGAAGAGCTCGTCTTATACCGTCATGAAAAAACTTTTATGAATCCGACCGCGATCGCTTGTCTCGTCACCGACGAAATGGACGATGCTGAAATCGATGCCAAGATCAACAACCTCAATACGGTTACGTTTGAGCGCGTTGGCCTGACCCTCTCAGCCGACCTACTGGCTATCCGCAACAGCAGCGGCGATGCCGGCAAGTTTGCAGCTCTGGTCACCAAAGCTTTGAGCGCTACCGAAAAAGGCCTGATTTTGATGAGCGATAATCTGGACGCTCTCGAAGCCGGAGCTAAAGCTGCTAACGGCAAAAGCGCTCTGCTTTATGCCGCGACTGCTGACAATTATGAAAAAGTTGCTGAAATTGCCAAAGCCAATGGCGCATCGGTTGTTGCCAAAGGCGCTTCAATCGAAGATGTATCCAATTTAACCGCTAAAATCGCTGCTGCCGGCGTTAAAGATATCGTTCTTGATACCGGTGCTACTGACATGAAATCGATGTTCTACAATGAAAATCAGGTTCGCCGGGCCGCTTTGAAAGCTAAAAACCGCGATCTTGGTTTCCCGACCATTGATGTCATCTGCGACATGACCGATGATCCGTATAAAGAATCGATGCTGGCCTCAGTTGCCATCGCCAAATATAGCGGAATCATCATTATGAGTGATGTTGACAAAGAGCGGATGCTGCCGATTCTGGTGCAGCGCCTCAATCTCTACACCGATCCGCAGCGTCCAATGCTCATGGACGAAGGTATCTACGAAATTAACAAACCGGGTCCCGATTCTCCGGTTATTATCACGACCAACTTTGCTCTGACCTACTTTATTGTCGCCGCCGAGATCGAAGCCAGCCGGGTTCCGACCTGGTTGTTGATTATGGACGTTGAAGGTATGTCGGTTTTGACCGCATGGTCAGCCGGTAAATTTGTTGCTGACGCCATGGCTCCTTTCGTCAAAAAGAGCGGCATGAAAGAGAAGATTAGTCACAATAAAATAATCATTCCGGGTTATGTTGCCCAGATTTCCGGCGAATTCCAGGAAGAGTTGGGTACGGAGTGGGAAGTTGTTATCGGTACCCGTGAAGCCTCTGACATTGCGGCCTTCTTGAAAAGTCAGTAAGAGGTAACTATTTTAGTAAATTTGACGTGGGAAGAAAGATTTTCTCACGCCACTTTTTTCATCTTTTTAATTCAACCAAACATAGTTTTACGGAGGATGATATGGCATTATCGTGTCTTACATTACCAGAAAGTATTAACATCATGTCCAAAACCATCGGACCGGCGATCAAGGAACGTAATCCCAAACCGATTCAGAAGATGGCAATTGAACAACAAGAAGCCGGTGGCGACATCCAGGACTTAAACCTCGGACCGGCCCGTAAGGGCGGTGACGAGATGATGGCCTGGCTGGTCAAAACTATTGAAGAGGTATCCGATTTGCCTTTGGCTCTTGACTCAACCAATACCGTGGCTATTGAAGCCGGCCTTAAAGCTTCCAAAACCCCGGAAAGATGTATCGTTAACTCCATCTCAGCCCAGCCGGCGAGCCTTGATGATCGTATGCCTCTGGTCAAAAAATATGGCTGCAACTTTGTCGCCCTGACCTTGAGTGAGGAAGGAATTCCTCGGGATGTCAATGAACGCGGGATGTGTGCCGCCGAAATTTACGGTAAAGCCCTGGAATATGATATCCCGGCCGAA
>Ga0190303_1001092_pt1 | contig 11020 bp, 9 predicted proteins | sample 48700701_MG_FD_161672 | JGI IMG/M metagenome (GOLD analysis project Ga0190303, IMG submission 161672) | Hydrothermal vent sediment bacterial communities from Southern Trench, Guaymas Basin, Mexico - 4870-07-0-1_MG | ecosystem: Environmental > Aquatic > Marine > Hydrothermal vents > Sediment ...
GATATCATCATCGAAATTGCGAATGCTAAGATCTGTGATCGTGACTGCTTGATCGATGGTGTTGGCACCTTCACCGCTGATCATGCCGCGACTGCCGCGACCACCGACCAGAATCGGGGCGTAGAAGAAGCATATTTTGTCTATAATATGGTTGTCAAGAGCTGAGCCGTTGATTTCTGAACCGCCTTCAATCAAGACCGAGGTGATGCCTCTTTGCGCAAGAATTTTCATAAGTTCTTCGAGGTCAAGCTGGCCAAGATTATTGCTGGGCAGGATCAGGATATCCTTGACTAGTTTACGGTAGGGGGCAAGTTTTTCCGGGGCATGTGATTTGGTTGCCAGGAGTACCCGCTCGCTGCCGTCGGAACCGAAAATTTTAAAATCCAAAGGTGTACGGAGCATCGAGTCAACGATGATCCGATAGGGATTGCGCGGTATCTCGCCCGGTAACCGGGCTGTCAGGCGGGGGTTGTCTTTGAGCAAGGTGCCGATGCCAATTAAGATGGCATCATGCGCGGCCCTGAGCTGATGGACATAGTGGCGTGATTTTTCATTGGTGATCCATTGTGAGTGACCGCTGTGGGTCGCGATCCGACCATCCATGCTGGCGGCTGATTTGAGCGTCACAAAAGGGCGTTTTGTGGTAATAAATTTATTCCAGAACTCATTAATCTTACGGCATTTTTCCTCTAAAAGTCCGATTTTAACTGTAATCTCTGACGCTTGTAGGAATGCAGCGCCCCGGCCCGCAACCTCAGGGTTGGGATCTGACGTGCCGATAAACACCCGGCGAATACCGGCTTTTATGATGGCAGTGGTACAGGGCGGAGTTCTACCTTGATGATTACAGGGTTCTAAAGTGACGTAGAGATCGGCACCTAGAGCCTTATCTCCGGCTTCTCGCAGGGCAAAAACCTCAGCATGAGGCTCTCCGGCTCGCGGATGAAAGCCGGAACCGACAATCTCTCCCTTGGCCACGATGACACAGCCGACCAGCGGATTAGGTGAGGTCAGTCCTGTAGCTTTAAGGGCTAAAGTCAGAGCTTGATGCATGAAAGCTCGATCCAAATCTGTAAAATCAGGCATGATCAGGATGTTTCTTTACTGGTATTTTGTTTGAGCAGGCCTTGTAACTCCTGCATGAATTCACCAATATCCTTGAATTGTCGGTAAACCGAGGCAAAACGGATATAAGCTACTTCGTCAAGATTTTTCAAGGCCGCCATTATATGCTCCCCGATGAGTGCTACTGGAACTTCCTTCTCCCCGGTTTCCAGTAGTACCTGCTCCAGTTCATTTAGAAGTTCTTCGATCTGCTCCTGGCTGACGGCTCTTTTTTCACAGGCTTTTAAGATCCCTTTCTCAACCTTATGGCGGTCATAACTGGCCCGGCTTGAGTCACGTTTTATGACCATCGGCAGATTGATTTCAACTCGTTCAATTGTGCTGAAACGCTTATTGCAGGAGAGGCATTCACGGCGTCTGCGAATAATGCTTGAATCTTTGGCGGTGCGTGAATCTATGACTTTATCTTCAGTGAAATTACAGAAAGGACATCTCATTTTAAGAGTTTTCTTTACTGCCCAGAATGACTACCTTAAGCCCGGCTTCATCCAGCATTTCAGCTGCCAGGTCATCCGGGTAGGCATCGCCGATGATAATCTTTTTCAAGCCCGCGTTGATAATCATCTTGGCACAGATGATACAGGGTTGATTGGTACAGTAGATCTCCCCAGACTCAATTGAAACTCCGTGATAAGAGGCTTGGACGATAGCATTTTGTTCAGCATGTATGCCGCGGCAGAGTTCATGGCGCTGGCCTGAGGGGATCCCTAACTCATCTCGCAGGCAACCCCGGTCGAGGCAGTGCCGGATGCCGGTCGGGGTGCCGTTGTAGCCAGTGGTGAGGATGCGGTTGTCTTTAACGATGAGGGCTCCGACTTTGCGCCTGATACAGGTCGAGCGGGTGGCGACAAGTTTTGCAATTTCCATAAAATAAGTTTGCCAGTCAGGTCGTTTCGGAGCCGGTATGCTCATCATTAAATCCTTGGTGAAAATTATTTAAGTATTCAAGCTCCGGCGGAGCTTAATATTTCTAAAGCAGATAACTATAGACTGGGAAGCGGCTGCAGAGGTTACGGATAGTTGCCCGGGTCTCTTCAATTACCGAACTTTTTTCCGGGTGGTTCAGGACTGCAAAAATAGAGTCGGCAACAATTTCCATTTCAGCTTCACGCATTCCCCGGGTTGAGGCGATCGGAGTGCCGATACGAATGCCGCTGGGATCGGTCGGGGTTCTCGGGTCGAAGGGAATGCCGTTTTTATTGATTGTAATCCCAGCTCGGTCCAGAGCCGCTTCCGCTCCCTTACCGTTAACCGGGAGATCGGTCAAATCGATCAGAAACAGGTGATTGTCCGTACCTCCAGAGACGATGCGGAGACCCTTTTTCTGGAGCTTGTCGGCCAGAAATGCGGCATTGACCACCGTCTGTTTCTGGGTTGCGATAAATTCCGGGCTCGTGGCCTCCTTGAAAGCGACAGCTTTCCCGGCGATTGTGTGCATCAGCGGGCCGCCCTGCAGGCCGGGAAAGATTGCCTTGTCGATTTTAGCAGCATATTGCTGCCGGCACAAAATCATTCCGCCCCGGGGGCCGCGCAGAGTTTTATGGGTCGTGGTCGTGACAAAATCCGCATAAGGAACCGGTGAGGGGTGGGCTCCGGCAACCACCAGGCCGGCGATGTGGGCAATGTCTACCATCATCATTGCTCCGATTTTATCAGCAATGGCGCGGAAGCGGGGAAAATCAAGAGTCCTGGAATAGGAACTGGCTCCGACGACAATCAGTTTCGGTCTCTCCCGCAGAGCAATCTCTTCAATCTCATCATAATCAAGTTTTTCACTTTGACGATTTACCCCGTAGTAACTAGATTGGTAAAATTTTCCTGAAAAACTTACTGGTGCACCATGGGTCAGGTGTCCGCCATGGGCCAGATTCATTCCCAGGATTTTATCTCCCGGCTGTAAAACGCTGAAGTAGACGGCCATGTTGGCACTCGAACCGGAGAGCGGTTGGACGTTGGCATGTTCGGCTCCGAAGAGGGCGCAGGCTCGGTCGATAGCCAGTTGTTCAGCTTGATCGACAAACTGGCAGCCACCGTAGTAGCGTTTGCCCGGGTAACCTTCAGCATATTTATTGGTTAAAACACTGCCTTGAGCTTCAAACACCGCCTGGCTGACACAGTTTTCGGAAGCGATCATAATCAGCTTGCTCTCCTCACGTTCAGTCTCCTGTGTGATAATCCGGCTGATTTCGGGATCAACTTGATTCAGAGGGGCGGTGATATCCCTGGTAGAATTGAGATTGCGGTTTTCAATTAAGTCCAGCCGGCGCTGGTGACGGCCATTTTCATACTTGCATTCGAGCCAGGTCTGTACCAGTTTTAGTGCGGCTACCGGTTCCAGAACCCGCCCGCCCAAAACGATAATATTGGCGTTGTTGTGCTCTTTCGCCATTCGGGCCGTGAATTGATCGTGCACCAGGGCCGCCCGGATATTCCGGTGGCGATTGGCGGTAATCGACATGCCGATACCGGTACCGCAGATCAGAATACCTGAAGTTCCTGGGTGGGCCGCTACCTGACCGGCCAGTAGATGAGCAAAATCGGGATAGTCAACCGACTCCTCGGAGTAGGTGCCTAGATCTTTAAGCAGAATACTCTCCGCCAGATTTGCTTTGATAAATTCTTTGAGAGCGAAACCACCATGATCGCTGGCGATAAACAGAGTTTTTAGGTTGTTGTCAGGCATTATGGAGATCTCTTGTTTTGTGTATTATTCGTAAAATTTGATAATTAAACAAAAAATTGAGTTTGTTTGTTGTCGGGGCACGTTTTTCATAATTTCGGAGGAAATTACTCCAAGGGGTTATCTTTTCAAGTTAATATGCAGAAAAAGCCAACGTCGCATTAGTACCCCCGAAACCGAATGAGTTACTGATCACTTTTTTGACTGGTGCTTCCACAGCTTTATTGGGGACATAGTTGAGGTCACACTCAGGGTCAGGATTGTCAAGATTGATGGTTGGTGGCACTTTGCCGTCACGGATGGCAAGAATCGAGTAAATTGCTTCAACCGCACCGGTACCGCCGAGCATATGGCCAGTCATCGATTTGCTTGAGCTGATGAGCAACTTTTTGGCATATTCCCCGAAAACTTTTTTGATTGCCTGGGTTTCATAAAGGTCATTGAAATAAGTTGAGGTGCCGTGGGCATTAATGTAATCAATCTCTTCCGGTCTGAATTCCGCATCGCGCAGAGCCATCTCCATCGAGGCCGCCGCCCCGACACCTCCGGGTGCCGGTGAAGCGATATGATAGGCATCACATGTGCAGCCGTAACCTGTCAGCTCAGCGATAATTGGCGCACCCCGTTTCAGAGCAAATTCAAGTTCCTCCAGGATGAGCACACCCGCACCCTCAGCTGGAACAAAGCCGTCCCGATCCCGGTCAAATGGACGACTGGCTTTGGTAGGCTCGTCATTTCTGGTGGAGAGGGCTTTCATTGCATTAAAGCCGCCCACACTGAGAGGGGTAACTGCCGCTTCAGTGCCGCCGCTGATCATTACATCACAGTCGCCGCGCTGAATGATTTTCATGCCTTCGCCGATCGAATGGGTTCCGGTGGCGCACGCGGTGCCAACCGAGATGTTGGGTCCTTTGGCCTGATGTCGAATCGCAATATTGCCAGAGGCAAGATTGCCGATTATCATCGGGATAAAAAAAGGAGTTATCCGCCGGGGACCCTTCTCAAGCAGTATTTTGTGATACTGTTCAATGCAGCCAAGGCCACCAAGTCCAGCTCCGACTGAGACCCCGAGGCGGGGGCTTAAACTCGGCGTAATCTCGAGTTTTGCCATGGTTATGGCCATATCAGCGGAGGCAACCGCAAACTGGCTAAAATAATCCATCTTTTTAATGTCTTTGGCATCAATGAAATCAGTTGCCTCAAAATCTGTTACCTGTCCCGCAATCTTGGTGGCGAATTTTTCCGTATCAAATCGAGTTATCGGGCTAACGCCTGATTTTCCTGCCAGCAGGTTATGCCAATTTTTTTTGACCCCGGTTCCCAGGGGGGTAACCATGCCAACTCCGGTTATGACGACTCTGCGTTTCACTTGTACACCTCTTTGTCACATGATTTTCTAAGTTTTTTATTTGCCGGGAAGGCAACTGCTTGTTAGAGATTTTAGAACTATGGCTTTCTATCGACAATAACGACAATTGTAAAGAAAAAAACGCCTCTTCCCATAAGGAGGAGGCGTCTTTTATTAGTTGCTTTTATCGTTTTCGCATTGTCCGGGAAGCTTAAGCTCCCAAGTGATCTTAAGAAGTGTGCTGATTGACGAAATCTATCGCTTTCTGTACAGTCGTAATCTTTTCGGCATCTTCATCGGAGATCTCAATGCCATACTCCTCTTCAAAGGCCATGACCAGCTCAACTGTATCCAGAGAGTCAGCCCCCAGGTCATCAATAAATGATGCCTCATTGCTGATCTCGTTTACATCATTAAGGCCCAGTTTTTCCGCAATTATTTCTTTGATTTTTACTTCGATTGACATCCTGTGTTCTCCTTGACTTTAAGTCTGAAAATTTAATCGACAGCTGCGGGGTTACAGATGCAGCTGTCTGGTGTTAATTGTCCATTAAGCTATTAACATGCCGCCGTCAACCTGCAGGACCTGGCCGGTAATATAGTCAGCCATGGGTGAAAGCAGGAAGAGAACGGCATTACACACATCATTAACTGTGCCCAGGCGATTTAGCGGGATAATTTCTTTGATCTTATCCTGGGCTTTTTCATCCATCGCTGAGGTCATTTCCGTCTGGATATAACCTGGAGCAATGAGATTGCTGGTGATATTTCTGGAAGCAACTTCTCGGGCCAGACTTCGGCCGAAACCGATAACCCCGGCCTTGGCGGCAGCATAGTTGGCCTGGCCACTGTTGCCCATAAGTCCAATAACCGATGAGAGCGATATTATCCGGCCATAACGTTTTTTGATCATCCCGCGAATGACGGCTTTGCTGCAGTTGAAGCAGCCTTTAAGATTGACCGCCATGACTTCATCCCAGTCGCTCTCTTTCAAACGCATCAGAAGGTTGTCACGGGTGATGCCGGCATTATTTATAAGAAAGTCAATCTGGCCGGCAACGGTTAAAATGTCGGTGACCATATCACCGCAGGCCTTAAAATCAGAGACATCAACCTGGTAGAATGAAACTTTGGCCGCGTCTGTGGGCAGAGCCGCGTTGATTGATTCTGAAACCTGATTGCCAAGCTCCGGATTAGTGCCGCAAAAAAAGACTTGAGCTCCATGCCGGGCCAGAGTTGTGACCAGTTCTCTGCCGATACCCCGGGTACCACCGGTCACCAGGGCTACTTTACCAGTAAAATTAAAAGGATCAGTCATTTATGTGTAACTCACAGCAATTTTTTCAAGGTCACCGGGGGTAGCTAGATTAAAGGTTTTAATCTGGCGGTTAATGCGTCGCATGAGTCCGGCCAGAACCCGGCTGGGGCCGATTTCTATAATATTGGTTACTCCCTGGTCGATCGCCAGAACCATTGATTCTTCCCAACGTACCGCATTACTAACCTGCTTGATCAGAAGATGGCGGACATTGGCCGTGCTGTAATTTGCTACTGCATCGACGTTGGAGATGACCGGTATCTGTGGTTCTTTGACTTCAACCTCATTGAAATGATCCGCAAGTTTTTCAGCCGCAGGCTGCATCAGAGAACAGTGGAATGGAGCACTTACCGGTAATTTTACGACCCGGCTGGCGCCCGCTTTCTGAGCTTTCTCAGCCGCTTCCATAATCGCCGGAGTATGCCCGGAGATAACTATCTGGCCGGGGCAGTTGTAGTTGGCCGGTTCCACAATATTATCATTGTTATGGTCGGATGCGTCGGCGCAGATCTCTCTGACTTGAGGGGGCGTCATGCCCATGATCGCAGCCATCGTTCCCAAGCCAACTGGAACCGCAGTTTGCATGAAATTGCCGCGGGCTCTGACCACCCGGACAGCGTCGAAAAATGAGATTGTCCCGGCCGCGACCAGAGCTGAATATTCACCCAGACTGTGACCCGCGGTAAGGATCGGTTTTATGTTGAACTGAGCCCGCATAACCCGGTAGGCGGCGATACTGGTCGTGAGGATCGCCGGCTGCGTGTTGGCGGTCTGGTTGAGCTCTTCGGGGGGGCTGTTAAAACAGATTTCGGTAAGATCTTCACCCAGAGCTTCACTGGCTTCGGCAAAGGTTTCCCGAGCTTCAGAAAAATTATCATAAAGCTCTTTCCCCATGCCAATATGTTGCGATCCCTGTCCGGGAAATACGAATGCAGTCTTGTGGTCGTTGCTGTCCAATGTGGTCTCCCTTTATCAGATTAGCAAGGCTTTTTGGTCTGTCAGGAACATGATTTTCTATTCAAACAAACTGCATTATATAGGTTTTATGGGGTATATGTCAATAGAAACCGACTAAACCATGTTGTCCTGGCTGTCGTCGGCGTTAGAGTCTTTGGTAATAATACGTTCTTTTATCTGATTCCAGATCTTCTTTTTGGGAAGAAGCTTCTGGATTTCATGGTTCTTTTCAAGTTCGTTAAGCATGTGATTATTGACTTGTTGTTCGGCAAATTCGGCACAGAGGCGGATGCCGTTTTTCATCGCTTTACGGCAGGATGAACCATGCGCTATAAAACAGTTACCGTTGATTCCCAGAAGCGGTGCTCCGCCAACTTCCGCATAGTCAATTCGCTGTTTCATGTCTATAAGGCCGCCTTTACAGAGCCAGGCGCCAAACTTTCGGGTGGTGCTGGAGGTGAACTCCTCTCGCATGATTTCAATCATGAAAAGACCCAGACTCTCAGATGTTTTCAGGACAATATTGCCGACAAAGCCGTCACAGACAATTACGTCCAGTTTGCCGGTGAATATATCCCGGCCTTCAACCGGTCCTAAGTAGTTTAAGGGACTGTTTTTTAAAAGATCGTTGGTGGATCTGGTTAACTCGTTACCTTTGCTCTCTTCCTCACCATTACTCAAAAGTCCGACTTTAGGGAATTTACGGTTCATGACCCACTGGGTGTAGACGCTGCCCATAATTGCGAACTGGGCCAGATGCAGGGGGTCACAGTCAACGTTGCCGCCGACATCGAGGATGGTCACAGGCTCTTTCAGGGTAGGCAGGCAGGTGGCAATCGCGGGCCGATCAATACCTTTGAGTTTTTTCAGAGTGACCATGGCAATCGCCATGGTTGCTCCCGAATTTCCGGCTGAGATGAAGCCCTGAGCCCGGCCGTCGCGAACCAGTCTCAGGCCGACTGCAATCGATGATTCACGTTTGCGGCGCATCGCTTTGCTGGGTGAATCATCCATGGTCACGACTTCGGCTGCCGGCTGGATAAATATCGGCAGATTTTTGATGTCGTGTTTAGCTAATTCACTTTCAATACGATCTTGAATTCCGACCAGAATGATCTGCAGATTGAGGTCCTTCGCTGCGGCTACAGCGCCGGCGACGATCTCTTGCGGGGCTTGGTCTCCGCCCATGGCATCAACTGCAATTTTCATGGGCGGCCTTGTTTTGATGAAGGTTGGCGGGCTATGGTCTTTTTTTCACATAACCATGGCCGGGAAAAGTGCGTGATCCCCGTGCCACCTTCGAAACGAGGAATCATAGGGTCTAATCTACTTCAATAAAGGTTTCACCTTTATATGTGCCACATGATGAACAGACCCGGTGGGGAACAGTCGTTGCCTGGCAGTTGGGGCAGGTACTGGTCTGCGGGGCGGTAATCGCCAAGTGGGAACGACGTTGCCTTTTTCTTGCTTTGGATGTTCTTCTTTTTGGTACAGCCATTATCTTTCTCCGGTAATAAAAGTGTTGTTTTCAGGTGCTCTGTATGGTTTTGAACAAGTTTCTCAAGGCAGAAGACAGAGTATTCTTAGAAATAAAAAAGCGCCGTATACTATATTGATACTCTTTAATTGTCAAGTCTTAAAAATTCCGTTCAGTCATCAATTACCTGACGGTGCAGATCGATGATACTGTGATCATTCGCGAGAATATAATCCAGAGTTGATTTAACCCGAAACTGAGCCTTGTTTATGAAAATCTTAGCGATATTGATCTTGCGTTCTGATTGTATCCCATCGCGGCAGAGCAGGTAGGCGTGGATGACATCGCAAGTCATATTAACCAGGCGGCCGGTGTGATACTCCTGAAAGGTTGAGTCGCTTTTGTCTTTAATAAAAGAGATAGCCATTTCCAGGTTAGTTCGCATCTTCTGAGCCGTTTTAAAGATCTCTCCGAGTTGGGAAAAATTGTAATTATCTTCATATTCACTGAGTCTTTCAGAGACAACTCCGGCAATAATTCCACCTAAGGCAGCAATCGCCTGCAACTGTGTGGTACCCTCATAAATATTGGTAATGCGGGCATCCCGATAGTGACGTTCGACATCAAATTCCTTGGTGAAGCCGACTCCGGCATGAATCTGAATAGCATCGTAGGTGACTTTGTTAGCCATCTCGGCAGCGTAACTCTTGGCCAGCGGTGTGAAGAGTGAAGCCAATCGGGTATAGCGTTTAAGGTCAGCTTTCAGGTCAGCGGCTCGATCAGGGTAGTTTTCGATACGGTCTTCGATACCCTCTTTGATATCGACAATCTTGGAGGTTTCAAATACCAGTGAACGGGTGGCTTCGATCGCAACTTTCATCTCCGTCAGCATCTCATAAATGACGGCGAAGTTCCGGATTGGCTGCTTAAACTGAGCCCTGTCATTCGCGTAGGCATAAGCCTTGCGGTAAGCGGCTTCAGCAATCCCGACCGATTGGGCGGCCACCGCGAGCCGGGCCCCGTTCATCAGATAGATAGTATATTTAATCAATCCCAGTTTGCGTTTCCCTAAGAGTTCCGCTCTGGCATTGTTGAACTGGAGTTCGCAGGTTGGAGAGCCGGTGATACCGAGTTTGTGCTCGATTCGGCGTATTTTCATGTCCTGGTCGCGTTCGTAGATGAAAAGTGAAAGTCCCCGGCCGCTGGTTGAACCCTCTTCGGTACGGGCCATGACCAGAGAAATATCACTGCAACCGTTGGTGATGAATCGTTTAACGCCGTTAAGACGCCAGGTGCCGTTTTCATCCTGATGCGCGCGCAGAGCGACCGACTGCAGGTCTGAACCGGAGTCGGGTTCGGTCAGGGCCATTGAACCCATGACTTCGCCGGTTGCAAAGCGGTGCAGATATTTTTCTTTCTGTTCCTCAGAACCGAATTTACAGATAGTGTCGCTTAATCCCTGAAGACCAAAAACCAGCATCAGTGAAGCGTCGGCCCGGGAAACCATTTCGATGGCCGCCGAAAAGATCGTTATCGGCATATTGATGCCGCCATACTGACGCGGCATTGTAAACCCGGCCAGATCGGCCTGGTTGAGCCGTTCAATAGACTCAAGAATACCCTTTGGATAGGTTACCTGACCATCGGCAAACTGGGCTTCCTCTTCATCAACCTCACGGGCTCGAGGATCGACGAATTCACCGGCAATTTCGCCGACAATTTCCAGCACCCGGTCATAGTTGTCTCGAGCGTCGGCGGTATCTTTGGGGGCATATGGGAACTCTTCCTTATCTTTGAAGCCATCCTCTTTCAGATCGATTACCCGGTCTAAATCGAGGTTCTTCATATGAAAAAGTATGTCGGCGTTATCTCGATAAAAATTTACCATTTTATCACTACTCCTTAGGCTTTTTTGTAGGCCTTGATCATCTTGGTCAGGATATCTTTGACATCGCCGACAATAGCGTAGTGGGCGATAGCGAAAATCGGGGCATGGGGGTCTTTATTGATGGCGATGATTCGTTTGGCCTCGGACATACCGGCCCGGTGCTGAATCTGTCCGGAGATGCCGCAGGCGATATAGAGATTGGGGCGTACGGTAATACCGGTTTGACC
>Ga0190303_1001093_pt1 | contig 11012 bp, 10 predicted proteins | sample 48700701_MG_FD_161672 | JGI IMG/M metagenome (GOLD analysis project Ga0190303, IMG submission 161672) | Hydrothermal vent sediment bacterial communities from Southern Trench, Guaymas Basin, Mexico - 4870-07-0-1_MG | ecosystem: Environmental > Aquatic > Marine > Hydrothermal vents > Sediment ...
ATCTATCACCTGCAGACGTAATTACCTTGTTATCCTGAAGAACCTTGAGATGATGCCTTACTGTTTTATAATCCAAACCAAATAACTCTGTTAATTGATTGGCGTTGTATGGTCTCTCCTTTAATGCCCTGATTATACGTGCACGATTCACACCGCCTTTAGTGCCAACAATCAGCCACCAGATTACACGTCTCATGGACTCTCAATATTTTTTAAGGAAAAGAGGCTTCTGTGATAATAAATTTTAATCACTTTCCTTTTATTTGGTCGTGTCTCAATTTTGTAGAAGTGTATTAAGCCCTGCGAAGAAGTCATGGATCACGGAATATCTACTTCGGGAGCTACATCTTTCTCAGGTTCAAATAGACGAGATCCGGACAATCATAAAAAATAAAAAACAAATCTTCCTATTTCTCCTCCTTTTTCCAATAGTTCATAAAGATTTTTTGTTTCTTCGTGTAGTGTGACCTCTATTTGCCCAAAAAGAGGCAATTGAAATATTTTGTCATTGTTAAGCAAAAATCGAGACTAAAAGGCAGAAAGGCAGAACATCCTCTTCAAGTGCCCATGACATCTTTTTGAGGCGAGGTTTGAGAATCGAAAAGTTTTTTAAAACTGTGAAGATTAGCATAATTAGCATAGAATGAGAGGGCCGGTAGATCAGCTGGAAGATCACTCGCTTGGCGTGCGAGAGGCCTCGGGTTCAAATCCCGACCGGTCCATTTTCATATCCAATATCCATATAACATAGGGCTAATGGCAGACCGAGGACCACATCCGACACTGCACATCAAGGGTGAGAAGAGCCATTCGCTACTGGGTAAGAAGATAGTACTTGGTGTTACGGGCTCCATCGCTGCTGTGAGGACCGTTGAACTCGCACGAGAATTGATAAGGCACGGAGCTGATGTATATGGCGTAATGAGTGAAGCCGCCACTGAGATTATCCATCCCTATACGCTTCATTACGCTACGGGGCATGAAGTAATAACGAGATTGATGGGTAAGATAGAGCATGTGGAGTTTTTAGGTATGCAGGGTTCTGCCGACCTGTATGTTATTGCGCCATGTACAGCAAATACGCTAAACAAGATTGCGACTGGCGTTTCTGATACAACAGTAACCGCATTTGCAACCACCGCATTCGGCTCAGGAATCCCTATTATCGTGGTTCCTGCAATGCATGAGACGATCTACCGGAGTCCAGTCCTGATAGAGAATGTCAAGAAGCTGAAACAACTGGGTGTGACAGTCATAGAGCCGAAGATAGAAGAAGGACTGGCGAAAATCGCATCCACTGAGGAGATTATCCTTGTGGTCGAGCGTATGCTATCTGCGGGTAAACTCGCAGGCAAACGCATCCTGATCACAGGAGGACCAACAATCGAGCCAATAGATTCTATTAGAGTATTGACGAACCGCAGTTCAGGACGAACGGGGATTGAACTCGCCAGGGAAGCATACAGGCAGGGTGCGGATGTCACGCTTGTACATAGCAAGGAGCTGAATCTGAGAATAATAAGAGAGATACGAGTGGAGACAGCGGAGGAGATGATAGATGCGTGCATTAATGAGCTCCGGAAAGCTAAGGTTAAGGCTGTGGGCGGTAAAGAAAAGGAATATGATGTTCTCATCTCCGCTGCGGCTATCTCGGACTTCACACCCGAGTTGCAAGAGGGAAAGCTCCCTTCTGGTGCTGAACACCACCTCGTGCTCGTGCCTACGGCGAAACTGATAGAAGAAGTGAGACAGGAATTCCCTGAGCTTGTTATTGTGGGCTTCAAAGCCGAGGTGAAAGTTAGCGAGGAGGAACTGATAGAGAAGGCGAGGGCGAAGATGAAGAGGTATAATCTCGCAATGGTGGTTGCAAACGACCTTGCGAACGGCGGTATGGGAACAGCTGAGAACGAGGTCTACATATTAAGAAGGGATAAGAATGAGATGAAGCATGTGAAGGGAGCGAAGACGATGATAGCAGTAGAGATACTCAATGAATTATCTGGCTTATTATAGCTTATAGCACTCAGAAGAGCATTTTTAGCAGTGATAATAGCATCTTCGGGTTCTTCTTCGCTATCTCCTTCATCAATGCCCGCTCTGTGTACTCCTTTAATTTTATCTCACCGGTTAAGGACCGGAAGAACCTGTTGAAGTTCTGAGGACTGAGCTTGAGCATATAATTCTTCGCTCTCAAGCCGGCATACAGTACTCTTCCAAACTCCTTCCACCATCTCCTCTCATATTCACGCAATCTTCGTGCTGTACAGTCCTTTTCTCGTACTGCTTTCGCTATTACATCACCCGCTATTAGCCCGCCCTGTATAGCTTCCAGAATACCGCCACCTGAGAAGGGATTGACATGCCTGGCTGCATCACCGACCATGAGCAAGCCATTTGTTACTGTCCTGTATACAGGTCCGCTGAGTGGTACCGCACCAAATATGCGTGCTATTATCTGCCCGTTCGGGAACTTATCATGCACGAACGCATTCAGGAAATCAATTGCGCGATGATGCTCGTCTGAGATATTACCACCTATCCCGATTCCAACATTAGCACGGTGCTCTCCTTTCGGGAACACCCATGCATAACCCCCGGGAGCAGTCTCCCACCCGAAATACTGCTCGCAGTAATCGCTATTTGCTTCTATATCGCACATAAGATACTGTGCACAGGTAGCAACATCTTCTAATCGCAGCCTGGTATCAATACCCGCCCATCTGCCCACACGTGATTCCACACCATCAGCAGCCACAACCACATCCGCAGAGATGCGTACTTCTTCGCCTGCTGCGTTCACATACACTCCGTTCACTCTTCCATTAGATTTTAAAACGCCATAAGCACGATTCTTAACCCTCACCTCTGCACCAGCCCGGGCTGCTTCCACTGCCAAAGACTTGTCAAAAGTTCGACGATCAAGCACATATCCTGCTATATCATCACTATTACTTGCAGATACAACCATTTTCGTGCCTTCAGGTCCATAGGTGATAAACCCCTTTATCTCGGTGCAAACCCATCTGGGGTCAATCTCGATGAACTTCTCAATTTCACGGCTTACGCCTTCCGCGCATCTCACTGGTACGCCTATCTCGGGATTGCGATCTATCAGAAGCACATCCAACCCTTTGTCCGCAGCAACTAACGCGGTCATGCTGCCCGCAGGTCCTGCACCCACCACAACGACATCATGTTCTTCTTTCTTCATTCCTTATTACCTGTTACCTATTACCTATTATAGATATTAGCTATTAGATTACTTACAATTACCGTCTTCTTCCGACATTAGTACTGTTTCATGCATGTTTGGTTAAGTAACCCATCTATCCACCAACCTCCCTCTCATTTAACATTTGGATCGCATCCATGGCCGAGGTAAATGTTGTATAAAGTGAGCATATCGGCTCGAGTTTCAGCCCCACACACTCGAGTTCTTCTGTTAACAATCGTTCTGCTTGCTCGGTGAAGACTTTTGCCCAACGTAAAGGCGTGTATCGGTTAACATTTTTGGGATTTGATCACCGTGTAAAATAGTCACTTTTATAGCTTAAAAAGTATCAATAGAACAAAGTTGGAATCACAATCTCTTATCCGAACACTGTGGGGTGCACCCCACTGTATACGTCATTTTTAGCCTTAAATATTTCCGCTTCTACACTTAGATGCTTTAATAATATTCGGATAATGTGGCTCTCTACTTTGTATCCTAATTCTGGAGGTATTAAAACTTTTGGTGCCATCTCCACTCTTCCGTCAACTTACCGGTGAATGCTTGCCTGAGCAGAATCTGATAAAGCATCTCCAGTTTCTCTTCCGCTTCTTCCTTCTTTTTCCTCTTCAAACCCTGCAACATTTTTCATTTACTTTCCCATTTAAACTTCATATTTTCGCTTTTTTCCTTTTCCAATTATTTTTATGGTCTTATCCCGTTTACTTCCCAGCATAACCTCAAATCTCTCACCAAAATCCATTAATGGCGCCAAAATTCTTGCCAGTTCACTTGAAATAAAACCAAGTTCTTTATCTTTATAGTATATCTTTATAGCATTAATATCATGTTCATTCAGATAATCCCGTTCGAGATATAGAGCCGAACCCTCTTCCACCTCTTTTAAATCTCTTAATCTGCCTCCATATTCTAAACCTTTTATTTTTGCTATTATACCCTCTCTCTTTATCTTATTGCATATTTCATCGTATTCTGCCATATTATAAACTGTGAGCTTTGTCACTCTTCTTTCAAGTGTCTTCGTCTGGAGTTCTGACATCCCGAGTTTACCAAATTTTTCTTTGCTTAACGTCTTAAACCATTCAATAAAATCATTAAAATCTTCACTTTCACCCCGTTCTTCTCTATACGCTTTCCCAACTTTATGTGCTACATTCCTTGAGAGTATTCCCAAACTCATTGCCCAACAAGCATAATGAGTATTCACTCCAAATTTAATCATAGATGGCAAATATTTCAGGAATAGAGGTAAATCCTCTAAATCTTTACCCATTTTGTAAGCCAAGATTTTTGTAAAGGCATTTGTACCCCAGGAGAACTTGTAAACAAATTTCTTATCTATATATTCAACAACCTTTTCAACTCCTTCTCCCTGTGTAAATTCCATCACCATTTCTGGTATGCTCATTAAATTAATCCAACTTTGTAATAAGTTATAATCCCCAGCGCCTTCTTTATATTTTATCTTTTTCTCCGCCTTCATTTCATGGAGTTCAATTAAGCACCCATGGATTAATTTCACTATATCCTCTTTATTACTATCCGCGGGGTGCTCACAAAAATCAACAAACCGCACTATATTTTCTTGTATGTACTCAGATAATTTTTCACAACTCTTTATAGATAACCCTGTTTTCGCAAAAATCTTTCTGAGGGTTTCATCTTCCACCTTAGTATAGATTCTTCGGCTTACAATTGTTGACGCTTTGATTAAAGGTTCCATATCAAGACCATTATTTAAAGCTTGAACTTTAACCAAACTATCGTTTAGAAAATTCCTTAATATCTTCTCATCTGGAGTATCCACACTCTCCTCCACAAGCATACTTAACAAATGAGTGTCAATGAGATTTTCACTAAAAAGTTCATCTATGTCATCCTCGCTAATTCTCCTCTGCAACAAAGTCCTTAAAATTTCGTAGAGTCTCCCCTTAACCGATTTGATATTAGCCTTATTTTTGTACCTGTTGAATAAGCCTCTGTCATTCGATGATTGTATAATAAAAACAATTTGCCCCTCAGTATCGTGGAGAGCTCTACCTGCCCTTCCGCATATATTCCAGAAATCACGCACTTTTAAGTATTTCGCTCTTCCAATATTCAATGAATGAACTATTACAGTTTTTATAGGTAGATTTACACCCTGCCCAAGTGTATTAGTCGCAACAAGAATTCTTAATTTACCCGACCTAAATTCATCTTCTATTGCTCGTCGCAATGCTTCAGGCATTGGACCGTAATGGACTCCTATTCCTCTTCTCAGGTATTTTATTAAGTCATGCTCTTCCCCTAACCATTCTTTTGCAACTTCTATCGAAAGAAGGTCGTCTCCATAATTGGGAAGTATATTTGCAGTGCGCTGTTCTTGTTTATTCAGTTCATTAAGCAACTCTCTTGTCACTGACTTCACATTTCGGGCAGTGCCACAAAATACCAATATCGGGCCTTGTTTTACAAACGCAAGTGCCAATTTAGCTGCAGTAACTTTTTTGGCAGGTAACGAAGCTGTTTCTTTTTCTATTATCTTTGGAATAAATGCCACTTTTCCTCTCCCAATCTCAAGCTCTGGATAATAAATAGTACCGCGTTCGTTACGCCATTCAAACCACCCAAGAAGTTGTCTCGTCGGTCTCCATTCTACGGACAAAACACTTTCTTTCCGCCCTGTTAACCATTGAGCAAATTCTTCTGCAGTTATCTCTGGAACCACCGCAGAAATAAACAAGAATCGTGCACCAGTGTGAGCAACTTTTCGCTTCAATCGTGTAAGTAACAACTCTAATTTAGGTCCTCTCTCTATTTGTTCAATTATATGCCCTTCATCAACTACTACCAAAGCAACTTTATCAAAAAACTCGGGTTGAGAACGGAATAATAAATCCATCTTCTCTGGTGTTGTAACTATGACATCAGAGGTTTGCATTAAGTGATTTTCGAAATCATCGCTTTCGAAACTTCCCACAACGCTCGAAACATGAAAGCCAATGTGCGCAAAAGCCGATGAAAGTGTCTCTTCTATTTCATAAGCAAGTGCTCTAAATGGAGCGAGATAAATACATTTAAATCCTGGTTTTTTAATCAATTCCGCCAAAATAGCCAATTCAGCAACTTTAGTTTTTCCAGCACTTGTAGGCATTTGAACTACGAAACCACTATTAGATGTGATTAATCCTTTTTCCAATGCTATGAGTTGAGACTTCCAAAATTCTACGATAGAATTGAACGCAGAGTTTCTAAGATACAATTTCCACCTGAAATCGAGATTGCCATCAAAGCCCTTTTTGCGTATATTCTCCCAGGTGCTTCGTTCTTTAAATAACTTTAATCCTACAATCAAGTTTGAAATAAGGAAATTCAACTCAAAATCACCTATATCTGAAGTAATCCGGTTAACTCGTTTCAGTTCGGTCTCACTATTTTCAAGAAATTCCCGATTGCCACTTATCGTATAAAAAGCAAAATTGTTCAGGGCTTTATGTAAACCCAATTGCGAGGTGAAATCATAAATATCTATGGCATTTCCTCTTTCTTCTATCATATTTATTAAATCCTGTTGTAAATCTTTTAGTTGATTAATTGTCTGGTTTGTTTGCACAATAAGATTCTGTATTTTCCGCTCTAAGAAATAGAGCAAATTTTGCTGCAAATTCCGATAAAGAGTAGCATACAACTTATCTTCGGGTGGAATCCCGTGCTCTTTTAACTTTCGTGCTAAAAATATAGCGTTTGCCTGATAACCTGCTATGTGATAAGCTATACAAGCATTTAATAGCGCTCTTTCCTTTTCCTTATTCTCCATCAATTGATATAAAAATTCATAAGCTTCTGCTGCACTATGGGCGGCATTCAATAATTTATCTTTTACTTTGGCATCTATTTCTGCTCCCGATGAGAAATAATTAATGGAGGACAATAAAAATCTCGCATAACTTATCACAAAATTTTCATCAAATTTAAACTCAATTGGCAGTTGCTGGTCTGTGATTTGGGATAAAGTTGCCTTAGCACGTATTTGGGCTATATTATTCTTGAATAAGCTATCTTCTAATATATAGTCTACTCTTTCTTCTACTGACCGTAAAAACTCGGATTTATCCATTGTCCGATAACCTCCCTACTACTTCTAAATCCGTTGCCCGTTCGTATGAATTTCGAATTAACTCTCGTAATTGTGAAATGAGAACTATTCTGGCTTCAAAACGTGAACTATCCGACGAATTAAATTCGTCGTTTAAATTGGTAAGGATAGCTTTATCCCACGCTCTCGGTTCATATACTAAAAATAAAATAGAATATTTGTCAGGTCTTATATCGCCAAAATAAATTTTCATAAATAAGTCAGCTTTTTCGTATTCGCCTATATTGTGCAGTCTTCTCTGAATAAACTCTATGACTTCTGGCTTCGGATTTTCCAGGGTGTTTTGCAGTTTTTTGTAATCCTTCTTGGCTTTGATGACGTCACGTCTAACATTACGGGTAACGCGTGTTATTGCTTCGGAATAGCAAATTAATACGCTATCACCTACTTTCTTATACGTTAAAATATCGGTAAGCCGCATTGGCCAGTTTTGTTTTTCTCTTCCACGAAGTTTGTATATTGGAACAGTATGACCATCACAGTCCCTTAAGATAGCAGCGCATAATACTTCGCCAAAATCACCAAACCAAGTTCCCGTGCCTTCAGATGCAAAGATATTATTTCTTATATAGTCTAAAAGCACAGATTGTCCATATTTTTTTAGGATGTCGCTTAAGAATTCCAAACTTCTAAATGCCGTAATCAATTCTTCTGCACAAAATTTAGCTACCCTCTCTCTATCAATGCCATTTTCTGAGATGTCAATAACTTGAAACTTATAGGGATTTGGGTTTCTTTTGGCAATATTTAACCACTCCAAGAGCACCATTACTTTTGTCTCCTATTATTTGTCTTCATATTTCTATGGTCAATGATGTCAATACCCATAACCTTTCCGGTTTCGACCATTCTTTTTGTAATTGCAATATCTTCTTCACTTGGGGTTGTATCACCTGAAGGATGGTTGTGCGCCAAAATTATCCCTGCCGAGAAGGTCTTCACCGCGGGATGAAATACATCCCTTGGATGCACAATGTTTCTATCCAAAGTTCCGATAGAAATTACCTCGTCATGCATTATCTTGTTCTTAACATCCAAATACAGCCCCCTGAAATGCTCTTTGTTTAAGTTCCCCTATATCCTTGAGATAATTAAAGACATCATTGGGGTTTCTTATATAAATTTCTTTCGTCTCCGAGAAGAATCGCCTCCCAAGTTCAAAACTCGCGATTATAGTCTCTTGCAAAACTTTATCTATTATCCCTTCTCATTTTGCCCTATGAGGGGAGAACGAATATCAATCAGGAACTTTGAAGAGGTCAGGTCACAACTTGTGAGAGAGAAGGATCCAGTGGTGAAGCAGAAACTCTCTTTTCTCGTTGTTGCAGGAGAAGATTGTCTATTGTCTGTATTTTGAAAGAGCTGTTGAGGCGAGTTGTATTGATATTACAACTGGCTACAAATGGATAAGGAATAAGGACGTGGAATGAACTTGGATACAAAGGTTTTCTCCCAAGCCCAAATAAGGGAAGTAGATCTCCTAAGCTCGCTGAGGAGGATCTAGAATATCTACGGAATATTCAGGAATTGAAAGATCGGGTGGAAGCAACTTTGAGTGAGCATGAAACGAAAGGCTACAAGAGTGAGGAAATAGCAATCGGATTCATAAACGAGAGTTCTCCCCAAAGTACCGCTAACACGGTGAGGGTTTGGAGTTTCGATGATGCTAAACCACATGTAAAAAACACCACGAGAATGAAAGCTAATGCAATGGGTTTTTATCCAATTGTGGGAGAGGGAGTTATAAGTTTTCCTGAGAACACAAAGATAGAGAGCTTCAATGAGTTTTTGAGGGCGATACGGGCGGTTAATAATGATTACAAAGCGATTATCGTGGTACTCACCATACTCGCCTGACCTCAACCCGATCGAGTTTATATGGAAGAGCATAAAAGGGTCATCTCGATTGCTTTCGTGGAAAATGTAGAAGCTCTGAGGAAAATAATCGAAAGGACATTCTATAAACAAACTTGCAGAGAGCTTATCATTTGCTAAGTCGTGGATCGAAAAGTTTATCCCATCGTGGATTTAGTTTTGTTGGAGACTATAATAGGAAGAAATAAAGAGCAAGATAGAATACCAACGAGGTCTGAAAAAGCGATGAAGGTGAAAAGCGAATGGGATATGTTTTATATGTTATAAATAAGGTAGTAACCAAAAGGGAGGGAGTAAAGTATGGGAAAAGAGAGGAAATCTAAAAAATTATCTATTTCTGAAAAAGCTCAAAAAATAATGGAAGAGATAAACGAAAAAGTAGAATATTCACCAAGAGTAATAGGAAGAAAATAAAAATGGAGGAAGAAACAGAAAAACGTGATCAATTTATCTACGAACTCATTGCTGACCGTTTTCGCTTAGAATGGGAACGAACAAACGACCTTGATGGAAAAGCAAGCGGTATTATTGGCTTTGTAGGAATAATAGTAAGCTTACAAGCGGGGTTAGGCAGTTTTCTTCTTAAAGAAATACCACGAACTTCCGAATTTTATATCCCTCTTTGTGCACTCTTTCTTTTAGGCATTATCTTTTTAATGTGTTCGATTTTTTATGGTTTAAAGGCGTATTATGTGAAAACATGGAAAGTAGTTCCAGATCCTGAGCATCTGATAGAAGAGTATGCTAAAAAAGATAGGAGCAAGATAGATATACAGAGAATAGTCTCAAAAGAAATCTCTGATGCAGTTACAGAAAATAAAGCAACAAATGATAAAAAAGCTAAGTTTATAAGAGGTGGTTTTATATTTTTAGTATTAGGGATTAGCATGGTTATTATATTTGTATGTGGTCTTTTATTAGTGTAAGGATCAGAAGGTAATAATAGTGAACGAAGGGAAAGATAAAGAGGAAGAAAAGAGGGAAAAAGAGGGACATGTTCGATGGGGTGAAAGAGATCCAAAACTTCAAGAGATTGTGTCTAAAGCAAAGCGGATAAGATGGGAAGATCTTGAAGCAGAAGTTGGCAAAAAATGAGCGGGTGGAAACAGGTTTGCAGAGACGAATAGAGAATGCTAAAAAGCACTATCTGCTCTTAATGAGTTTTGCGTGATGCTTACCTCGGTTTTGAGGTCGATGAGGGAGCAGTAAATGAAGTGAGAAAACGCCTCGGCTGGAGAGTATCAGACACCCCTTTCCAATTTACGGCGAGAGATACTAAGACTGTTAGGTTTCCATCCAGATATTTATACCAGATTGATCCCGAAATACCCGAAAAACTCTTTAAAAATGAGAAGCGGTGGTTTTGCGGAAGATAACAAAGCATTAGCTTCATTTCCTCAGGCTCTCGTCAGCAGTTCTAATAGAGGCATCATTTCATTTCGTTTCTCCTTTCCCACAAGCACAGCCATTTCCTCTGAAATGTCTTCTTTTCGTGATTTCCTCATCGCAAGTTCGAGAATTCTTCTCAAGTTTTCGTCCTGTATTCGCATTCCCCTCAGCTCGTTCATTACATCCACATCCGAAGTCAATAATAAAAGGGCAAGCCCACAGTAAACTATATCGTCATTCTCAATTTTATCTCGCAGTTTGAAACAAATATAAAAAGCCTTAACTGCATCTTCTTCCCTTCCAGAATGAAGGAATAAGATTCCCGCTTTTTTTAAATCTCGTGCCGATTCCTCGTATCTATGGATTTCTGAATATGCT
>Ga0190303_1001095_pt1 | contig 11010 bp, 5 predicted proteins | sample 48700701_MG_FD_161672 | JGI IMG/M metagenome (GOLD analysis project Ga0190303, IMG submission 161672) | Hydrothermal vent sediment bacterial communities from Southern Trench, Guaymas Basin, Mexico - 4870-07-0-1_MG | ecosystem: Environmental > Aquatic > Marine > Hydrothermal vents > Sediment ...
GAAAATTATAGCAGAATATGTTAAGAATCAAGGATTAGAAAAGGAGTATGAAGTTCTACACAAAGATATACAGTTAAACTTATTCTAATAATAATGCCCCGTGGGCTTGCCCCGGGGATTATTTACTGAAAGTATGTTGATAAATATTTTAACAGACTTTTTTTTATTTTATTAGGCAAAATAGTACATTAGCACTTCTTCAAGAATTTTATAGAAATTAATGGCTGAACAAACAAAGTATACTGAGGATAATATCCGTTCACTCGATTGGAAAGAGCATATTAGAATGCGCCCAGGTATGTACATTGGTAAATTAGGTGATGGATCTTCACCTGATGATGGAATTTATATACTTATAAAAGAGGTACTCGATAATTCAATTGATGAGTATGTAATGGGTGCAGGAAAAACCATTGAAGTTTCTGTAAAAGATGAAACAGTTACAATTCGTGATTATGGCCGTGGTATTCCGTTAGGAAAAGTGGTTGATGTAGTTTCTAAAATGAATACAGGTGGAAAGTATGATTCTAAAGCATTTAAAAAATCGGTTGGTTTAAATGGTGTTGGTACTAAGGCCGTTAATGCATTGTCATCCTATTTTAAAGTACAATCTATTAGAGATAATCAAACGGCAATTGCAGAATTTTCAGCAGGAAATATTACGCTAAACGAAAAACCTCAAGAATCATCCTTAAGAAAAGGAACAAAAGTAACCTTCGTTCCAGATAAAGAAATTTTTACCAAATTTAAATATAGAAACGAATACATTATAAAAATGATTAAAAACTATGTGTATTTAAACACAGGGTTAACAATTATTTTTAATGGTGAAAAATATTTTTCAGAAAACGGTTTAAAAGATTTATTAGAAGAAAATATTGCGGATGAATTTATGCTATTTCCTATTATTCATTTAAAAGGTGATGATATTGAAGTGGCAATTACGTATAGCAAAGCACAATATAGTGAAGAATATCATTCTTTTGTTAATGGACAACATACTACACAAGGAGGAACGCATCAAAATGCTTTTAGAGAAACTATTGTAAAAACTGTACGAGATTATTTTGGTAAAAATTATGAAGCTTCCGATATCAGAAAATCTATTGTTTCGGCAATAAGTATAAAAGTAATGGAACCTATTTTTGAAAGTCAAACCAAAACTAAACTAGGTTCAACAGAAATGGGTGGAGGTTTACCAACGGTTCGTACGTTTATTTCAGATTTTGTAAAAACAAATTTGGATAATTATTTACATAAAAACCCAGGTACTGCTGAGAAAATTCAGAAGAAAATTTTACAAGCCGAAAAAGAACGAAAAGACTTATCTGGAATTCGAAAATTAGCACGTGAACGTGCAAAAAAAGCCAATTTACACAATAAGAAATTACGAGATTGTAGAGTTCATTTAAACGATTTAAAAAAAGACAATCGTTTAGAAAGCACCATGTTTATTACTGAAGGTGATTCTGCAAGTGGTTCAATAACAAAGTCGAGAAATGTAAACACACAAGCAGTGTTTAGTTTGCGTGGAAAGCCTTTGAATTCATACAATATGAATAAAAAAATTGTGTATGAGAATGAAGAGTTTAACTTATTACAAGCAGCTCTAAATATTGAAGATGGCTTAGAAAATTTACGTTATAACAATATTGTAATTGCTACTGATGCCGATGTTGATGGTATGCACATCCGCTTGTTATTAATTACCTTCTTTTTACAATTTTTTCCTGAATTAATTAAAGAAGGACATTTATTTATTTTAGACACTCCTTTGTTTAGAGTTCGTGATAAAAAACAAACTTTTTATTGTTATTCTGAAGAAGAACGAAAAGATGCAATTAAGAAATTAAAAGGTAAACCAGAAATTACCCGATTTAAAGGTTTAGGTGAAATTTCACCCGATGAATTTGTCAATTTTATAGGAGATGATATTCGTTTAGATCCGGTAATGTTAGATAAAGAAACGTCTATTGATAAATTATTGGAATTTTATATGGGTAAAAATACACCTGATAGGCAAAAATTTATCATTGAAAATTTAAAAGTTGAACTAGATATTGTAGAAGAGGCGTAATTATGCAAGAAGAAGAACACAGCGAAGAATTAAACGAAGAATTTGAAAATCAAGAAACCATTACCAAGGTAACTGGAATGTACAAAGAATGGTTTTTAGATTATGCATCGTATGTAATTTTAGAGCGTGCAGTTCCTGCAATACGCGATGGTTTTAAGCCTGTGCAGCGTAGAATTTTACATTCTATGAAAGATTTAGACGATGGGCGTTATAATAAAGTAGCAAACATTGTTGGGCATACAATGCAATATCACCCACATGGTGATGCTTCAATTGCTGATGCTATGGTGCAAATTGGTCAGAAAGAATTACTGATTGATATGCAAGGTAACTGGGGAAATATTTTAACTGGTGATAGAGCAGCTGCTTCCCGTTATATTGAAGCTCGTTTATCTAAATTTGCATTAGATGTTGTATTCAATCCAAAAACTACCCATTGGCAATCTTCGTATGATGGAAGAAGAAAAGAACCGATAGATTTACCTGTTAAATTTCCAATGTTATTGGCACAAGGTGCTGAAGGTATAGCAGTTGGGCTTTCAACAAAAATAGTACCTCATAACTTTAAAGAATTAATAGATGCCTCTATAAAACATCTAAGAGGAAGAAGTTTTACCTTAATTCCAGATTTTTTAACTGGTGGTATTGCTGATATTTCAAATTACAATGATGGAAGACGTGGTGGTAAAATTAGAGTGCGAGCAAAAATTGCGACACTCGATAAAAAAACATTAGTAATCAATGAAATTCCTTTTGGTACAACAACTTCAACGTTAATAGATTCAATTTTAAAAGCCAATGAAAAAGGTAAAATTAAAATAAAGAAAATAGAAGATAATACCGCTGCAAATGTTGAAATTTTAGTGCATTTACCTGCAGGTATTTCACCAGATAAAACAATTGATGCATTATATGCATTTACCAATTGTGAAAACTCAATTTCGCCTTTATGTTGTGTTATTGAGAATAATACACCTGTTTTTATTGGAGTTTCTGAAATTTTAAAATTGTCTACAGATCATACGGTAGAGTTATTAAAAAGTGAACTTGAAATTCAGTTAAGTGAATTAGAAGAACAATGGCATTTTGCATCTCTTGAGCGTATTTTTATAGAAAATAGGATTTATCGTGATATTGAAGAAGAAGAGACTTGGAAAGGGGTAATTAAGGCTATTGATAAAGGTTTAAAGCCACATATAAAACATTTAAAACGTGCTATTACTGAAGAAGATATTGTTCGTTTAACTGAAATTAGAATTAAAAAAATATCAAAATTTGATATTGATAAAGCAACACAACTTATTGAAAGCTTAGAAGATAAAATTACTATTGTGAAAAATCATTTGGCAAACTTAATAAACTTTGCAATAGATTACTTTAAAAACCTAAAAACTAAATACGGAAAAGGGAAAGAACGAAAAACAGAAATCCGTTTATTTGATGATATTGTCGCTACAAAAGTTGTAATGCGCAATACAAAATTGTATGTAAATAGAGAAGAAGGTTTTGTTGGAACTTCCTTAAAACGTGATGAATACGTTGATGAATGCGCAGATATTGATGACGTAATTGTATTTAGAAATGATGGTGTAATGTTGATAACTAAAGTAGATTCAAAAACGTTTGTTGGGAAGGATATTATTCATATTGCAGTGTTTAAAAAGAATGATAAGCGTACCGTTTATAATATGATTTACCGTGATGGAAGAAGAGGCCCAAGTTTTATGAAACGATTTAATGTTACAGGAGTAACACGTGATAAAGAATACAATTTAACTGCAGGAAGTAAAGCATCAATTGTGCAATATTTTACTGCAAATCCAAATGGTGAAGCCGAAACAATTACTATTAATTTACGTGCTGTTGGAAGTATTAAAAAATTAAAATGGGATATAGATTTTTCTGATTTAGCAATTAAAGGGCGAAATTCTAAAGGAAATACGGTTACAAAATATACTATTAAAAAAATTGAATTAAAATCTGAAGGAGTTTCTACATTAAAACCTCGTAAAATTTGGTTTGATGAAACTGTTCAACGTTTAAATGTTGATGACAGAGGTGAATTATTAGGAGAATTTAAAGGGGAAGATAGGTTGCTAATAATCAACCAAAAAGGAATTGTAAAAACTATCAAGCCTGAATTAACTACTCATTTTGATGCGGATATGATTGTGTTAGAAAAATGGATTCCTGAGAAACCAATTTCAGCAATTTATTTTGATGGTGATAAAGAAAAGTACTTTGTAAAACGGTTTATGATTGACAATCCGAATAAAGAAGAAACCTTTATTTCTGATCATTCTAAATCACAATTAGAAATTGTTTTAACAGATTATAGGCCAATGGCTGAAGTTATTTTTTCTAAAAAAAGTCTAGAATCCATTCCTATTAATTTTGAAGAATTTATTGCAATAAAAGGAATTAAAGCGCTTGGAAATCAATTAACGACAGATAAAATTAAACAAGTTAATTTGTTAGAACCGTTACCTTATAAGCCTCCTGTAATTGAAGAAGTAGAGGTTAATGATGAAGAGGTAATAGATAATGGAGTTGTTAAAGAAACAATTTCAAAAGATGAGAAGACTGATATAAATAGTAAGTCTAAGTCAGATGATGAAGGACAAATAACACTATTTTAATTTTTCAAAAAAAGAAAACTCATAATCTTTTAATAATGTTGGATGTGCTATTTTAATTAAATCCTTTAGTACTAAATCTGGCCGGGAAGGAGCTAATTCAAAATAAATAATACCACCTTTTTCTCCTTGTTTATTTACATATGAGAATATATTTTTAGTTTTATAGGCTTTAAATTTAGGGTAGATATCATTGGCTTTTTGAAGTTGTTCTAGGGTTTTATAAAAGCTAGGTGATACCCAAATTTCAGCATCTTTTCCTTTTTCAAAAACACTTTCAATATTTAAAGAAAGACTGCCTTTTCCTTTAGAATGTTTCCATAAATAGTTAGTGTTGGCATCTTTTAAAAAAGTGGCTTCAAAACTTTCACCTGCGGGTAAATTCCAAATATCTTTAAATAGGCCACCAGAGATTATAGTTGGCATTTTTGTTGACTTTGATGCAATGGATTTAGCTTCTAAATAATTGGCTTCAATTTTATTAAAAATACTGTCTGCCTCTTTTCTTTTTTCAAATAATACACCAAAAAACTTAATCCATTCAGCACGTCCAAGAGGTGTTTCTTCTAACCAATCACCATTTAAAAGTACAGGAATTCCTAATTTTTCAATTATAGAAAACATTTTATTATTACTATTTAATGAAAAACCAATAACTAAATCGGGGTTTAAATCCAATAATAATTCAGTATTCATATTTTCTTCGTGCCCCAGTTCTTTTACTAAGCCTTTAGAAATTAAAGATCTTGTTTTTTTTGATGAAATATAATCTGTGTTAGGAAATCCAAGTAATTTGTTTTCAACATTCAGTAATTCTAGGGTTGGAATATGAGTGGTACTTGTAACTACAATTGAATTTATTGGTGTTTGAATAGAATTTAAATAGGTATCGGATTTATAGTTGGTTAAAATAAATTCAAAGGTCTCTTTTGAATTTTGATATGGTGCTTTTATTATAAGTTTTGTATAATCTTCATAATATTGAATATCAAATCCTTTTGCATATTTAATATTTTCAAGAGTATTTTTTTCTACTTCATACGGAATTTTACTTTTATCATTTTTACAAGAAAGCAATCCGATTAAAAGAAAAAAAGAAAAAAAGAAAGGGTTTGGAAATTTCATTTCAATTAAATTTTCACAAATGTACTATTTTAGAAATTTAATAAGAATATATGAAACTAATAAGTCTTAATTAGTTAATTTAGCAACTGATTATGGTTCTTTTGAATACATCAGTATTTAAAAGTGAAAAGGGAAGTTGGTTTAAATCCAACGCTGTTCCCGCAACTGTAAGCTAAAGCCGATATTTTTCGGTGGTTGTTATTAAACTTTAACCACTGTTCATTTTTAGAATGGGAAGGTAGTAACAATACGCAAGCCAGGAGACCTGCCACAATCAACACACATTTCAAGCTTTCGGGAGAAGGGGTTGAGTATGGTTTTCTATACTTCAAAACTTACCTGATTTATTATTTAATAATTAAATCATTTAAAAAATGAAAAAAACATTCGTTAAATTAAGTGCATTATGTTTACTATTTGCATTTAATTCATTGCAAGCTCAAGAAAAAAATGAAAAAATTGAGCAATTAGAAGAAGTAGTAGTTACAGCTACAAAATTTGCCATTAAAAAAGAATTAGTGGGGAAAATTATTTATCAAATTAATCAAGAAGAACTTGCCAACTTAAAAGGAAAAACCGTAGTTGATGTACTTGATAATATTGCAGGTATTGCAATTAATGGAGTTAATAGTGCTGCAGGAAAAAACAAAAGTATTTATATTAGAGGAGGTAGAGATAGGCAAGTTTTAGTACTTATTGATGGTGTGCCTGTTAGTGATCCTTCAGGAATTAATACAACATTTGATTTGCGATTATTAGCATTAAGTCAGGTTGAATCTATTGAAGTTATGAATGGAGCAGCAAGTACATTATATGGTTCTGGTGCGGCAACTGGAGTTATAAATATTAAGTTAAAGCAATCTGCTAAAAAGCCAATTTCATTAAATTATCAGGTTTCTGTAGGGACTAATAATTCACAAGATGATAGCACTATTAGTTTAAACGATATCAATCAAAATATTTCTATAAATGGAACTTTAGAGAAATTCAGTTATCTAGCATCATTAAATACTTCAAAAACAGATGGTTTATCGGAAGCTAGTGATGAAAATAGTGCTGTAAAATATGAGAGTGATGAGTTTAAGGCAAGCAATACATTTATTCGTTTAGGATATGAATTTAGTGAAAAATTAAATTTTCAATTGTTTAGTAACTATGATAAGGATACCTATGATTATGATGCTGGTGCATTTTCGGATTCTGATATTAATAATGGAGAAAATGAGCAATTGAGATTTGGACTTTCTTCAAATTTCAAGTATGCTAAAGGAAGTTTAAAATTAGTAGCATCTTATAATAAAATAAACAGAATGTTTGAAAGTTTTAATGGTTGGACAGGTGAAACTGATCATTTTGAATACACTGGAAAAACACATGTGATTGATGTTGTAAATAATTATAAATTTTCTAATGAATTTCAGTTAATTACAGGTGTAAATTATCAAAAACAAAGTAACCAAACCAATAGCCCTTATGGAAACATTGAAGATGATTTAGCAAACTATAATACGGTAGATCCTTATTTTACAGTAGTTTACAATGATACGTCGGGGTTTAATATAAATGCTGGTGCTCGTTTAAATACTCATAGTGAGTATGGAAGTTTTTTAGTTTATAATTTAAATCCTTCATATAATTTTTCAAATAATTTCAGAATATTTTCTTCATTAAGTACTGCATTTATTACTCCAAGTACATATCAATTATTCTCTCAATATGGAAATTTAGACTTAGATCCAGAAGAAAACCAAACTATTGAATTAGGTTTTATATATTCTAAAAATAAATTGATTGAGGTAAATTCAGTTTTCTTTTATAGAGAAGAAGAAAATGCGATTATTTTACCTGATTTTATAACCTATGCAAATGCTACAGAAACCTTGAATGCAAAAGGTATTGAGACTGAAATTAAAATTAAAGCCATAAAAGATGTTACCGTTAGATTGGGGTATACATTTACTGAAAAAAGTGCTGATGTAGATTATATTCCAAAAAATAAATTTACAGCACTAATTGAAACCAGTAGTCTTAAAAATACGTATCTCTCTTTGCGTTATAAAAATAGTTCTAAAAGAACTTATTTTGACCAATGGGGAACAGGGGAGGACATTAACATTGATGGATATAGTTTGGTTGATTTTTATGCAAGTCATAACTTAATAAAAGACAGACTTTCAATTTTTGCACAAGTGAATAATCTGTTTAATGAAGATTATGTTGAAACAATTGGATATACAACCAAAGGAAGAAATTTTAAGATTGGATTAGATTTTACGTTTTAAGTTAAAAGTAGTTGGGGATAATTATGAAATTGCTGTGTATTCAAATTACTATTTAAATGTCAATCTGAGCCTGTCGAAGATAATCAAAGATATACACTTCGACAGGCTCAGTGTGACAAATAGAATAATAAGCTACATTCAACAAGTAAAAAAAGTACTTGTTTAAACACTTAAACTACAATTATATGTTAAATAGAGCCTATCTCTCGATAGGCTCTATTTATTAATACATTTTTAACTATTTTTATCGGACTAAAAGAATCAAAGATGACTTCAATTTCAAAAACTACATTAGATTTTTTAAAAGAGTTAAAGAAAAATAATACTCGTGAATGGTTTAATGAGCATAAGCCTGTTTTTCAGATCGAAAAAACTAAAGTAACAGCATTTTATAATGCTTTAATGGAGGACTTGAGTGTACACGATGATATTGAGAAATTAAAAATATTTCGTATTTATCGAGATGTACGATTTTCAAAAGATAAAACACCTTATAAACCACATTTTGCAGGGAATTTTACTAGAGGAACTAAAAGATTAAGAGGTGGATATTATTTAAGAATTAGACCTGGAGAAAGTTTTTTAGCGGGTGGATTTTGGGAACCAAACAAAGATGATTTGTTACGAATTCGTAAAGAATTTGAAATGGATACAACTGAAATTCGTGAAATATTAGCGAATAAAACGTTTATTAAACATTTTGGAAAACTTAAAGGTAATGCATTAAAAACAGCACCAAGAGGTTTTGATAAAGAGCATTCAGATATAGATTTAATTAGAATGAAGCAATTTATTGTTACACGTGAATTTACGAATGAAGAAGTTTTAAAACCTAATTTTATAGAAGAAATAGGGAAATCATATAAGGCAATGCGTCCTTATTTTGATTATATGAGTGAAATACTTACTACCGATTTAAATGGTGAATCAATTATAGACTAAAAATCGGCTATCTAAAAAGTGTGATTTATGTCAACCTGAACTTGATTACTCACTACATTTTAATTTTAAATTAAGGTATTCATGAATCTTCGATTTCAGGTTCTCATAATAATTGATAATCAGTATTATGAGATTCTGAAATAACACTTCGACAGGCTCAGTGTGACATTTCAGAACGACTAATTTCATGACTTTTCAAACAGTCCTTTTCTAATTATTGAACTATAAGCCTTTTAGTTGAATAGGCTTTTTCATTAGCTATTTTAACAATATACATTCCAGCCGGAATGTTATGTACCTCAACTTTATTTTGTGTTACTTTTGGTTGTTGAATATCAATAACCAATTGTCCTACCAAATTATAAAACTGAATAAGGTTAATTTCATAAGTATCTTTAACTGAAATAGTTATTTTATTAGTTGTTGCAGGGTTAGGATATAGGTTGAACAAGTTAACAATAAATGTAGGTGTTGATAATGTAATATTGTGAATTCCGAGATCATCAATTGTGTCAACTCCAAAAATATCCCACTCACTGATTGTATATGTCGTATTTGGAGAAATTATTGTTCCTTTTCTTCTTAAAGTAGTATTTTCAGCATAAACCACGCTACTATTAAATGAACCCAAAATATCAATCAGCACATCATTTTTAAATAAACCTACAGGATCATTTCCATTAAATAAGAGCGCATCAGCACTTGAAGTTAAATCAGCTACGCTTAAAATAGTTGTATTTGCAGAACTATTTGCTACAACAAAAACATTACCATTAATTAGAGTCCCCAATAGAGGTAGCGCTACTCCCCAAGAAGCTCCTCCATTTGCATTTCTTTTTAATGAATAAATAGATAAATCAATTGAACTTCCAGTAAAATTAGCAATTTCAATAGCTTTGTTATTAGATGATCCTTCAACGTATTCTGAAATAAATAATTCACTAGCTCCTGAAACAGTTGCTGTAGTTGTTATAGAGGCAGTATTACTTACTAATGAAGTATTTCCTGCAGCATCTTTTGCATACACCGTAAAATCGTAACTTGTTTCTGCAGTTAATCCTGTTACATCATAAGAATTTGTTGCTATAGAAGCTAAAAATACACCATCTTTAAAAACCTCATAAGACGTTACACTTACATTATCTGTAGAAGCAGTCCAAGATAAATCTGTAGTTGTACTTGTGACATTACTTGCACTTAAATCAACTATTGCTGTTGGGACTTCTGTATCAGCTGTTCCTGAATAGCATGTCCAGGATAGATCATCAATTATTACTTGTTCAGCTCTAACATTTTTTATTTCAATAATTACATCCCCAGCTATATTAATTCCAGATACAGTAAAAGTTTGAATAGTAGTATTATCCCAAGCAATTGAAGTTCCAGCAGAAACACCATTAACGAATAACTCAACTTGTCTGTCACCAGCACCTGTAAACCCTTTTAAAAGGCTACAGGTAAATTCTTCAATTCCACCTGCAACCGTAGAAGATGTTAATTTACTTGAGGTATCTCTAAGCATTAAACCATTTCCAGTAATTTGATAACCTCCATCATCTCTTGATTCAATATACGTCCAAGTAACACCATTATCTCCAATAAAGTTACTTGCAGCATAACTGCTTGTAGCGTTTGAGTTTGTAAACGTTTCAGAAGCACAAGTACTTGAAATAGCTGTGGTTGTACCATTAACAGATGTACTTTGCGCTGAAGCATTATCAGCAGCATCTTTTGCTAACACAGTTAAACTATATGTAGTTGTTGCCGAAAGCCCAGTAATTGTATATGTTATAGAGGCTGTTGTTGCATTGTAAACACCATCAATATAGATATCGTATCCAGTTACACCAACATTATCGGATGAGGCTGTCCAAGATAAATCTAGTGTAGTACTAGTTTCATTACTAACAACTAGGTTTGTTGGAATTGTTGGAGCATCTGTATCATT
>Ga0190303_1001097_pt1 | contig 11000 bp, 8 predicted proteins | sample 48700701_MG_FD_161672 | JGI IMG/M metagenome (GOLD analysis project Ga0190303, IMG submission 161672) | Hydrothermal vent sediment bacterial communities from Southern Trench, Guaymas Basin, Mexico - 4870-07-0-1_MG | ecosystem: Environmental > Aquatic > Marine > Hydrothermal vents > Sediment ...
CTGGATATTGCTCCTGCTGAGTATTTTACCGAAAACCAGCTGGTTTTGAAAAAGAAGCTGCCGATAGTGGTGAAAGGCCTTTTGGGCGATGACGACGTGATTCTGGCATATGAATGTACTATTGGAGAAAGCACCCTTGTGATGCGGGATGATGATGGCAAGCCTCTGTGGGAAGTTGCTACCGCTGAAAAGAATTATTATGTGGTGGAATCATCAAAGTGCATCGGCTGCAGATTGTGCGTGAAAAACTGTCCTGTTGGCGCAATTTCCATGCAAAACGGTGTAGCCGTGATTGATGCTGATAAATGCATCAACTGCGGAATTTGTGAAAAGGGCGATGGAAAGCTATTTAAGGGGTGTCCGGTATCAGCTATCAAACAGGCTGAATAACAGTTTAGTCCTTCCTTCGGGAGGGCTTTTTTTGATAAATCCAGCCCATCTATTTTATCAAAAGGATAATTGCTCTTCTGAAGAGAAAAACCAAGAAGAGAGTTAACTACTTTATGGACGGTAAAATAGAGAATGCGACATGGAATGGCACAGCCCTTGCATCTGCTTAAGGCAAATAGGAGGTTAACATGAAAAAGATGAAGATTTTTACTTTGGCACTGATGATTATTCTGGGAATGAGTCTGTTTGCACAAGATGCAGAGATTGAAAAAGATATTTCTGTAGATGAACAGGAAGAGTATCAAGATGCTCAGCAAGAGGTTCAGGAAGCAATGGAAGATGTCCAGGAAGAGATTCAGGAAGCGATGGAAGATGCCCAGGAAGCTCTGAACGAAGCCAACATAAACATTACCCTTCCCAATACGTCCACGGAAACCAATCGTCCCAAAATGGGCGTTTTTCTGGAAAACCTCGATTTTCAATCGGCTTATGAGATGCACTATGACTACAATTATGGTGTGCTTCTCTCTGGCGTGGTTCGGGGCGGCAATGCCTACAAAGCCGGCCTGATGAAAGGCGACATCATTATGGCTTTCGACGGCACAAAGGTGCGTCATGAAGAGCATCTCACCCGCCTGATCCGCAAACAGGCCATCGGCAATACTGTTACTATAAAATACTTCCGAGATGAACATATCTACGAAACGACCCTCACCTTTGCTGCACCAAAAGAAGAAAAAACTGCCGAAGGAATGATAACTGAAAAATTCAAAACCAGGAAAAGAATCTCCGTTGGTGATGGTGGCGGTAGCTGGATCCCGGTGTGGTACAATCCCGATGTGGAAGAGCTCAATGTGGCTCTGGCAAATCTGGGCTTTGCTGATGAAGTGATATCCGAAGATGGCATCCTTCTGCAAGGTGGCGGTGCTAAAGTAAATGTTGGTCGCGGCTGGTTTATTGGCGGCATGGGTGTGGGCTACAAAAACAACAAAACCACCAAAGTTGACTGGACTCTTGATGACGGTACTATCATCCCAGATGTTTCCCGCAAATTAACCTACGGAATGAACTACTGGGGTGTGACTCTGGACAAACGGTATGCCATCTCTAAGAAATTCGTTACTTCCCTTGGTTTTGCATTGGGCGGCGGAAAGGAATGGTTAAAGGTAAAACAAAATGCTGATAACGGCAATATTCCAAACTTTGATTTCAACGATCCTCAGTTTGGTACCAATTATGACTATACTTCCACACTCAAGATGAAGCAGACCTTTGTGATCTTCCAGCCCAAAGCAATGGTAATGTACCATTTCCTCGATTGGCTTGGCCTCCGTCTGGAAGCAGGATATGTGGTCAGCCATTCTCCCTATGGCTTGAAAGTAACCCAAAACGGCGAAAAAGTAGATTTTGTCAACGAACCTGATATTGATATGAATGGCTTCACTGTAAGTATAGGACCCTGGATCGGATTTTAAGAGTTGACAGATAGTTTCGGTATATAAAGTCTTCGGCTGTGATCGTCGAAGACTTTTTTATGGAGTAGATGATGTTTCAAGCATTAACAGGAAGGTTTTTTTCGGGATTGGTGAGTTTGAGCATTTTGTTGCTTTCCAGCTACAAAGGCAATGATGCACGGTTTGATAATTTCCGGGCGCACATGTCCGATAGCGGCATTCGCTTTGAGATGCAGCTGGTGGAAGCCTTCGAAAATGATTTTGAAGAAATATTTAAATCCGGCAAAACAATTTCCATCTGTTTTGATCTACAGGTAAAACAGCGGAACAAGGTGGTCTATCTGGCATCTTTTAAGCACTTGGTTCAATACGATCCCATGAATCAGGAATTTACCGTCAGCTGCGAAGACCAACATATGAGCGGAGTGGTAATAGAAAATTACCAGGAGATGATAGAGACGATTTCCCAGGTGGATTATCTGATGGAGGGTGAATTTCCACCACACCTGGATGTGGAGATGACCAGTTACTTGGAAAAGATGACGCTGGAATCCCTGGGAAAAGAGTATGATATGATGATTTTGTGGAAATATAAAAAGCCGACTTTGACGCAGCATCTGGATAAATTGCAGTATGAAAATTAGATTCAGCCTTCGGGCTATCGTGATTTTGCTTTTTGTGGCCTTGTACATCACCAGTATGGTAGTGCTCAATTCCTTTTTTATCTCCAAACAAAACGAGACCAATGAGGCTTTTCAAAATATCGAGCTTGATGAGGCCCTGTCGGAGTTGTCTTTTAACACTGCGGCAGACAGCCTGAAAGCCCGTGAGATCATGACCCGGTTCCGAGAATCCTTAGCTGCCTCCCAGATGATTCACAGTGAAACCCAGATATATTCATCGGTGGTACTGTTTATCCTCATGCTCATCTCTATCGCCCTCTTTTCCATTGTGCTGTATAAGGTTACCCGCCCGCTTACAGAGTTACAGGATGCAACCGCCAAAATTCGGCAGGGGGATTTTTCCGTAAACTTGCCACCGGGAGGCATTCCGGAAATTCGGGAGTTGAAACACTCCTTTAACAGCATGTCCGGAGAGCTGAACCTGGTGCAGAAAAAGCTGGTTGAAGCGGAGAAACAGCTTATCTGGAAAAAACTCTCCCGAATATTGGCCCATGAAATAAAAAACCCCCTCACTCCCATCCAACTTTCCGTGCAACGACTGGAAGAGAAATTTGAGCTGGATCGGGAAAAATTCGATGAGATTTTTCCTCAGGCCATAGAGATCATCACCCAGGAGGTGAGTAACCTCAAAAAGCTGGCCGCCAGCTTCTCCGATTTTGCCAAAAACATCAATCCTACTTTTTCCCGCTTTTCTGCCCGAGATGCCTTAACCGAGATATTGCGGCCCTACATCAGCCACTATCCTGTCACATTGGATGCATCCACCACCTGCATGATTTCCTGGGACCGCACCCATTTTTATCAGGTAATAACCAATTTACTGCAAAATGCTATTGACGCATCCGGGGAATATGAACCCATCGAGATAGTGGTAACTGATCACGAAGAAAAGGTATGCATCCAGATAAAAGACCACGGAAAGGGTATAGACGAACAAGATATGGAAAAGATCTTTCAACCCTATTTTACTAAAAAGAAAAAAGGCACCGGCCTTGGCCTGGCGCTGGTGCAAAAGCTCTGCGAAGTGAACAGGACAGAGTTGCGGGTAGAGAGCAAAATCGGCCAGGGCAGCAATTTTATTTTGACCATGGAGTGTAGCGATGAAAATAGCGATAATTGACGATGAAATGAACATCTGCCTGACATTGCAGAGTATTTTGCAAGACGACGGATATGAGGTTGCCTTTTCTCAGGATGGTGCAGCGGGACTGGAATTGATAAGGAACTTTCATCCTGCAGTATTGCTTTTGGATGTGCGGTTGGATGGGATGAACGGGCTGGATTTGCTGGAGAAGGCCATGAAGGCGGCTCCGCAGTTGGCCGTAATCATGATCTCAGGCCACAGCGGCATTCGGGAAGCGGTGCGGGCTATCAAGTTGGGAGCTTTTGATTTTTTGGAAAAACCCCTCAGTTTGCCCAAAGTGAAGATTACCGTGAGCAAGGCGATTCAGTTTAAAGCAATCTCTGCCGAGTATCACCGGCTGAAAAACGATGTGGATGAACGGTATCGGATAGTGGGGCAGAGCGCTTCTTTGGAAACCTTGAAGAATCTCATTGCCCGGATAGCGCCTACCGATTCCAAGGTTCTTATCCGGGGTGAAAGCGGCACAGGAAAAGAGCTGATAGCCTATGCCATTCACAATGGCAGCAAACGTTTTGATAAGCCTTTTATCAAGTTCAATTCCGCAGCCATCCCAAGTGAATTGGTGGAAAGTGAGCTGTTTGGTTTTGAAAAAGGCGCTTTTACCGGTGCGGTAAAAAGCAAAAGCGGAAAGATAGAGCAAGCAGATGGAGGCACGCTGTTTCTCGATGAAATCGGTGATATGAACCCCAATGCCCAAGCCAAGATTTTGCGGGTGATTCAGGAAGGTGAATTTGAACGAGTCGGCAGTAACAAAACACAGAAAATTAACACCCGCATCATTGCAGCAACTCACAAAAACCTGGAAGAAATGGTTGCCGCGGGAAGCTTTCGGGAAGACCTCTTTTATCGTCTCAATGTGATTCCCGTGGCTGCACCGCCACTTCGGCAGCATCCAGAAGATATCCCGGTGCTGGTAGAGTATTTTTGCGATTTCTTTGCCTCAGACCTTAATATCCCCCGCAAAAGCTTCACCCCGGCATCGATGGTGGAATTGCAATCCTGGGAATTTCCCGGGAATGTACGACAGTTGCGAAATCTGGTGGAGCGGTTGTACATCATCATCGAAGAGGATCAGATCGAGCCACGGCACCTTTGCACCCTCATTACCGAAGCGCCCAGAACCGCATTTTGGAATGAAACAAAACTATTTAAAGAGAAGAAGCGGGAGTTTGAAATCCGCTATCTCAGTACTCAGCTCCGCATAAATAACGGCAATCTGTCTCGCACTGCGGAAGCTCTGGGACTGCAGGTGAGCAACCTTTCCCGCAAACTAAAAGAGCTGGAATTATCTTAAATTAAGGAGAGAAAAATGAAAACCCGATGGTTTGTTTTTGGATGTCTTACCTCTGTGGCAGTGGTAGTGCTGCTCTCTGTGTTTGCCTTTGGCAGTGTCTATCGCATGTCGAAGGGCAACGTGGTGAGCGTATCGAAACAAAGTGTTCTCAGCCTGGATCTCAGTGGGCAGATTCAGGAATATTCTGTGATCAAAAACGAGCGGTTTAATCCGCTTTTTAAAAAGATCACCACCGCTCACGATATCAAGGCTGCGCTGAAGCAGGCAAAAACCGATGACCGCATCGTGGGGGTTTTGCTCAAACCTCAGTGGATTCAATCGGGATATGCAGTGCTTCATGAAATCGGCGAAGCCATAGAAGACTTTAAAACATCGGGGAAACCGGTGATTGCCTACATGGAAATGTGCGGCAACAAAGATTATTTTCTGGCATCCTATGCCGATACGGTAGTGCTTAATTCTTCGGAATCCGGAGGAATTCTTCTCAGCGGTGTGGGCACCAGCATCCTGTACTACAAAGATCTTTTTGACAAGCTGGGTGTGGATGTGCAGGTGATTCACTCAGGACAATACAAGGCCACGGGCGAGCAATACACCCGCAACCAGATGTCTGACCAGATGCGGGAAAGCGTAGGCGACGTATTTGAAAACATCTATGGCTCCATGATTCATCAGATCAGTGAAAACCGAAACCTCTCTGACGATATGCTACGGCGGATTTACGAAGATCGCTCTGATCTCACTGTGTCTGGAGGCCAGGCCTATCGGGCCGGACTGGTGGATACGCTGGTTACACAGGATGCAATATCTTCTCTGTTTGACGGAAAGGTTTCCTTTCTGACATGGCGAGATTATCCGGTGAAGACGCCAGTGGTTTCCAAGGCGCACAAGATAGCGGTGATTTATGCCGAGGGTACCATTTCCCCTCAATCGGGGAATATTACTCAGATGAATATTCGGGCCCATGATATGGAAAAGATCATCGATGACATTAATGCCGATGCTGATGTGCGGGCTGTGGTGCTGCGCATAAACAGTCCTGGCGGCAGCGCCCTGGAGAGTGAGCTGATCTATCAGCAACTCAAACGGATTTATAAGCCGGTGGTGGTATCTATGGCCAACGTTGCCGCCTCTGGCGGATATTATATCTCTTGCACCGCAGATTATGTATTTGCCGATCCCTTCGTGATTACCGGTTCCATCGGCGTGGTTTCCATGATTCCCAACTTTCATGGATTAGCTCAAAAAGCCGGTGTGAATTCTGAACAGATCAAGTATGGGAAATTCAGTGTGATCAGCGATGTTTGGGCGCCGCCATCAGAAGCTTTGATCAATGCACTGAGAAAAGGGAGCCAGCGAACCTATACCGAGTTTAAACAGCGGGTAGCTACAGCCCGGGGACTGAGTATGGAGCAGGTGGAAGCGGTAGCTCAGGGTCGTATCTGGAGTAATGAAAAGGCGGTGGAGTATGGATTAGTCGATGCATCGGGCACCTTGGAAGATGCGTTGGCAAAAGCTGCTGAACTGGCTGGCATTACGGGATACAGCACGATCTACTATCCCAGGCAACATGGTCTGGTAGAGTTATTGTTGGATAGAGATTTCAGTTTTACCAAGGCATCGGTGGCAATGATGTTGAATAGAGAGCCGCGCCAGCTTCAGCAATTGCGCCGTTTTTTGGCATCCATCAAAGAAGACAATAACCAGATGATTATTACCCCCGAACTGTATGAAGTGGTGTTTGGGGATTGCGATCTCTAACCATTTGTCAGGCAAAAGGTTAATGGGAGCTGGCAGGAAAAATGTCTTGACGTAAAAACAACTCCCAAAAACGTACTTAACAGAAATGAAAATTAGAAATGGAGGAAGAATGAAAAAGCAGATTATCACTCTTTCACTCACGGTGTTATTGCTCTGTGGCGGTGTGATTTATGGCTATTCACAAGATGTAGCGGGCATGGGTAAAACAAATTTACGCTCTGCCAATATGTATATGGGCCAAAAGAACTATGAAAAGGCACAGTCCTTTTTTGAAAAGGTTCTGGAAGATTATCCTGATAACATCAATGCCTTAAGAGATCTTGGTGGTATCTATTTTCAGATCGAAAGGGATTACCAAAAGTCCTTTGATCTCTATACACGTGCCCTTGAAGCTATTGAAGCAGTATATGACGAATACCATGAGCTTGAGAGTTCAGACCCGAAAGCAGCAAAGAAATTCAAAAAAAAGTATATTGTAAAAGCAAAATTGGAGGATACGAAAGAGCTCATCCTTAAATTACGCAGTAGCTGCTGGGTGAAGCTCTATAATGTTGCTTTGACCTCTTATAAAGAAGACAAAACCCAGGAAGCACTGGATCAGTTTAAAGCATTACTGGCTATTGCTCCGGATAGCGTAAAAACCATTTCAATGCTGGCAAATACCTATGCCAAGATGGGTGATACGGAAAACGAAATGAAATATCTCATTCTTTCCTATGAGAAGACACCTCAGGATTATAAATTGGTAAATCGCATTGCCGGTACTCATTTTGAGCAAGAAAATTACCAAGATGCTATTGCCTGGTATTTAAAGGCAGAGCAGTTGAAACCACAAAGCATCGATCCTCTGTTTAACATTGCCGTGGCTTATTCAAAGCTCAAAAATGATGAAAAAGCCTATGAATACTTCATTAAGGTAAAAGACTTGGAACCGGGGAATGCAGATAACTACAAAAATGCATCGGTGTATGCCGACAAATTAGGCAAAACCACCGAAGCCCTCGAACTGCTGAAACAGGCCATTGAACTGGATCCTGATGATACTGCAAACCTGCAATATCTCTGTGTGAACCTCATGCGCCAGGAAAAGTACGAAGATGTACTGACCTACGCTGTAAAATGGTATAATGCCGATACCACATCCAAAGCTGCTGTTCAGCTGATAGTGGCTGCCGCATCCAAACTGAATGATGAACCGCTGAGAAAAAAATATACAGGCATCCTGCAAAAAATGAACTAACGCGAAAGTGGCGGAACTGGTAGACGCGCTGGACTTAGAATCCAGTGGGAGTTTTCTCATAGGGGTTCGAGTCCCCTCTTTCGCACCATATCGCATATACTGAGCGCCCGCACTCAACCGATTGTGGGTGCTCACCATTAAAAAGGAGATACAGTGAAAATCGAGATAAAAGAAGTATCCAGTGTTCTTCGTGAGCTCACCCTTACGATAGATGCTGAAACGGCAACGAAAGATTACATGACGGTGCTGGGTGGCTTTAAAAAAATGGCCAGCATCCCCGGTTTCCGTAAAGGCAAAGCCCCGATGAAAATGGTAGAAACCATGTATGGGGAATATGCCAAAGATGAGTTTTACAACAAAAAACTCACCGGCTATTATCGTCAGGCGCTGGATGAAAAAGAAGAAAACCCGGTAAATATGGGGGAAGCTCAGGATTTTGAGTGGAACAAAGGCGAAGATCTGGTGGTTACCTTTAAATATGAGGTGATGCCCGAAGTGAAAGTTGACAATTTCAAAGGTTTGGAAATTCCCTATGAAGCAGTGGAATTTACCGACACCATGATAGATGACACCTTGGAAGATTTCCGTCGTCAAATGGCTACTGAGGAAGATGCGGATGAAGTGCAGACGGGTGATACCGTCTCTGCCAAAATACAGTTTGTTACCGAAGATGATGCTGAAGCAACCGAGTTCCATCGCACTTTTGTGATTGGAGACAACATCTATAGCTCTCAGGTGGATGTTGCTCTTATCGGTCAAAAAGTTGGAGCCCTGGTAAAAACCGTTCTCTTTGATGCAGAAAGCAAAGCTGCTGCAGAAGAAGAAGAGATGGGAAGCGATGTGATCGATAGAGAAGTGCAGATGAAGATACTGGAAATAAAACGAAAAGTACTGCCAGAGCTGAACGATGAATTTGCCAAAGATATGGAATATGACACCCTTGAAGATATGCGTGCCAAGATTGCTGAGCAATTGCAGATCAAGCTGAAACAGGATAACGAAAACAATCGCAGGGAAAACATCGTAAAAGCACTGCTGGAAGCAAACCCCTTCGATCTACCGGAATCTATGATAGAAAACTATGCCAAGAGCATCGCAGAACCTCAGGCAAAACAGTATAAAATGGACGTAGAACAGCTGATTCCCATCTTCCGCGTAATGGCAGAGCATAACATGAAGGGTTACTATCTGATGGATGCTCTTATCAAACAGGAAAACATACAGGTGACCGATGAAGAAAGAGATGCAGCTATCAAAGAAGCTGCTGCAAACCTGCAGATAGATGAAGAAAAATATCGCGAGCTGTACAAAAAACAGATCGAAAGTGAAGACTTCAATCGCGCTATCAAAGAGAAAAAATTACTGGATTTCATTGCCGAAAACAACACCTTTGTTCCCTATCCTGCCAAGGATGCCGAAGAAGGTGAAACTGTTTCTCAAAACAAGGAGTAATGCATGGCTTATGTACCGATAGTGGTAGAACAGAGCGGACGTGGTGAGCGGGCGTATGATATCTATTCCCGATTGCTCAAAGATCGCATCATTTTTGTGGGATCTGTTATCGATGACAATGTGGCAAACGTTATCATTGCGCAGCTTTTACACCTGGAAGCAGAAGACCCGGATAAAGACATCTTTATGTATGTAAATAGTCCCGGCGGCGTTGTTACGGCAGGATTGGCCATTTATGACACCATGCAGTATATCCGGCCAACGGTGTGTACTATCTGCATCGGCCAAGCTGCCAGTATGGGAGCCATCCTCTTAGCCGGCGGCGCCAAAGGTAAACGCTTTGCTTTGCCAAACAGCCGTGTGATGATTCATCAACCACTGGGCGGCGTGCAGGGACAGGCTTCGGATATTGAGATTCATGCCAAAGAAATAGTAAAAACCCGGGAAATCTTGAATACCATCCTGCATAAACATACCGGCCAGCCCATGGACCAAATAATGAAAGATACCGATCGCAATTTTTTCATGAACGCTTCGGAAGCGCAGGCCTATGGTCTCATCGACGAAGTAATTTCATCTCGCAGAAAAGGAGTTAAGGGTGAGTGAATACCGTCATGATCATGAGTGTTCTTTTTGTGGACGCCCGGAATCTGAGACTCGCTATCTGATAAAAGGACTTTCGGGAAACATCTGTGATGAGTGTATCAAAATGTGCACCACCATCCTGGAGACCGATTATCAGCGGGAAGAGCTGGATAACTTTGTATTGCCTACACCACGGGAAATTCATGAGCAACTGAACCAATATGTGATTGGTCAAAACAGGGCAAAACAGGTTATCTCAGTTGCCGTGTATAATCATTATAAGCGCATTTTCAAGACAAGCCCCAAGGACGATGTAGAGATAGAAAAGAGCAATATCCTCATGATAGGACCAACGGGATCCGGTAAGACTCTCATTGCCCAAACATTGGCTCATCTGCTCAAAGTACCCTTTGCCATAGCCGATGCTACTACCCTTACCGAAGCTGGCTACGTGGGCGAGGATGTGGAAAACATCCTGGTTCGGTTGCTGCAAAATGCCAACTATGATGTGGAAAAAGCAGAAAAAGGCATTATCTATATCGACGAGATCGATAAAATCGGACGCAAATCTGAGACCCCGTCCATCACCCGTGACGTTTCGGGTGAGGGTGTGCAACAGGCATTGCTGAAGATTTTGGAAGGGGCAAAAGTAAACGTGCCACCCAAAGGTGGGCGCAAACACCCGCACCAGGAATTTATCGAGATCGACACCCGCAATATCCTCTTCATCGGTGGAGGCTCATTCTTCGGACTGGAAAAGATTGTGCAAAACCGCATGCAGAAAAAATCTGTGGGCTTTGATGCAGATATCATTTCTCGCCATGATGTACCTGCCAATATTTTCGATAGGGTTATTCCTGATGATCTGATAAAGTTTGGCCTCATTCCCGAGCTGGTAGGACGTCTCCCTGTAGCTACTTCGCTGCATGAACTGGATGAAGATGCCTTGGTAGAGATTCTTACCCACCCTCGCAATGCCATCGTGAAGCAATACAAC
>Ga0190303_1001100_pt1 | contig 10994 bp, 23 predicted proteins | sample 48700701_MG_FD_161672 | JGI IMG/M metagenome (GOLD analysis project Ga0190303, IMG submission 161672) | Hydrothermal vent sediment bacterial communities from Southern Trench, Guaymas Basin, Mexico - 4870-07-0-1_MG | ecosystem: Environmental > Aquatic > Marine > Hydrothermal vents > Sediment ...
AGAAGAGAAAAAAGGTGGAAGACGTCCATCTAGAAAAAGAGGTGAATAATTATGTTAATGCCTAAAAGAACCAAATGGAGAAAGCAGATGAAAGGCCGTAATCGCGGTAAATCTTTCAGAGGCAACAAAATTGAGTTCGGTGATATCGCGATCAAAGCTGTAGAAGCTGGTAGAATTGATTCTAGACAGATCGAAGCTGCGCGTATTACTATGACAAGAAAAATTAACAGAACTGGTAAAACTTGGATTAGAGTTTTCCCGGATAAGCCTATTACTGCTAAACCACTTGAAACAAGAATGGGTAAAGGTAAGGGAGCTGTTGATAAATGGGTTATGAATATTAAGCCGGGAAGAATCATCTTCGAAATGGCCGGTGTAGAAGAAGAGCTTGGAAGAGCCGCTTTAACACTTGCAATTCATAAAATGCCATTTAAGTGTAAGATCATCGCTTTAAAGGATACTAATGAACTATATTGATTTAAAAGACAAAAGTGAAGCAGACCTTTTGGCGATGCTTAAAGAGAAAAAACTTGAGTTGTTCACATTAAATGCAAAGCAGAAGACTATGCAGTTAACAAACACTACTGAGTTAAGAGTAGCGAAAAAAGATATCGCAAGAATCCAGACAGCAATTACTGCTGCTAGATCGAAGTAAGGGGTCAAATATGCCAAAAAGACAAATAACCGGTACTGTGATTAAAAAGGCGGGAGACAAAACTGCAACGATGATCGTTGAGAGAAGAGTTCTTCATCCAAGATACCACAAGACTGTAAAAAGATTTAAGAAATATCTTATTCACGATGAGAAAAATGACATTAATGTTGGAGATACGGTAACTGCAGTTGAATGTAGACCGCTATCTAAAACAAAAAGTTTCAGACTTCTTGAAATTGTGAAGAGAGGAGAAGTGTAATGATCCAAGGTTTTACTAGATTAAATGTAGCAGATAATTCTGGTGCGAAAGAGATCATGTGTATCAAGGTTCTTGGCGGATCTAAAAGAAGATACGCATCAGTAGGTGACGTGATCGTTGCTTCTGTTAAAAAAGCACTTCCAACCGGAAAAGTAAAAAAAGGTAAGGTTATTAAAGCTGTTGTAATTAGAACAAAAAAAGAGATCCAGAGAGAAAATGGTTCACTTATTCGTTTTGATGACAATGCTGCTGTAATACTTGACGATAAAAAAGAGCCAATAGGTACACGTATCTTCGGTCCTGTTGCTCGGGAAACAAGATATGCAGGATTCATGAAAATTGTATCACTTGCACCGGAGGTATGGTAATGGCCAAAATTGCTAATAACAAAAAATTCAAAATCAAAAAAGGCGATACTGTAATGGTTATCGCCGGTGATAACAAAGGTACAACTGGAGAAGTTCTTCAAGTACTTACTAAAAAAGATGCAGTGATCGTTGCTGGTTGTAAAATGGTTAAAAAAGCTGTTAAACCGAGCGAGCAGAACAAAGAGGGTGGATTTAGCAATAAAGAAATGCCTATCCATATCTCAAATGTAAAAAAAGTAGAGGCGTAATCTTATGAGTAGAATGAAGCAAAAGTACAATGACATCGTACCTGCACTCAGAGAAGAGTGTGGGATTTCTAACCCGATGCAGACACCTAAGCTTGAAAAAATAGTAATTTCTGTGGGTGCGGGTGAAGAGGGTAAAGACTCTAAGCTGATCGCAAACATGGCAGATACTATTTCTCTTATTGCTGGTCAAAAAGCAGTAGTAGTTATGGCTAGAAAATCTGTTGCAGGTTTCAAAGCTAGAGAAGGTGCTCCAACAGGTATCAGAGTAACACTTAGAGGTGCAAATATGTATAACTTCTTTGACAAACTTGTATCGATTGCTCTTCCTAGAGTAAAAGACTTTAGAGGAACACCTAGAAAAGGTTTTGACGGACGCGGTAATTATAACTTCGGTCTTCAGGAGCAATTGATGTTCCCGGAAGTTGAGTTTGATAAAATTATAAAAACACATGGTATGAACATTACGATCGTAACAAGTACTGAAGATGATAAAGAAGGATTCGCGCTTTTAGAAAAGCTTGGAATGCCTTTTTCTAAAGGGAGAAACTAATGGCTAAGAAATCAATGATAGCTAAGCAGAAGAGAAAAGCAAAATTCTCTACTCAGGCATATACAAGATGTAACATTTGTGGTAGACCTCACTCAGTATACAGAGACTTTGGTCTTTGCCGTATATGTTTAAGAAAAATGGCCAATGAAGGCCTTATTCCTGGTATGCGTAAAGCAAGCTGGTAAGGAGAAGAAAAAGATGATGACAGATATAATTGCAGATTCTCTTACTCGTATAAGAAATGCTGCGCAAAGAAAACTAGACGTTACAACTCTTCTTCACTCAAAAACGATTGAAGCAACTGTATCTATTTTGGTAGATAAAGGTTACCTTGAGTCTTTCAAAGTGAAAGAAGACGGAAACAAGAAAACAATTAAAGTGGTTCTTAAATATGACGACAATGAAAAAAGCGTTATCAATGAACTTAAAAAGATCTCTAAACCTGGTAGACGTGTTCACCAAGGTAAAGATGATATTAGAACATTTAAAAACGGTTACGGTACTTTGGTTGTTTCAACAAGCCAGGGTGTTCTTGCTAATGATGAAGCGTTTAAGCGTGGAATCGGCGGCGAAGTAATCTGTAGTATTTGGTAAGGAGACAAGATGTCAAGAATAGGAAAAAGACCAGTAACTGTTGCAAGTGGTATTGATGTATCACTGGACGGTACGACTCTCGTGGCTAAAAAAGGCAATCTTGAAAAAAGACTTGAAACTCATGGAAGAGTAGAGATCAGCATCGATGGTGCTGAAGTAAATTTTACAAGAGTAGGTGAAGAGAAACAAGATGCAGCGTTCTGGGGAACATACAGAGCACTCTTTAACAACATTATCATCGGTCTGGACAAAGGTTATTCTAAATCTTTAGAGATCAATGGTGTTGGTTACAGAGCAGCTGTTCAAGGCAAAGTACTTAACCTTCAACTTGGTTTCTCTCATGATATTAATTTTGATATTCCTGAGGGGCTTGAAGTTAAAGTTGAGAAAAACATTATTACGATCAGTGGTACAGACAAACAAGTTGTTGGTCAAGCTGCTGCCGAAATTAGAGCATTCAGACCACCAGAGCCTTACAAAGGTAAAGGTGTGAAGTACACAGATGAAGTTATTATCAGAAAAGCTGGTAAAGCAGCTAGTAAGTAAGGGGCGATAGATGTTAAAAAGTATTCAAAAAAGAAAAAATAAACTTCGCGCTCAAAGAAAAGCCAGAGTAAGAGCTAAGATCTTCGGAACAGATACTCTACCTAGATTATCTGTATTTAAGTCAAATAAACACTTCTACGCTCAAGCGATCAATGACACTACAGGTGTTACATTGGCTTCTGTAGATGGTAAAAAACTTGGTTTAAAAGTAAACCAGGAAGATGTAAAAAAAGTAGCTGCCGAGATGGCTAAAAACCTTGCTTCTAAAAACATTGATACTGTTGTTTTCGACAGAAATGGTTACCTTTACCACGGTGTTGTTGCGTCATTTGCTGATGCACTTAGAGAAGCCGGAATTAAGTTTTAAGGAAGCATGATGCAATATAATAATAATAAGAATGAAGAAGTCGAAAAAGAATTCGAAGAAGTAATCGTAAATATCGGTCGTGTTACTAAAGTTGTAAAGGGTGGTAGAAGATTTAGATTTACTGCACTTGTAGTGATTGGTGACAAAAAAGGTACAGTTGGATACGGATTTGGTAAAGCCAAAGAAGTTCCGGATGCGATTAAAAAAGCGGTTGATGATGCACACAAGAATCTTGTGAAAGTAAACATCAAAGGTACTACTATTGCTCATGACATTGAACACAAATTCAACGCAAGTAGAATTGTTCTCAGACCAGCATCAGAAGGTACAGGTGTTATCGCCGGGGGTGCTGCCAGACCAGTACTTGAGCTTGCAGGAATTCAAGATGTTCTTAGCAAATCAATCGGTTCTAACAACCCAAATAACCTAGTAAGAGCAACAATTCAAGCACTTACTAGAATCAAAGCGTAGGGGATCTTATGGGTTTACATAATTTACAACCTGCACCGGGATCAACTAAAAATAGAAAAAGAGTTGGTCGTGGTCAAGGTTCAGGAACAGGTAAAACAGCTGGACGTGGTAACAAAGGTCAAAAATCTAGATCTGGTTACAGCAAAAAAAGAGGTTTCGAGGGTGGTCAAATGCCACTTTACAAAAGATTACCTAAAATTGGTTTTACTTCTACGGTAGAGAAACCATATGTGATCAATGTAGAGAAGATCAAAGCGATCGCTGCACTTGATGAAATTACTCTTGAGAGTATTGCATCAGTTCACACATTGCAAAAAACAGTTAAACGCGTTAAATTGATCGGTGCATCTGCGAAAGAACTTGCACCTAAGATCAAAGACGAAGCTGTTACAACAAGCGGAAAATAATCATGGGCAATGCTTTAACTCAAAAAATCCTGATCACATTGGGATTCCTATTTGCGTACAGAGTTTTAGCCTATGTCCCAACTCCAGGTGTTGACTTGGCTGTTATCAAAGAGTTCTTTGATAACAACTCGAACAATGCCCTTGGGATGATGAATATGTTCTCCGGTAATGCCGTTGAACGTTTAAGTATAATCTCTTTGGGTATCATGCCCTACATTACTGCTTCCATCGTTATGGAGCTCCTTTCAGCCACTTTCCCCGCACTCGGACAAATGAAAAAAGAACGTGACGGAATGCAAAAATATATGCAAATTATTCGTTACTTTACCATTTTTATTACTGTAGTACAGGCAATTGGTGTTTCTATGGGACTTCAAAGTATGACGGGTCGTAGTGGTGCAGCGGCTGTAATGATAGACCCTATGACATTTACGATATTGACAACATTCTCAATGTTGACAGGTACAATGTTATTGATGTGGATCGGTGAACAGATTACACAAAAAGGTATTGGTAATGGTATTTCACTTATTATCTTTGCCGGTATTGTTTCCGGTCTTCCTTCTGCCATTGGTAATACGGTAAGAGCTGTAAATGCAGGTGAGATGAACTTCTTGTTCATTCTTGGTATGTTGGGAATTATGCTGATCACCATCTTGGCTATTATTTATGTGGAGCTTGGAGAGAGAAGAGTACCTATCTCTTATTCAAGAAAAACAATTATGCAGAATCAGACAAAGAGAGTGATGAACTACATTCCTGTTAAAGTGAACCTTTCAGGTGTAATTCCTCCGATCTTTGCTTCTGCTGTATTGATGTTTCCGTTGACTATGTTACAGGCCAGCACAAACCAATGGGTCACAGCTATTGCTGATTCATTATCTCCGGGCGGTCTGACTTTTAATGTGATCACTTTTATACTTGTTATGTTCTTTGCTTTCTTTTATGCATCGATTGCATTTAATGCAAAAGACATTGCAGACAACCTGAAAAAACAGGGTGGATTCATCCCCGGTGTTAGACCGGGTGAACACACACGAGAATTTTTAAATGAAGTTGCGAGTAGACTGACCGGTTCAGGTGCTATTTACCTGGCCATTATTTCTACGGTACCATTTGCTATTATCTCAGGTATGGGTGCATCATTCTATTTTGGTGGTGTATCTGTACTTATTATTGTTCAAGTTGCACTTGACACCATGAGAAAAATAGAAGCACAAAGAACAATGAATCAATATGATACATTAGGAAATGTAGGTCTATAATGGCTATTGCTATTAGAAAACCTGGTGAGATCGCCAAGCTCAAACGAGCTGGCGAGATCGTTGGAAAAACACTTCAATATCTTCAAAACACAATTAACCCCGGTATGACACTTAACGAAATAGATACCCTTGGAGAAAAATACCTCCGTGATTTAGGTGCCGAACCTTCATTTAAAGGTCTTTACGGATTCACAGGTTCCGTATGTACTTCTCTGAATGAAGTATGTATACATGGAGTACCTACTGATGCTGTTATTAAAGAGGGTGACATTCTTGGTTTGGATATCGGGACAAAGCTGGATGCTTATTATGGGGATGCTGCGATTACTATGGCAGTAGGTAAAATATCCGAAGAAGATGAAGCTTTGATCGCTTGTTCCAAAGATGCACTTTATCATGCCATAGATGCTATTAAGCCAGGTATGCGTTTCAAAGAGTTGACAAAAGTGCTTGAAGACTTCATAACAGAAAGAGGATTTGTTCCATTAAGGGATTACTGCGGGCATGGTATTGGTACCAAGCCACACGACGAACCAAATATCCCAAATTATCTTGAAGGAAAAGCCAAGCAAGGTCCAAAGATCAGGAATGGCATGGTTTTTTGTTTGGAACCCATGGTATGTAAAAAAAGTGGTATTCCGGTACTTCTTGAAGATAAATGGTCTGTAACCTCTGAGGATCAACTTTACACAAGTCACTATGAGCATCAAATTGCTGTAGTAGATGGTAAAGCAGTTATTTTAACTGAAGCATAAGCTTCTTCACATAGATATTAAAAGGAAATACAATGGCAAAAGATGACGTAATTGAAATTGACGGAAAAGTAGTTGAAGCATTACCAAATGCTACATTCAGAGTTGAACTGGACAATAAACATATTGTACTTTGTCACATTGCAGGAAAAATGAGAATGCATTACATTAAAATTCTTCCCGGAGATACTGTAAAAGTTGAGCTCACTCCATACAGTCTTGACAAAGGTCGTATCACATTTAGATACAAATAGCATGTAGGGTCGGTTTACCGACCACTATATGACATGAAAATCATGGTCGATAAATCGACCCTACACAGAACATCTTCCCAAAAACACTTTCAATAAGAAAAAACCAAGAAATATTTCGGTATAATCCCCCTCCCTATTACTATAGGTAGTAGAACTGCGCGAAGAATCTTTGATTAATTCCGCACCGATTACTCAAGGGTTGGATTGTGAAAACTTCAATAATCCACGCAAAAAATGAGTGTTTACACTCTAGGTGCAGAGTTTTAAACTCTATTATAAATTATGTAGGAGTTAACCATGAAGGTTAGACCATCAGTAAAAAAGATGTGCGATGATTGTAAAATCATTAAGCGCAAAGGTATCGTACGCGTGATTTGTAAAAATCCAAAACATAAACAAAGACAAGGATAAACATGGCACGTATTGCAGGTGTTGATTTACCACAAAAGAAAAGAATGGAGTATGCACTTACTTACATTTTCGGCATTGGTTTGAAAACTTCAAGAGATATTCTTGACAGAACAGGTATTGACTATAATACAAGAGCTCATGAACTTACAGATGCACAAGCTGCATTGATCCGTCAGGACATTCAAGAGCATGTTATGGTTGAAGGTGATCTTAGAAAAAAAGTAACTTTGGATATCAAAGCACTTATGGATCTTGGTTCTTACAGAGGTATTAGACACAGAAGAGGTTTACCTTGTCGTGGACAAAAAACAAAGACAAACGCGCGTACTCGTAAGGGTAAACGTAAAACTGTCGGCGCAGCATAAGGAGTTCTTAGATGGCTAAGAAAAAAGCAAAAAAAAGTATTGCTAAAGCAGTTGTTTACGTAGCAGCTACTTTCAATAACACTGTAATTACAGTGACAGATGAAATGGGAAATGTTATCGCTTGGAGTTCTGCAGGATCATTAGGTTTTAAAGGTTCTAAAAAATCTACTCCTTTCGCAGCAACAGAAGCTGTACAAGATGCGATGCAAAAAGCAATGGAAAATGGCGTAAAAGAAGTAGGCATTAAAGTTCAAGGTCCTGGTTCTGGTAGAGATACAGCTGTTAAAGCAATTGGTGCAACTGAGGGAATTAGAGTAACATCTTTAAAAGATATTACACCACTTCCTCACAATGGTTGTAGACCACCTAAGAAGAGAAGGGTATAAGCATGGCAAGATATAGAGGTCCGGTTGAAAGACTAGAAAGAAGACTTGGCGTTGATTTAGGATTAAAAGGTGAGAGAAGACTTGCTGGTAAATCTGCATTGGAAAAAAGACCATATGCTCCAGGGCAACATGGTCAAAGAAGAACAAAGATTTCAGAGTATGGTCTTCAACTTCAGGAAAAACAAAAAGCTAAATTTATGTATGGTGTTTCTGAAAAACAATTTAGAGCACTTTACAAAGAAGCAAACTCAAAAGACGGAAATACAGGTTCGATCCTTATCCAACTTCTTGAGCAGAGACTTGACAACGTAGTTTACAGAATGGGTTTCGCAACGACTAGAGCGTCTGCCAGACAATTTGTAAACCACGGACATGTACTTGTTGACGGGAAAAGAGTAGATATTCCTTCATTCAGAGTAAAAGCAGGTCAAAAGATCGAAATTAGAGAGAAAAGTAAAACAAATGTTCAAATCCTTAGAGCGATCGAATTAACTAACCAGACTGGTATGGTTGAATGGGTTGATACGGATAAAGAGAAACTTTTTGGTTTATTCACTAGAATCCCGGAAAGAGAAGAAATTTCAATCCCTGTTGAAGAGCGTCTAATCGTCGAGCTATACTCTAAATAATACATAAGTAAAGGCTATTAATGAGAAAAATTAAAGTTGCACCATTTATGCCAACAGAAGTAGAAGTGAATGAGATCAGTGCAAACCGTGCTGCGATCATCGCTTATCCTTTTGAGAGCGGTTATGCTGTTACTCTTGCGCACCCACTTAGAAGACTTATCTTAGGTTCTTCTATCGGATATGCACCGATTTCTGTAAAGATCGAAGGTGCTGCACACGAGTTTGATAACATTAGAGGTATGCATGAAGATGTTGCTGTATTTATTATTAACCTTAAAAATATTCGTTTTAAAATTAAAGACGAAAGTGACAAGGTAGAACTTAAATATAGTTTCTCCGGGCAGAAAGAAGTGACAGCAGAAGATCTTAACAATGATCAAATTGAAGTAGTGAACGGTGATCTTCCACTTGCTACACTTAATGAAGATGCTGAACTTAACTTTACGGTAGTTATCTCTAAAGGTATTGGTTATGTACCAAGTGAAGACCTTAGAGATGATGTAGATCCAGGTTCGATCGCATTGGATGCATTTTTTACTCCGGTAAGAAAAGCAAACTATAAAATTGAGCCTGTACTTGTAGAGGATAATCCAAACTATGAAAAGATCATATTTGACATCGAAACTGATGCGCAAATTGGTCCGGTAGAAGCATTTACAAATGCATTGGAAGTAATGAATAAGCAGCTTTCTGTTTTTAACGGTGTACTTGATGTAGATATCTCTGTAACACCTGTTAAAAGAAACAGCGATGATAGCGAATTAAAACCTTTCATGCAAACAGTTGACAGTCTTGGACTTAGTGCAAGATCATTCAACTCGCTTGACAGAGCAGGAATGAAATTCCTCGGTGAATTGGTACTGATGAGTGAAAATGAGATCAAGAATATCAAAAATCTTGGTAAAAAATCTCTTGATGAGATCAATGAGTGTCTTGTAGAGCACGGATTTGGTTCTGATTTTGAACTCGCAGATGTTACAAGAGCAAATCTTGTAAAAAAATTAGATCAACTTAAAGCGTAAGCTTTAGTTGAAAATGTAAAAGGACGAACATGAGACATAAGCATGGTTACCGTAAATTAAACAGAACGTCTTCTCACAGAGCAGCGCTTCTAAAGAATCTTTCTATTGCTTTAACAAAAGAAGGTAGAATTGAGACTACATTGCCAAAAGCCAAAGAGCTTAGAAGCTACTATGAAAAATTGATCACAAAAGCATCGACTGCTGATTTCAATGCGCATAGAGCAATTTTTGCAATGTTACAACACAAAGAGTGTACGAACACTATCGTAAATGAAATTGCACCTAAATATGCAGATAGAAACGGTGGATACACTAGAATTATTAAAACTCGTATGAGAAAAGGTGATTCAGCACCTATGGCAATTATCGAACTCGTATAATTATCATTTTTACTTCAGTATTTCAAGGCTTTGCCTTGGATACTACTTCTTAAATTTTTAAAACCCACATAACCCCATTGACAAAATAATACTATTAGTGTATAAACACCTATAAAGCGTAGTACTACACAGAGTTTTTACTATGATTTTGTTATAATAATATATATAGATATCTATTATTAGATATCATGAAGGAGAAGTATTGATTCCGTTTACAGATGAAGAGTTGGAACCAGCGGTTAAAGATGTGATAGATAAAGTAAGACCTTCTATTAAACTAGATGGTGGTGATATAGAACTTATTGCGATCAAAGACGGTACGGTATATGTGCAGCTTCAAGGTGCATGTGTTGGATGTGGATCTGCCGGTACGACCATTAAATTTGGTGTAGAGAGACAGATACAGACCTTGATACATCCTGAAATAAAAGTTATGTCTGTTCCTCAGGGTTGGGAAGATAAATTGGATCAATTAGGTTAAATATGAGCAAAATTAGTCAAAATATATTATTGCAAAGAGCAGAAGGTGAATTTCTTAAGGGAAATTACCAAAAAGCACTGAGATCTTATGGGTTGATCTTAAAAGATTATCCTGCTTTGGATGAAGCAACAATCGGTGTATATTTAAGTGATCTTGGCATTGAGAGTGAAGAAGAAGCTCAGGCTCTGTTTGATTATTATCAGGTAATAAAAAGTGAAAAAGACAATGCTGTGGATATTATTGACGGACTTATAGATTCGCTGGACACTTCCAAACAATATATACATGAACTTTTACTTAACCCTGTGCAAGAGCAGGTTGAGTATGGTGATGGCATACGCTATAGTGATTTTTTGATCCTTATTGAAAATAGAGGAAGTTTTAAAAAAGCATTTGAAGACATTATGTTCTCAACAAAAGTAGTCATTACTGAAAAAGATGAATTTATAGACTTTGTGACACAATTGGCAAATGAAGGTTTTGATGAGATGGCACTGAACTATCTTGATGCTACTACAAGTCTCTTTGGTGATGATCAGGATGTTTTAGCGCTTTACAATGTTGTTGCAGGAGCACAAAAGTGA
>Ga0190303_1001103_pt1 | contig 10982 bp, 12 predicted proteins | sample 48700701_MG_FD_161672 | JGI IMG/M metagenome (GOLD analysis project Ga0190303, IMG submission 161672) | Hydrothermal vent sediment bacterial communities from Southern Trench, Guaymas Basin, Mexico - 4870-07-0-1_MG | ecosystem: Environmental > Aquatic > Marine > Hydrothermal vents > Sediment ...
TCTTTTGGAACAGCGTTGCTTATCGGGCAGAAAGTATCAAAACCTTTTGCTATTGTCCAGGGAAGCCCCTCCAATTTTGCCTTCTGCTGTATATCCCTTGCAGTGATATCGAGCGCAAGCAGGTAGCCGAGGATATAATCCCCCGCTTTCTCCTCCAGAATATTTTTCCCTTTTTTCCCGATTACAACGCCGAGCTCAACCTCATGATGCACTTCTTTTGTTCTCTCAGGAATGATGATTGACTGGCGATCAAATATAACGGAGGTTGCAGGCTTTAGAAAAAGAATTAGCTCTTCAGGCATTTTTGACTTCATTTCCTCTGCGTGTTTTTTGTATGTTCTGGCAAGGCACACGATCTTTCCTATTTTTAGCTTTAATCTGGCAGAATCAAACCTGTAATAGGGCATGTGACATTATCTTTCAGGCAAATATAAATGATTCTGGCAGAAAATAAAAAACAAAAAATAGTATTGGCATGATACTTAAGCAATGGCTGATAAAATGTTTGACAGGGATGAGGCAAATTCGCATCTCAACAATACCATAATGAACATACTGGTTGAGGAGATGCCTCTCCTGAAGAAAAAAATAAAAAAACTGTGCGAGGAGGTCAAAAGAGCAAAATATCTCGTTTATATTTTCTCAGGAGCACTTTTCGGCGTGGGAATATTTTTCCTTATAATGGCTCTATCCGTCACTCCTTCTATATCGCCAGATAAATGGGACACGATATTTGCCAGTCTTGGTTTCGGTTCTGCAAGTGCCACAAGTTTCGTATCTGTTCTGCTGCTGAACCCGATCAAAAAAATCCAGCAGGCGAATTCGGATGCAAGCCAGGCGGAAATGGTTTTTTACTCCTGGCAGCTCGGCGTGCTTCTATATATAAGAGCAATGGATATCACTGATCGGGAGTCAATAAAAGAGGCAGCGGGGAAAATTGAAGAGATTACAGCCATGTCCATCGACCTGCTGGAGAAGTATTACGAAATAGAACCGGAATGATCATGATGAGCGAAGGCATTCCTCTCACAAAAAAACTCAAGGCACTATGGCAGCTAACACGGCTTGAGCACGGTTTCATGATTGCCATAGCCATCCTTATCGGTGCGCTTATAGCAGCCAAGGGCTTTCCTTCTGCGTATAAATTTCTTTTTTCATTTCTCACAGCTCTCTTTCTCGAAGCAGGAACTTTTGCATTGAACGATTACTTTGACCTTGAAGTGGACAGGAGAAATAAAAGGAAAGACCGTCCACTGGTGAGCGGGGATTTGAAACCGTCAGCAGCCCTTTACATTTACTTCATTTTCCTTCCTGCGGGGTTGGCTGCCAGCTTCATGGTAAATACAACCTGCTTCGCAATTGCGGTTGTAAATGCAGTGGTTGCAACCTTATATGATGTCAAACTTAAAGAGATAAAGGTTGTTGGCAACTTTTACATTGCCTTTGTAATGGCAATACCTTTCGTATTCGGCGCAACCGCAGTATCTTCTTCCATTCCTCTGATAATCTACTTTATTGCGTTCATAGCTTTTCTTTCGGGAGTTGCAAGGGAGATAATGAAGGATGTGATGGACTTCGAGGGTGATGCTGCAAGAAAAACAAAATCGTTTCCCACATATGTCGGGAAGAAAGGGGCGAATATCACTGCCGCAATGTTTTATTTGGCTGCGGTTGCGCTGAGTTTCATCCCCTTTTTATTCAACATAGACAGCGCATATTATCTTGATAAAATTTATCTCTCAATAGTTCTGGTAACAGATGCAATTCTTATCTACACTTCTTTTTTAATAATATTGACAACAGATAGTGAAGTTTTAAACAAATGCAGAAAAATCAGCCTCCTGGGCATATTCATTGGGCTGATAGCATTTCTTGCAGGCGCCTTTGCTTAGTATTATATAGCGAAAAATATTTCTTATTGGATGATTTCAGGAGATATTACCGGTGTAATAGCGGTGTATGCATACGTTGCAATACTTCTCTTTTTATCTGAAAAGGTGCTTAAATCTCACCCCCTCATAAGCAGAAAATTTCTTCATATAATGGTCGGAAACATTTTCTTCATCCTGCCACTGTTTGAGCATGCATGGGTGATGTCTTTTGTTGCTGCGGCCCCTTTCATATTACTCACATTTCTCGTAAGCCCTTATTCCCCTCTGAAAATAGTCAGCGAGACATCGGCAGCAGGCCATGGGATGGGCCTTGTTTATTACGCGATATCATGGACCGTGCTTGCCTATGTTTTTTTCAACAGACCGGAAATCATAGCAATAGGCATTGTCGCAATGTCGTACGGCGATGGCTTTGCCTCTCTTATCGGAACAAAATTCGGCAAAAGAAAGTATAACATCTGGGGGGACAAGAAAAGCATTGAAGGCTCGATAAGCATGTTTATTGTAACAATCTTGGTTTCATTGGTAGCGCTTTATTATTATGGTGTTGGGGTAAACGTATTCGTAATTGTTGCCATTTCATTTGTTTCAACTCTGGTGGAGGGCATAACCCCGAAAGGTCTGGACAACCTGACAGTTTCTTTTTCAGCCGCCCTGCTTTACTATATCCTTTCGTGAGGTGCTGAGATGCGTTTCATAGTTGTTGACGGACTTGATGGTGCCGGAAAGGATACGCAGGCAAAAAAGATAATGGAAAGATATGAGGCGGTGGGCGAGAAGGTTATAATGCGTTCCCATCCGGAAAGCGACAACAAATATGGGAGAAAAGCAAAGGAAGCACTTCTCGGGAAGGGCAAGAAAAATCATCTGAAAGCATCCGTTTATTACGCTCTCGATGTCATACGCTCGATAAGAAAATATTACGGAAAATCAGATACATTCATAGTGGTCAGGTATCTGGTCGGTGTGGCTTACCTGCCATTCCCTGTTGCAAAAATTTTATACAAATTTTTTGAAACGTTTTTGCCCACATCATGCTACATGTTTTTCCTTGATGTTGAGCCAGAAAATTCGTTGAAAAGAATACAGGGCAGGAAAGAAAAGGAAATGTTCGAAAGCATGGAAGAGCTGAGGAAAGTGAGGGAAAAAGCTCTGAAGCTGGTGAAGGGCTGGCACATCATAGATACAAACCGCTCCATAAAGGAAACATATGAGGAAATAGAGGCAATACTTGACGAGTTGGACAGAACGCACAAATAGCCATCACTTTTACTTGGCTTGGCAAGCATAAAACATTTTAAGGTGTAAGTGTATCTATATTTGGTGCTGAGATGCGTTTGCCCCGAATTCCAATAAGGAAAAAGCATGAAGAAAATTATGCCTTTGACAATCTGTATCAGGAGATAGAAGAGGTAAATGAGGAAATAGAGGAAACACAGGAAGCAGAATACTCCGAAATTCTTCTATCCGAGCCGGACGAAGAAAAAAAGGAAAAAATAAAAGGAAAGGAGTATGTCCTCCCCGAATTTTATCTCTCGCATGATGAGAAGAGGTCATTAGAAGATGATGCCTTTGGTGATTCAGACGAAGAACTCAAGGAGAAGAGCTGGGAGAAAACTGCGAAGGAATCCCTCCATGAAATAGAGAGAATTATTGACGAGGGGCTCATAGAGAAAGAGGAAGAGGAGGAAGAAATTTTTGAAGAGGGCAAGGAAGAAAAGCACGGGGAATCCATTGAGCCAGGAGAGCAGATATACGGGAAAATCATAAACAGGGAAGTGGTATATGAGACGCCCGGCGGGTATGTTGTGAAAGTCATATCCAAAGAAGGAGGCAGGGTGAAAACATCGTACTATTCCGTGAGCAAAGTTGAAGGCATAGAACAAGCGCTGGATGACCTTAAAAAATACAAACCCATTATAGAGGAGAGCGAAATCCAGATGCCAGCGGAGAATAAAGCAGAAAAAGTTGAGGACAGCAAGGATAAAAAATCTTTTTTTGACGGCATACTCGGCAAGAAGTAGCGATTAAAGTACACCGAATAGAATCAGCACGAGGATGAGGCAGCCCGTGCCTATTATATCCATCATGCTCGTGATAATCGGAATGGTAACGTTATCCGGGTCTATTCCATGCTTGAACGAGATAACCGAGGCGTAGTATGCCATGAAGTTCACTATGAGTATCAATATTTCCCCTGCTATTAATGAAATGGCTATCATCTCGTGAAGGGGCAGCACTTCCACGCTGAGTGATTTGCTTATGAAAAATGCGAATATTCCTATAAGGGAGAAGACAATAAGCCCTATCAGATGCATTGACAGGAACATTTTCCACGCTTCTTTTGGTGGTGTAAGGCTGTACTCCAAAGAGCCGATATGAAGCGCCGATGAAAATTTTGCAGCCAGGATGCCGCCAATCGCCCCGCCGTCCTCCAGAAAGGCAGGCATCATTGTCAGAATGCCGGCTATACCTATCAATCCTTCAAATGAGTTGCCGAGAATCGAGCCAGAGAACGTGCCGAGCAACCCTCCAATGAGCATGATAGGCGTGCTTTCTATCAGAATTTTTTTGAGGTACTGACTTGAAAGCTTAGAAAATGGAATGAATACGCTTATTACTCCGAGGATAATAAATATGTAAAAGAGGGCAAGTTTCGCCTCTCCTCCCATTCCAATAACCAGGTGGAGTGAAAGGAAAAGAAAAGGCAGTGTAATTATATCGCCAGCAAGGGTTATTATGGGTGTCGTCACGTTGTCAGGATCCCACCCGCGGCGGTAGCTGAAGAATGCCGTTGCTATTGTCAGTGCGAGCATAAAGAATGCTGAGAGGACGCCTGCAAGAAGTGAGATGAGAATCATATCGATGATATTCACATCCATGCCAAGAAAATGTGCCGTGAATGCCGCAATGATGCCGAGATATATGCTCATCAAAATTGTGAGTATGAACGAGGAGTTTACATTGTCTTTCAGTATTTTTCCTTTAAAATCCGGAGAAAGCTGTCCTGTATGAAGGGATGTCCCCAGCCGCGAGCCAAGGGAGGCAAATATATTTCCTCTCATTCCTATGGCAGGGGGGATAAGAACAATAAGGGCAGGAAGCATCTGCAAACTGGATGTTGAAATGCCCATTATTATTCCCGTAATAAGGTCTCCCATCGTGCATAGCAGGAGGGAAAATAATGATTCCCTGAAATCTTTAGAAATTAACTTTTTGAGAGAGTGTAAAATAGGCCGGGGTATGGAATTTGTATTCGAAACCTTCTCCACTCTCTCCATATTCATCACGTCCGGACAGTTTACCGGGGGGTTCTTTTTTATCTGCCATGCGTGGTATCTAAATTTATAATCATTTATATGTTTTTGCTTGACACATGATATCATTTATCACATGGGCAGCTCTGGAAAATTGTGGGCGTCGAGGATTTACATGGGCGTTGAAGATAAGAGACTCTTTGTCCTTTTTTCAACAAACATTTTTATACCTTTTTTTGTATTTATGTAGTGGGGTATGGGTAGAGAGCCGTTCAGAGATCTCATGAATCATGTTGTAGCATTTAACAGCCTGTTCCAGGAAATAGAGGAAAAAGCAAAGAAACTGGAGCAGGAGAAGGAGAGACTTTCCTACATCGAGGATATATTTTATAATTCGGGTGTTGCGATTATAATCACAGACCGTGAGGGAAAAATAAAATTTTTCAGCAGGGGCGCAGAAGCCCTTACAGAATATAAACGGGACGAGATAAAAAATATAGCTATGCTTTTTGCAGGCGAATTGGATTTTGGTAGATTTGCCGAGGGATGGGAGGGAAAAACAGCATATATCCATGGAAGGCATGACAAAAAGCTGGTGCAGATATTTCCATCTAAAATTGACGGCGGCGCACTTATAATTCTCGTACCTGTAAAAGAAAATGTTGATATAAAGGAAGTAAATGATTTAATAAAAAACACTCCTTTTGGCATTTATATTTTGCAGGGCGATGTTATAAAGTATGCCAACAATAAAATGCTGGGCGTTTTGGGGTATGAAGAGAAAGATGTTGTTGGTCATCCTCTTATCAATTTTATCCATCCCGAAGATACCCGGATTTTTAAAAAGGGAAAAACTGCCATGGGTCTTCGCCATCATTTTGAAATAAGATTTGTTTCAAAGAACGGAGTGAGATATGCAGAAGTAACGAGCACACCTGTCACATATATGGGGGAGGAGGCGGTATTGGGAACCTTTATCGACACAACAGAGAGGAAAGTGGCGGAGGAAGCCCTGTATATGAGCGAGAGAAAATACAGACAGGTTGTTGAAAATGCCGTTGAGGGCATATACCGCATCACTGTCGATGGGGAATTTTTAGAGGCCAACAACTCATTTCTGAATATGTTTGGTTACGGCAGTCTTGAGGAAATCTCAGAAGAAATAGAAAATGCCTGGAACCTTTATCCCCGGGAAAATGAAGTAAAAAAATTTTTGCAGATAATCAGAAAAAGCGGAAAAGTTAGAAATTACGAGATGGAAGGAAGGAGGAAGGATGGTAAAGTAATAGTTACCACACAATCTGCAGTGTTTGTAAGGGAGGAAGGGGACGGCGTCATAGAAGGAATAATTCAGGACATAACGGCAAGAAAAAAAGCAGAGGAAGAAGCAGAATTTTACAATTCCCTGCTCCGCCATGACCTTGGAAACAAAAACCAGATAATTTTGGGTTACCTTGAGTTGCTGTCAAATTATGACCTTCCTGAAAAGGAGCGCTTGTTTCTTGGAAAGGCACTTGATGCAGTAAGAGCAGGCACCGATTTGATAGAAAAGATAAGATATCTTCATCAGGCAAGCGAGGAAACAGGAGTCAAGGTAATCAACCTTGAAAAAATTGTAAAAAAAGTTGTGGACGGGTATGTAATGGAAGCCGAGAAAAATGGCATTGCCATCAAATGTGAATGCAACGGAAAAATCAAGGTAAAGGCAGGAATGCTTGTGGAGGAGGTGATAGCAAATTTGTTAGAGAATTCGATAAAGCATTCTCGCGCAACCGAAATAAAAATTTATCCGGTGGAGAGAGATGGGGAGGCGGGGATATGCATAGAAGACAATGGAGTGGGAATACCTGACGATATGAAAGAAGAGATATTCAAAAAGAAGGTTAAGGGAAAGGAGAGCAAAGGGAGCGGGCTGGGACTGTACCTGGTGAAAAAAATTGTGGAGAAATATGAGGGGGAAGTAGAAGTAAAAGATGGAGATGAGGGAGGAACAAAATTTTTAATTTATTTCAAAAAGAGATAGGCAACTTTATAATATCTCCAGATATTATTTTCCCATGAAAAATCTTGATGAGGTGTCCAGCAAGATAGAGAAGATGCTGAACGAGAAAGATAATCTGAGAGAATTTGCGCTTAAAAAATGCCGCGATATAATAAGGACAAGCAGGAAATGCATAAGAAATATCCACAACGGAGAAATGGATATCGCTATTGAGATGGCAGCCGAAGCAATAAAAATAAACAGGGATTTGAAGGAAAAAATAAAAGAACATCCCGATTTGCTCACCTCTGGCTATATGGAAAATGCGTCGCAGGAACTGGCCGAGGCAAACATATTTCTGGCGATTTGCAAAGACGAGGGTTTGCCAAGCCCTGAGGATATCGGCGTTACCTATACCTCTTACCTCCTTGGCCTTGGAGATGTGATGGGGGAATTGAGGCGGATGGGCATTAATTTTATGAAAAACGGAAAGGTGGATGATGTGGAGATGGTTCTGAATCAGATGGAGGATATATGCGACAAGCTCATGGAATTTGATTATCCGTCCGGACTTGTGCCCGTAAAGAGAAAGCAGGATGTGGCAAAGAAATTGCTCGAGCAGATGAGGGGAGACTTCGTGATATTCAAGAAGAACAAGGATTTCGAGGAGAAAATAGAACTTTTGCTGAAAAGCGTGAAAAAGAAGGATAAAAAGAAAAAAGAGAATGATTTCGGGCTTGATGTTGATTCTGTCTGGAGGTAGTTGCCGTTTGGTGCGAAGTGCCGGGCATGGTTAAATAATGCAATGCATGGGTGCTGTTACGACCACCACCATTTTTATATATAACATGTTATTACAAACTCGATGATAAGACCATCTACTGTAATGACATACTGTCCTTCGTGCGAGAAGCATACTCCCCATACAATTGAGAAAGTCAAGAAAAAGAAGGCATCTGAGTTGAAACAGGGGCAGAGACGTTTTCGCCGTGTCACAGCTGGTTATAGGGGTTATCCAAGGCCGAAACCTGAAGGCAGGGAAAAGCCCACGAAAAGGGTTTATTTGAGATACAGGTGCCAGGAATGCGGAAAAGCCCACCAGAAGAAATGCATAAGGGCAAAGAAATTTGAGTTCAAGAGGTGAGGCTGTGGGAAAATTTGTTAGGGTTAAATGTAAGGATTGCAATAATGAGCAGATTATTTTTAAGAAGGCAAGCACCCCCGTGGCGTGCCAGGTGTGCGGAAGCATTCTGGCCGAGCCGACCGGAGGGATTGCTAAAATAAAGGGAGAAATAGTGGAAGAGTTGGAATAAAAAATGCCTGTGAAAAATATCCCGGACAAAGGAGAATTGGTTGTCTGTACGGTTGTTAAAGCGAAGGGTTTTGGGGCATTTGTAAAACTTGAAGAATATCCAGATACAGAAGGATTTATCCATATAAAGGAAGTCGCTCCAGGTTGGGTAAAGAACATAAGGAACCATGTAAAGGAGGGGCAGAAAATCGTATGCAAGGTAATGGATGTTGATTCTTCAAAAGGATACATTGATTTATCTCTGAAGAGGGTGAACGAGCACCAGAGAAGGGAGAAAGTCCAGCAGTGGAAAAATGAGAAAAAGGCAGGCAAATTATTCCAGATGGTTGCAGATAAAATCGGAAAAAGCTCTGACGAATGCTTCGAGGAATTTGGAAAAGAACTCATTAAAAAATACGGTTCGCTCTACGAAGCCTTCGAGGAAGTTGCATATGATAATGATGCGCTGAAGAAAGACGGATTCAGCGGAGAATGGATAGATGCCTTCATGGAAGTGGCAAGAGAAAACATCATCATTCCATTTGTTACCATAACAGGTTATGTGGAGATATTTTCGCCCGAAAGAAACGGTGTGGAACACATAAGGGAAGCACTCAAAAAAATAGAAAAGAAAGATGAAGAGGTAACTGTAACCGTAAAGTATGTGTCTGCTCCGATATACAGGATAGATGTTACTGCCCCTGATTACAAAACCGCAGAAAAGGAGCTTAAAGAGTGTGCTGAAAAAGGTGTGGAATATATAAAAAAGCACGGCGGCACTGGAACTTTTAAAAGGAAAATAAAATGAGGTACTGTGAGTCCTGTAAAATTTATACTTTGGAGGAGCACTGCCCATCATGCGGGCGCAAGACGCGCGGAGTGGGACCTGCTAGGTTTTCCCCTCAGGATCCGTATGGAGAATATAGAAGAAAGTTGAAGAAGGAGGAGAAGTATGGCAAGAAAAAGTTTGAGAATAGATGAGGCGACCGTCGTTTATAAAGAAAAACCTGAGCTTACTGACCCGATATTGATAGAAGGTCTGCCCGGAGTTGGCAACGTCGGGAAGCTTGCGGCAGAGCATCTCATAGATGAGATAAAAGCGAAGAAATTTGCAGAAATTTATTCTACGGATTTCCCCCCTCAGGTATTTATTGATAACGACGGCATAATACATCTTGTCAAGAATGAGCTCTATTACTGGAAAGGGGATGTTGATTTAATTATACTTACTGGCGACTACCAGGGTCTTTCTACAAGGGGACAGTATATACTGACGCAGGCAATACTTGATGTTGTGGAAAAATATGGTACAAAAATGATATACACTCTTGGAGGGTACGGTGTCGGGGTGGAAGTGGAAAAGCCCCGTGTGACAGGAGCGGCAACCCATAAAACGCTTACCAAAAAACTCAAGAAATACGATATACTCTTCAAGGATGAAGGAGGGGGTGGCATCGTCGGCGCTTCCGGCCTGCTGCTTGGCATCGGCGTTATGCGTGGCATGAAGGGGGTATGCCTGATGGGAGAGACATCTGGCTATATGGTTGACCCGAACAGTGCGAGGGAAGTTCTGAAAAGGCTTACCAGCATCCTTGGAATAAAAATAAGCTTTTCAAAGTTGGAAGAGAAGGCAGAGGAGATAAGGAGAATAACAAAGCACATCAAGAGTCTGGAGAAAAGCGCAGGGGAAAGAGACACCTCCGAGGACTTGACCTACATAGGATAACTTCTATTGCAAGGCATCGGATGCAGCACGGCTTTATGTAGCGCCGGGAAATCAGAACATCAGATCATTTCCGTTGATTATCAGAGTCGTGCCTATGAATATGTGGCTATCAGGATTAAGCGGGTGCGGAATTCTGATATGCAGACCTATAAAGCCAACAGTGAACCCTCTCTGTCGTCCCAGCATCCATCCTATGTTGCCGACGGTGTTTCTGCTGTCCCACATATAATTTGTTCCAAATTTTGCTATTGTGACGCCGAAATTGTATTTGAATAGAATCGGCCGCAGCATCATCCTGAAAAAGCTTCTATCAGATTTCAGAGGGATGAATATTTCTCCGCGCCCGTAGCTTATGATATAATTGAACACGCCCCATCCCCATGTTTTGCCGAATATGAATCCATGATTTTCAGGGAATATGCCGTAATCCCTGAGTACCTCAATGACCCGCTCTATCACTTTCGATATGTTGGCTGATTGAGCACCTTCATTAATAATCTGTGCAATTTTACTCTCCATCTCGTTTGCATCTTCGTATGAAAGAGTCTTCTTTTCCATTTCTGTGCCAAAAATTGTGGAAACGCTGCATTCCACCTTTTCTTTTTCATCACTCCTGGAAGCCATTGCAGGAAGCGATGATGCTGCAAAAAGCATTGCAATCACGCCAACAGCCATTAACGCATAAATTCTCTTCATTTTTTTTCACCTCTCAACATTATAATTGCATGCCCTTATTAAAATGTTTGTTAAAATGTTTTTGATATTATGGAAAGTTTTTATACACTGTTTTTATGAAAGTAGCATGGTTAAGGAAACCGACGGAATTTTTCAATGC
>Ga0190303_1001106_pt1 | contig 10966 bp, 8 predicted proteins | sample 48700701_MG_FD_161672 | JGI IMG/M metagenome (GOLD analysis project Ga0190303, IMG submission 161672) | Hydrothermal vent sediment bacterial communities from Southern Trench, Guaymas Basin, Mexico - 4870-07-0-1_MG | ecosystem: Environmental > Aquatic > Marine > Hydrothermal vents > Sediment ...
CTCCAGTTACCTTATCGACTCCCTCCAGTGCGGTATGCATCAGTTCGCCGCCCCTGGTTGCCTCTTCCACAGCCGTTTTGGATACGCCGATCGCGTTTTTACCGGACTCCTGTATGTGGCTGATCGCAACTCCGGACTCGCCAGCCGCATCCTTGACCTTCTCTGCGAGATTCTTTACCGCATCAGCAACCACGGCAAAGCCCCTTCCTGCTTCGCCTGCTCTTGCTGCTTCGATCGCGGCGTTCAAGCCCAGCATATTGGTCTGTCCTGCCACATCGGTGATGACATTTCCCATCTCGCCAACTTTTTCGATCGCGGTGTTCATCTCACTGACGGTCGTTGATGTCTTCGTGATCCCTTCCTGGATGGCTGCCAGACCTTCAAGCGTCTTCTGAGCAGCTTCCTGAACCTCGTGCGATATCTGGACAGCGTTCTGCCCCTTCTCTGCTGATTTGCTTGCATTTACGGATGTTTGATCGATCTGCGCCGCCACATCCTCAATGTTCCTCGCGGTTTCCTGTGCCAGTTCTGCAAGTTTCTGTGAACCCTCCGCAACCTGCTGGGATGCGGATGCGAGCTGCTCCATTCCTGTGTTCATCTCCTCTGCTGCAGATGCGAGCTGCTGTGCTGTACCAAGAACCTTGCCGCCAACACCTCTTGCGCTCACGACCGTGTCCGACAGTACGCCGGTCAGTGCGTTCACGGAATTCACAAGATCATTGAACTCACCCTTCGCCTCGACCTCAGCCTCGACTGTCAGGTCTCCATCGGCAGCCTTTCCTGCAAGCCTTGCTACTTCTGTGATGATCGCCTGCAGGTCTTCACCGAACTGATCGAGCGTCTCGCCAAGTGCCTTGAACTCTCCCTGGGCATCGATCTCCACTCTCGCATCGAGTTTTCCTTCGCTATAAGCGTTCACGATGCGCACGACCTCATTGATCGGTCCGACAACCGCATCCAGTGTGTCATTCAGTCCCTGAACAATATTCTTGAAACCAATAATACTGTAATTGTCCGGGTTGCCTCTTGCGTCGAGATTACCAGCGAGAGCAGCCTCTACGAGATCGCCCACCTCGGCAACTGTCTGAGCTTCTTCGGATATGTCAGTGACATATTCGAGACCACCTATAACATTACCAGCAGCATCCTTGATCGGCGCACCGGTATAGCGGATCGGAAGATCACCGGACGGCAGCTTGGCAACCGTGTCGCCTGTGAAGGTGCCGTTCTCCTGCATCGCCTTTGCCGTCCGGCATTCGGCTGTGTTGCAATGCTCGGTATTGAACAGGCTGAAGCACTTCTGCCCTACACACGCCTCAGGTGCCCTGCCCACTGCCGCGGCTCCTGCCGGGTTCATGAACCGGACGTTCATCTCCTTGTCTATCACCATGACCGGGGTCGGGACGTTGTTGAGGTACTCGACCTTCTCACTGGCATCGTCCATAGCCTCCTTGGTCTTTGTGATATCCACCACATATTCCAATGCGCCTATCATGTTTCCATCTCTGTCCTTGATCGGCGCACCTGTGTACTGGATTGGCATATTGAGACCGTTCGGGTCAGCCACCGTCTCTCCTGTTACTATCTCATCGCGCTGCATCGCCTGAGTGCAGCGGCACTCAGATGTCTGGCAGTGCGGCGTCTTGAAGAGGTCGTAGCACTTCTTGCCCTCACACTGCTCAGGAGTCAACCCCACCAGCTTTGCGCCAACCGTGTTCATGTAGGTGACATTGAACTCCTTGTCTATGGTCATGATCGGAGTTGGGATGCTTGTGAGGTTGCTTATCTGGGCACCCACACGATCAATCATCGTGTTCAGGTTATTCTTGATCTCATTGAAGTCACCCCTGTACTCATCAGTGATCTTCTCCGGGATGTCACCCCTGCTGATCCGATCCACGTACTCGGCTGCAACGTTCAGTGGTCCGACAACCGCATCGAGCAACTCGTTCACGCCCTCCACGATCTTGCGGAAGTCTCCGCCGTGTTTGGATGCATCGGCTCTGGCGTCAAGCTTGCCCTCGATTCCAGCCTCCGCGAGCATTGCTGCATCATCTACGAGCGCGTTGATCGCATCGATGCAGACGTTCAGGTTGTTCTTGACCTCGTTGAAGTCACCCCTGTACTCATCCGTGATCTTCTCAGGGATGTCACCCTTGCTGATCCGATCCACGTACTCAGCGGTCACGTTGATGGGACCCACCATTGCATCGATGACCCCGTTAATGCCGTCCACCATGCCGGCGATCTCGCCCTTAAACCCGCTGGCGTCGCCGCGCGTGTCAAGCTTGCCTTCTACAATGGCAACCTGGAGGTCGTCCAGCACCTTCTGAACCCCCGTGAGCTGAACACCCAGTTCATTACAGGCTACCTTGAGAACATTGTAGTCGCCCTGGTACTCGTTCACAACCTGCGCTTTCAGGTCTCCGGCTGCCATCTTGTCCAGCACGCCGCCGATATCCCGCAACGGGACTACAACGCCCTCGAGTGTATTGTTCAGGCCCTGGACGATATTCGCCCATGCCCCATGGTATTGTGAGACATCGGCCCTGGTATCAAGCTCTCCTGCAGCCGCTGCCTTCTCCATCGCCGTTGCTTCATTGATAAGACCATTTAATGCGTCAATAAGTATATTGAGGTTATTCTTGATCTCGTTGAAGTCACCCTTGTACTCATCCGTGATGGGCTCGGGGATGTCTCCCTTGCTGATTCTGTCCACGTACTCGGCAGTCACGTTGATCGGTCCGACAACAGCGTCGAGCGTGTCGTTCACTCCCTGCACGATCTTCCGGAAGTCTCCTCCATGCTTCGAGGCATCAGCACGGACATCGAGTTTGCCCTCGACTCCAGCCTCCGCGAGCACTCCTGTATCATCCCTCAAGGCTTTGATTGCGTCGATCATCATAGCCATGGCTTCCATAAGTTCATCCTGCTCCGACCGCTTTTCGGCTTTGACCGTCAGATTTCCCTGCCCAATCTCCTGGGCGATCATAGTTGCTTCGTTCTCGGCATCGATGAGTATGTTCAGGTTGTTCTTGACCTCGTTGAAGTCGCCCCTGTACTCATCCGTGATCTTCTCAGGGATGTCACCCTTGCTGATCCGATCCACGTACTCGGCAGCCACGTTGATCGGTCCGACAACCGCATCGATGAGCTTGTTCACGCCCTCCACGATCTTGCGGAAGTCTCCGCCGTGTTTGGATGCATCGGCACGGACATCGAGTTTGCCCTCGATTCCAGCCTCCGCGAGCATTGCTGCATCATCTACGAGCGCCAGTATGTTCTCAACAGTATTGTTGTACGCGTCTGCGAGTTCTCCGAGCTCATCATCCCTTGTCTTTGCTGCCCTCTTTGTCAGGTCACCCTCTGCCAGACTTTTTATAAGAGGCACAAAGTCTCTGATCTGAGTTCTCAGATACTCGTTTTCATTGGTTAGTTCCTCTAACCGCTCTTCGCATTCTTCCATTTTCGATTCACTCTCCACTATTTCGTTGTTCAATTGTTCTGTTCGGTTTGTTTGATCAGCCAGCTGATCCGCCCCGCTATTCAGCGGCTCTTCGAGGGTTGCAGCATTCGATACCGTCCCCTCGTTTTCACTGGTCGGCTGGTCGATCACTGTGATGTCTTCGAGCGTTTCTCCGCTCTTCTCTTCTGCTACAGGGGACGCTCCTGGGATTGTGACAACCCCGCCCGCACTCAAGATCCCGCAGCCCGTGCCGACGTTCCGGATGTTGTTTGCGCCGGCCATAACTCGATTCAGCGACCTGATGATCGCCCCCGTGAATATCAGCGCGTTCACCACTCCCATGATGATTGCAGCGATGATAAATGCAGCAATCGCACTGGACGGCGCAACATATTCCGTATAGCCGATGTCCCGTTCAAGCAGGATGGCAGCAAGCCCGGCTGTCAGAAGCAGCACGAGCCCAAAGCCAGCCATCAATCTCCTGTTGACTGACATATTGTTCAGTAGGTTCATGTTATACCCCCTTTGTTTTCACCTCTGTACATGCCCCCACGACATGCGACTCGGTGTATCTCCAGGTCGATTCGTGATCACCACTCCGGATGCACTGGTTCGACTTGTAAACCAACATCTGGTTTTATCAACTCATAAACTTTTCCATTTTAGAAATTAAAATTTCAAGAATGGAAAATATGCAATCAGGTACTTACAGAGGAACATGCCCGGGTACCACGTCGTTTTTTTAAAAATTATCACGTATGTTTTATAATACTTTAAAATCACGAATTGCATAGATAAACGGATCACAGAGATGAGGTTTGGTATAATCTCGTGGGACACATCTTAAATAAGAAATTTAGAACTATTCTGTTGTAGACGATCATGCAGGCGGTAATAGGTTGGCAGTAAAATATGGATAAAAACCGGTCCCAATTCTTTTCATGCTCCCAGCACCCCCATGACCATCTCTGAAATCTCCGGAAATCCCGCCGTCTTGTTGATCACGTCCTTTGCACCTGCGTCCATCGCATCCTGTACCAGATTCGGTTCGTTGTACGCGGTCACCATATATACATTTGCGTCAGGATCGTGTTCCAGTATCTCTCTCGTTGCCTCGATTCCGTCCATCACAGGCATTCGTATATCCATCAGTACGATGTCCGGTCTGGAACCACTGCCGGCGAGATTCAGGTACATTTCAACAGCGATTTTTCCGTTTTCTGCGGTATGTACCTCGATTCCATCGTTCATACTCAGGAAGATGCCCAAAAGTTCGCAGATGTCGGGCTCATCGTCCACGACCAGTATGTGATAGGTCATTTGTTACCCCCCTCAGATGTCATCTCAAGTGCATCCTGCACCAGTTGTTCGATTCTTTTCACGTTCTCACTCACACTTTCCAGTCTTCGCCGCTGTTCATCGGGTAGATCATCCTTCATGAGCAGCGTCAGATGTCCACTTATGATCGATAATGGGTTGATGAACTCGTGAGAAGTCTTACGCATAAATCTTACTTTCCTTGAGTACTCTTCCCCGAGAAGTTCATAAGCACTTTTAAGTTCTTCGGTTCGTTCTTCAACTTTTCTCTCCAGTTCTTTCTGATATTCAACATTTCTCTTCTCTAATTCCTTCTTTCTATCAATCAAACCCTTCTTTTCAACCGCTCTTCGGACGACATCGAGCAGGTGTTCTTTCCTGATCGGCTTCGAGACGTAGTCATAAGCGCCATGCCGCACTGAATTGGAAGCAGTATCCACACTGGGATCGCCGGTGATCATGATCACTGGTGCCTCGATGTCAGCGTTTTTTATGTATTCCAGGATCCCTATTCCGTTGACCCCTGGCAGTACGATATCCAGCAGGATCGCATCGAAATCACGCTCTTCCAGAGCGTCTTTTGCCTGATCAAAACCATCTGCAGTCCCTACAGCATATCCTTCTCTTGCCAGCCTCGCCTCAAGCGTTTCGCGCACGCCTGGATCATCGTCCACGATCAGTATATTATCCATATTATATTTCCTTCGAATCCAGATGGCGCCCATTATTTATCGGCAGGTCAATCACGAAGGTGGTGTACTCATCTGACCTGCTTTCAACACTGATGCTGCCATGATGATCTGCGATGATCCCGTAACTGATACTCAAGCCAAGCCCGGTGCCATTGCCGCGCCGCGTCGTAAAGAACGGATCAAATATCCTGTCGATGTCTTCTGGCGCGATCCCGGTCCCGGAATCACGAAACATTATCTGTAAATGATTTTCACCGTCCTTTATAATTTTTTCAGCACTGACTTTCAAAATCTTCCCGTCGTTACATCCTGCATATCTGGCATTCAATGCGTGCTGTGCATTGCTGATCATATTGATGAAGACCTGTTCGATCTGATTGCTCCGCACCTTGATCCGGGGCAGTTCTTTCTCATAATCACGGATCAACGTGATCCCATCCTTTTTGAGTTGATGTGCCATAAGCGACAGTGCGCTATCAAGAATATCCTTGATCTGCACAGGACTGCACGCCTGCTCATCCTGCCGTGCAAAAGTTAGTAGGCTACTGGTGATACCTGCAATACGTTCTCCTTGTCTGATGATTCCATCTAAGAACCTGTAGTTTTCAGAATCCGGATCGGTTTCATCTTTGATCAGTTCTGCATAGTTGATGATGCCGGTGAGCGGGTTGTTGACCTCGTGTGCCACACCCGCGGCAAGTTCCCCGATCGCTGCAAGCTTTTCTGATCTGAAGAGTCGCTTCTGAAGTTCTCGTTTTTCAGCTTCTGCCGCTCTTTGCGCAGTGATATCCTCGAACCATACCACGCTACCCGTGATCCCTCCTTCGGCATCTTTCAGGAAATAGCCATTCATACTGACAGGAACCTCCTCTCCAGACCTTGTTCTGATGGCTGTTTCAATATCTGAAAATGATTCGCCAGTCTGCTCTGTCGGTATGCTCAGGTAATCAGAACAGAGATCGCATTTCAGCACATCGGAGCACTTCGTCCCGATCACATCCTGCTCTGCGTAGCCTGTGATCTCTTCTGCGGCTCGATTGAAACTGGTGATGTGCATATCATTGTCCACTGCGAAGATGCCGACAGGCATGCTGTAGAGGATGTTGTGTAGATAATCCCTCGTCTCCATGAGTTCTCTGGTTCTGGATGTTGCGACTGTTGACATAAGGTCGGCGTAATCTATTGCTTCCTCATGGTGTCGATGTATCTCATCGCTCAACTGACCGACAACTGCTGCAACAGCGATGAATATCGACCCCCGTATAACATCTCTCAGAAGTACGGTTGATGCAAAGCCAGAACTCAGGATGTCGGATGCGATCAGACCAAGAGCCAGCAACAGTGCTACAAGAATACCCTTTCTTCGCCACCATATACCTGCCAGGACAATCGGGATGTAGAACAGATGAGTGAAAACAACCTCTATCGCAAAAAATTTGGAATACCAGACGATACCCATGCAGCACACCACCAGTGCACAGATGATTATTGTTTTATAAGTGCTTAGACGTATAGGCTTATTCACAATTAACTCAACTCTTGCTAACCCATTCTTGCTACGTGATGCCATTGTCAGTTACCAGGTACTTTCATTAGCTATACAACGTGCCAGACTCCCATATAGACAGCTAAGAAAAACATTCCGTCCAGAAATGAACGGTTTGTATACACTCTTTCCGAAAAGTTTGTATATTTTCTTGTGGTTTTTTTCACTTCGTTACCGGAATAACTATAATCAAATGATAGAGCAGCTACTCTTCCCGGAAAATCTTCAGCAGTTCATACATACCCGCGAACGCAGAAACCGAAATTAGCAGGGTTATGGTGCTTGCGACCACCTCAACCAGCACACCATCCATCGACGCGTACGGCGCCAGAAAGACGACGAGCCTTCTTACAACCATTAGAATCAACATTGCTGTTATCAGCGTCCATGCGAAGAAACCTCCGGCTGTCTTCATGAGCCGGTATGCATAGTACGCTGCACCAAGCTGCAGAAGCGTTGCAACAAACAATATCACGGTTGTGTATTCAGCCATTTCATCCCTCCTTTCTTTTTGATCGTTCTCTGAACATCCTGACAAATCTTTTCTCAGCACTTTCAGTGGAAATTCCGCTCAGCAGTCCCTCTCTCCCCTCGAACGTGGCTTCTACTTCAATTCCCTTTGAGGCTATCGTGAACTGTCTTATCTCTCTGTCGTGCTGGCTGCCCTTCATCTTTATTATGTGCACCGCCCTTCTCATTTCGCTCTCCATTTCAACGTACTTCATCAGAATGGCGTTATCCACGACAAACGATATTCCATGATTTGTTATCTCAAATGGACCCTGAAGTGGTCTTATTTCCGAGGTGAAGAGCGATGTCGCTCCTTCGCTTTTGAACAGCGCTATGAGTGTCAGAAGCCAGTTCTTGAATTCGATTGTGTTCGGAAGCACCGAATGGTAGCTTGAAACGCTGTCCACAACCACTCTTTTAACATCTTCCAGTTCCTTCTTCACGAGCAGCGTATGCTCATCCGGGATCAGATCTATTGTGGAGGCGTGAATGATCCTGACCATATCCCCCATCGACTCAAAATCAAAGCCGAAATGCCTTGCATTCCTGAGTATTTCAGGCGGCGACTCCTCAAAGCTGACGATCAAACCCTTCTCACCATGTATCGCACCCTCGTATATGAAGTGCATGCCAAGAAGGGTTTTTCCAATCCCTGTGCCGCCGGCAACAAGCGTGGAATCACACTCAAACACGCCCCCGTACATCATTCGATCGATGCCTTCAATGCCCAGACTGATCCTCCGCTCACTGACAGCGGTGAATGCTTCTGGTTTTATCTTGGGAAACACCTCGATGCCTGCGTCTGTGAACTTAAGGGAATGTTTCTTCGGTGAGATATTCTGCCCGCGCATCTTGAGCGCGCAGATGTGCCTGTACTCATCATCATAGGAAAGATATATTATACTGTCCACAAGCGAGGAGATATAATGCCTGTTCATCTCATCGCGTGTGAACGTATCCGTTATGAGCAGCAGGAGATCTTTCTGTTTCATGCAAAAAACGAAGTCGTACATGAAGCTCTTACCGGCAATGTCCAGAAAGGAGTCGATAACCACCCTGTCCGGCTTGATCGACTCGATATTCTCCTTCAAGACATCCATCACATCCTCCCCCCTGAGTAATAGATCACCCACATCGAGAAAATGCATGCCTTCCAGGTCAGGATCAAAGAATGAGAAGGCAGAGAGATACCTGTTCAAAGACGCTATCGGTTCAGACACGCCCGCAACAAAGAGGCATGTTTCCCGGTTTCTTGCGGCATTGAACAAACTCTGCAGCGCGAGTGTTGTTTTGCCTGATCCTGCGCAGCCAGCAAGCAGAACCGTTGAAGGGCGTATGAACCCACCGTTGAGCACCTCATCGAGTCCGCCAATCCCTGACCTTAATATCGTGTTCATGCATCAGTCCTCTTTGAAAATCAATCTCATGCCATTTTTATCCACTACAATATTTAGTTCGATTCCCATATTTCTCTCAAACTCTTCCAATAGTCCCAACACTCTTTTGTCGATGTATATGTACTTTTCCAGTTCAGTGTGCAGCCTTTTCTTAGACGTCCCCTCTTTTATCTCTTCCTTTGCTTCTATATGGAACCATAACTTTGTTGGACCAACCGTCTTGCAGTCGATGAGACCACCTGCTCTGAGGCGCTCCAGATACTTTAGCGCGGTTGTCTTACTCATATTCGCTCTATCGACGATATCTCCTGTCTTCAATGTTTCATTTTTTAAAATATCGAGTAGTTCTTTTTCACGCCATTGCATTGTACCACTCTTCGTTTGAAATGCGTGCTTTTATACGACTTTCCGAACGGCAAATTCTTGCTTCTCGCATTTTTATTTATTGTATTATTTTCTGAATCAAAGCCATTTATATCCGCATACGTACGTGGTATCCATGCCGCCAACATCAGGATGTACCATTTCGATTCAATATAAATTAATGATCGGTTTTGCTGACTTATAAGAGTTTTCATTTCGGAGATTACTATTTCCATCCTGGAAATCAACGTATGCGTTCAGAAGGTCATGGATGGAATCTGCTTTTCGAGAAAGTCGATGCCTGCACCGCTACAATCTCGACAAGTCCAAGATGGCGTATTATGCAACACAGCAGTTGGAGCGAAATCTATATTACACACCGATACGACAAAATCACTGTAACAGCGGTCAGACAAAACCGGTTGGGGAGGAGATTAATAAATGGCATTTACTTACTTCTTCAGGGATATGCAAACGCTGGAGATGATTCGTGACCATGTGGTTCCGACACTGCGGACACGTAGATTCGCCCATATCTGGGATGCGGGGTGCGCAATGGGTCCGGAGCCATACACCCTTGCCATTGTTCTCAGGGAGAACATGGGACCCATGATCTTCAGAAACGTCAGCATACATGCTACCGATATCGATGAAAGCAACCTGTTTGGAGATATCATCGAAGAGGGAGTATATCCATGGGAACAGGTCGAGCGAATTCCAAAGGATATCTTCACCAGATACTTTGCGTCAGCCGACAAACCAGACCATTTCAGACTCGTCGAGGAGATCAGGAAACGGGTCTCATATCAGAAACACAATTTACTCAGCCTCGAGCCTGTGCGGAAAGATTTTATGCTCATCGTCTGTAAGAACGTTCTCCTCCATTTCAAGAAGGATGAAAGAATAAAAGTCATCGAGATGTTCCATGACGCGCTGGCTGAAGGTGGCTTTTTTGCGACCGAGCAGACACAGAAGATGCCCAAGGAACTCGATAGTATGTTTGAACCCGTGGTATCGAATGCACAGTTGTTCCGGAAGGTAGGATAACAATCATGGTGTCAAGATTGGAGATGGTCTTTCCGGATGACTGGCAGTCTATGCTAAATGTCTATAAAGATTTTATATATTCCACAGGATCTCAACCTGTCAATGAAAACCTTCTGCTTATTTTGCTTGAAATCGGGGTGCGATTCGGAGAGAGGTTATCACGGTTGCATCCGGATGGATTTGTCGAGATTGGCTGCGGTCTGGCGATTCCATCACTAACTCTCGCAAAACTTGGTCATACCAATGGAAGGGCTGTTGACATAGACCCAAAGATTCTCTCTTACGCTGAAGATATGAGAGATCATCTGGGATGTGACCTTGAGTTTCAGTGTCGCGATGTCTTTGAGGATCGACCCGAGTTGCAGAAAGGCGAGCTCCTGATCGCAGAGAAGCCTGCAAGCTACAAGAAGAACATCCTGGAAGTCGAATATAATATAAGAAACTGGTGCGTGATTGAAGGTCATAACCTTGCAGTGATCCCCTCATTTATGGATACCGATACCCTGATCTCTTACTCTCTGAGATGTGAAAAACATGAAAAGAGACTCAGACAGGTGGGCTTTAAGGTGGAGAACAGACAGATATGTGAACAGTTGCCATTCAGGTGGTTGATCGCAACTAAATAGGG
>Ga0190303_1001108_pt1 | contig 10957 bp, 12 predicted proteins | sample 48700701_MG_FD_161672 | JGI IMG/M metagenome (GOLD analysis project Ga0190303, IMG submission 161672) | Hydrothermal vent sediment bacterial communities from Southern Trench, Guaymas Basin, Mexico - 4870-07-0-1_MG | ecosystem: Environmental > Aquatic > Marine > Hydrothermal vents > Sediment ...
TAGATGTGTTTAATCGCATTAAAGGTTTAAAATAGATTTTATACTCATATTTCTTAGCCTACTCTTGTAGGCTTTTTCTAGTTTTTCTTTATTTCCGTTTTTCAAATTCAATTTTTTATTATATAAAAAACCGCGTCTTCAAGGCGCGGTTTTTCGTCTTTACCTATAAGGCCGGTTACTGGCAGCATCGATTTCGGTGCTTTTTTATTTTTCCATCGCAAATTTTAATGTCGCTTGGCAAGCAATTTCCCCATCAACTGTAGCTACACATTCAGCTAGCCCTAACAATCCTTTACGTTTAATTACTTTAGATTCTAATCTTAGAACATCACCAGGTATAACTTTATGTTTAAACTTACATTTATCTATTCCAGCAAAAAAAACAAGTTTCCCTTTGTTTTCTTCTAAAGAAAGAATTACAACAGCTCCTGTTTGAGCCAAGGCTTCAACTATTAAAACACCTGGCATAATATGATTTTTAGGGAAATGGCCACTGAAAAAATAGTCATTTACAGTTACATTTTTAATTGCTATTCCCTCAACGCCTGGCTCTAAATCTATTACTTTGTCTATTAATAAAAACGGAGGCCTATGTGGTATTATTTCTTGAATTTGATTACTATTTAACATAAATTACTCTCCTTTATATTTTTTAAAAACAATTGTTGCATTGTGGCCGCCAAAACCAAGACTGTTACTTATAGCAACATCATTTTTTTTATAAATACCTTTATTTAAAGTATAATTTAAATCACATAATGGATCTAATTCTTTAACATTAATAGTTGGTGGAATAAAATCTTCCTTAGTGCTTAATAATGTAAAAATAGCTTCAACAGCACCTGTTGCCCCTAACATATGCCCTGTCATTGATTTTGTACTAGAAATATTTAATTTATAAGCATGATTACCAAAAGCATTTTTAATCGCCATTGTCTCAGTTTTATCATTTAAAGGTGTTGAAGTTCCATGTGCATTAATATAAATCACATCTTCAGGTTGAAGAGAGCCATCAGCTAAAGCCAATAACATGGATCTTTTAGCACCATCACCTTCAGGATCTGGACTTGTTATATGCATTGCATCAGAAGTAGCTCCATATCCAACAATTTCAGCGTATATTTTTGCGCCTCTTTTTTTTGCGGATTCTAACTCTTCTAATATAAGAGTTCCTGCTCCTTCTCCCATAACAAAACCACTACGGTTAACATCAAATGGGATACTAGCGCGGCTTATGTCCTTACCTTTATATAATGCTTGCATAACACTAAATCCCCACATTGATAATGGAATAACACTAGCTTCAGATCCTCCAGAAACAACTACATCTAGATATCCATCACGTATTGCATGAAATGCTTCACCTATACTATTAGTAGAACTTGCACAAGCTGTTACATAGGACAAAACCGGACCTTTAATACTATGTTTAATTGCTATATTTCCGGCTGCAATATTAATAATTGTACTTGGAATAAAATAAGGACTTAATCTATTATATCCTCTTTTTAAAGCCTTTTCGTTTTGATTAACAATCATCTCTAATCCACCTATTCCACTTGCATAATAAACTCCTACCCGATCTGGGTTGTACTCAGAAAAGTCTATTTTACTATCATCTATTGCTTCATCTGAAGCAATCATTGCAAATTGGACAAAACGATCCATTCTCTTTAATTGTTTTCTGTCAAAATAATCTTCAAAATTAAAGTCTTTTATTTCCGCAGCTACTGAAACATCATCATTAGAAGCATCGTATCTAGTTATATAATTAATTCCACAAACTCCGTTTTTTACATTATTCCATGATGTCTTTACATCATTTCCAATTGGGTTAATTGTTCCTATTCCAGTTATTACAACTCTTCTCATATTCCCTCCTTTTTTTAAATCATTCCGCCATTAACGTTTATTACTTGTCCAGTAATATATCTTGCCTGATTACTGGCTAAAAACAAACAAATATTTGCAACATCTTCTGTTGAACCAAATTTTTTTAATGGTATTTGATTTAAATATTGATTTTTTATATCTTCTGGTAATTTATCCGTCATTTCTGTTTTTATAAATCCAGGGGCAACTGCATTTACACGAATGTTTCTACTACCAAATTCCTTAGCTAAACTTTTTGTTAAACCAATTATACCGGCTTTAGAAGCAACATAATTTGTTTGCCCTGGATTTCCAATTATTCCGACTACACTAGTTATATTAATTATAGATCCACTTTTGTTTTTCAAAAAATGTCTTGTAATGTTTTTACACATATTCCAAGTTCCCTTTAAGTTTACACTAATTACTTTATCAAAATCTGATTCCGACATTCTTAACATTAAATTATCTTTAGTGATTCCTGAATTATTAATAAGAATATCAATTTTTCCAAATGATTCTATTGCTTTATCAATCAACATTTTCGATTCATTAAAATTAGAAACATCAGCCTTAATAGATAATGAATTACCTCCAGATTTATTTATTTCTTCAGATAATAATAAAGCTTGTTTTTCTGAAGAAACATAATTTATAATCACATTAGCTCCGCTTTTAGCGAAAGCTCTTGCTATAGCCATTCCAATTCCTCTGGAACTTCCTGTAATTAATACCGTTTTATTTTTAAATGAGTACATTTTATACCTCCAACTTAGTTAAAGCATTTTGTAAAGATTTTAAATCTTCTACATTTAATACTGTAACATTTCTATTTATTTTTTTTACTAGACCACAAAGTGTTTTTTTAGGACCTATTTCTATGAAGGTATTAATACCATCTTTAATTAATACTTCTATAGATTGATAAAATAACACACTATTAGTAATCTGTAAAACCATCATTTCTTTAATATTATCTCTATAATAATCACCAGTTACATTAACTATTAATTTTTTCTTTGGTTCTTGAAAATTAATACTATCTAAATAATTTTCAAAATCAATAGCCGCTTGATCCATCAACCGAGAATGAAATGCTCCACTTGTTTTTAATGGAATTACTCTTTTCGCACCAGCTTCTTTAGCTAAATCACTTAGTTGGTCTATAGCTTCTGGCTTTCCACTAATAACTAATTGATCATATGTATTATAATTAGCAATTGTAGCATATCCTTTTACCTTAGATATTAGTGATTCAAGAATTTCTGAATTTAATCCTAATACTGCGCTCATCTTTCCAGGATTCTTAGAAGCTGTAAGATTCATAAACTTTCCACGACATTGTACTACTTTTAACCCTGTAGAAAAATCAAAAACTTCATTATGTAAATACGCTCCGTATTCCCCAAGACTAAGACCTAAACTATAATTGCTATTTATATTATATTCTTTCAATATTTCTAAAATAGCTTGATAGAAAACAAACATAGCAACCTGTGTATATTTTGTATCATTAAGTTTTATTTCATCACTAAACATGATGTTTTTGATATTATACCCTAATATCTTATTAGCTTCATCAAAAACATCTCTGACTATTCCATATGCCTCATAAAGATCTTGTCCCATACCAAGATATTGAGAACCTTGTCCGGAAAACATAAAAGCTATTTTCATTTAATAATTCCTTTAGCCACTAAACTATTTTCAAATATATCTTCTAAGATTTCTTTAACACTACGTATTTCCTTTACTAATCCAGCAGATTGTCCAGCCATAAAGCTTCCACCATCTAAATCTCCATCAAAAACAGCCTTGCTTAAAGAGCCTAAAGTTAATTTCTCTAATTCTTCAAGATTTGTATCTCCATATTTTGTTAGATTTAAATATTCTCTTGCCATTTTATTTTTTAATACTCTTACCGGAGCTCCCGTTTGTCTACCGGTAACTACTGTATCTGTATCTTTTGCTTTTATAATTTTATTTTTATAGTTTTCATGGATTGGGCATTCATAACTAGCTAACAAAACAGTACCAATTTGCACGCCTTTTGCGCCTAATACAAAAGCTGCATCTAATCCTCTATGATCAGCAATTCCTCCAGCTGCAATTATAGGTATACTAACTGCATCAACCACTTGAGGAACTAAGGTCATAGTGGTTATTTCTCCGATATGTCCTCCAGCTTCTGTACCTTCAACAATTAAGGCATCGGCTCCAAATCGTTCTAGTCTTCTAGCAAAAGCAACACTAGGAACAACAGGTATAACTTTAATACCTGCTTCTTTCCATTTTTTCATATATACCCCCGGATTACCAGCTCCAGTTGTGACTACTTCGACTTTTTCTTCTATTACTATATCACTTATATCTTTTGCATATGTACTCATTAGCATAATATTTACACCAAATGGTTTGTTAGTAAGTTTTTTAGTTTTTCGAATTTCTTCACGGACTCTTTTTCCATCCCATCCTCCTGAAGCTATTAATCCTAATCCTCCAGCATTACTAACAGCAGCTACCAATTGATGTGTAGCAATGTTTGCCATTCCACCTTGAATAATTGGGTACTTAATATTTAACAAATCTCTAATATCCATTTGTATCTCTCCTATAACGTAATTAGGGCTCCACCCCATGTTAATCCACCGCCAAAAGCAACTGTAATAAATTTATCGCCCTTTTTTAAAAATTTTAATTTAATTGCTTCATCAATCGCTATTGGAACACTTGCGGCCGAAGTATTTCCATATTTATCAATATTTAAAAATATTTTATCTTTATCTATACCTAAGTCATTAGCTGATTTATCTATAATACGCTTATTAGCTTGATGAACTACAAAATAATCTAAATCTTTTATAGATAAATCATTTCTTTTTAATAACTTTCTAATAGTTTTAGGCATAATTCTCGTAGCGAATTTAAAAACTTCACTACCTTTCATATGAATATGATCTTGAGAACTAATTGCATTTACTTCTGGATTTTTAATATCAGGGTTCTTACAATATAATAACATTTTTGTATCTCCCTCTACACCTGTTATTATATCTTTGATATTGTTTTCTTTGCTTTCTGAGATAATCATAGCACCAGCTCCATCTCCAAATAAAACGCAAGTATTTCTATCTCTCCAATCAGTTAATCTAGTTAAAGTTTCAGCACCAATAATAAGTGCATTATGGTAGTTACCACTCGTTATCATTTTATCAGCTATTTGCATAGCATATAAAAACCCACTACAAGCAGCATTTATATCAAAGGCTGTAACATCTGAAATATTTAATTTTGCTTGTAATAATTGTGAAACTCCTGGAAAAGCATAATCACTCGTCACAGTAGCAACAATAATTAAATCTATTAGATTTTTATCAATTTTAGCTGATTTAATAGCTTCAATTGAAGCTTTATATGCTAAATCTAATGTTGATTCATCAGTTACAATACGTCTCTCTAAAATACCCGTTCTAGAGCGAATCCATTTATCGCTAGTATCAACAAAAGCTTTTAAGTCATTATTAGTTAAGATTTTTTTTGGAACATAACTACCTGTCCCAGCTATTTTTGTAAAATTCATCTCTTTATACCTCCAAGATTTTTATAGTTAAACCTTTGTAAAAACCCATAACTTCGTATTTTTCTATTTTTTAAATAATGGAGTTCAGCGGAACTTAATTTTATCAATTTATAATATTCTTCTAAAATTGCATTTTTAGTGTCACCAAAAACCTTTTCTTTATCAAAATGAGCACCACCATATGGTTCCTTAATAATTCTATCAATAATTGAAAATTCTTCTAGATCATAAGATGTTAATTTCATTACTTCCGCTGCTTTAGGAGCTAAACTTGAATCCTTCCATAGTATACTAGCATAGCCTTCAGGGCTTAATATTGAATATATTGCATTTTCAAGCATTAATATTCTATTAGCAACTCCGAGCGCTAATGCTCCACCACTTCCACCTTCTCCTACAATAACAGATATAATAGGGACAGTAAATTCACTCATCGATTTTATATTTTCAGCTATAGCAAACCCTTGACCTCTTTCTTCAGCACCAATACCTGGATATGCTCCAGGTGTATCTATTAACGTTAAAATTGGACGCTTGAATTTTTCAGCCTGTTTCATCAAACGCAAAGATTTGCGATATCCTTCAGGGTGAGGCATAGCAAAATTGCGTTCTATGTTTTCTTCTAATGTCTTCCCTTTTTGGTGAGCAATAATAGTAAACACTATTCCATTAATTCTACCTATTCCTCCAATAATACTTGAGTCATCTCGGTATAATCTATCTCCATGAAATTCTATGAAATCAGGTGACATATACTTTATAAAATCTAAAGCTTTTGGTCTTGATTGATGTCTTGCAAGCAAAACTCTATCCCACGCGCTTAATTTACTCATTTCAATTTCTTTATATCTTCTAATTTCTTTTTTGATTTTTTTTATTGTTTCACTATCGCCTAAAGATTCTATCTGTTTCTCTAATTCTTTTACTTTTCGTTCTTTAGCTAGTATATCCATGTTATGCCCTCCTATTATGAAAAGCTAATAAAAGTGATAGTGTGCGTTTTAAATCTCTTCTATTTACAACTTTGTCAATAAATCCTTTTTTTTCCAAAAATTCTGATGTCTGAAATCCTTCAGGTAATTTTTGGTTGATAGTTTGTTTAATAACTCTTGGACCTGCAAAACCTATTAAAGCTCCTGGTTCAGCTAATATAATATCTCCTAAAGTCGCAAAACTAGCTGTAACCCCTCCTGTTGTAGGGTGCGTTAGTACACTTATATATAAAAGGCCCATTTTATTATGTTTAGCTACCGCAGAACTTGTTTTTGCCATTTGCATTAAGCTAAAAATACCTTCTTGCATTCTAGCTCCTCCAGAGGCGGTAAAAATGATAATAGGTATTTTTTTATAAATTGAATATTCAAAACTTTTCGTTACTTTTTCACCAACCACAGAACCCATACTACCCATCAAAAAATAGCTATCCATAACTCCGATAACACATTCTTGACCAAAAATTTGTCCATACCCATATATATAAGCATCATCCAAATTTGTGGCTTTTTTATATTTAGTAATTTTTTCTTCATAACCATCTTGAAAAAGAGGATTTAGTGTTATATACCCTAATCCCTTTTCTACAAAAGTATCTTCATCTACTATATAGCGAATGCGATCAATTGCGCGCATTCTAAAGTGATATCCACAATGTTTACAAATATAATCATTTTTTATATTAGAGTTTCTTTTTACTGAGCGATTACATTTAGGACATTTTTCATAAAGCCCAACAGGTACATCCATTTTTTGCGCTTTTAAATATGGACTTTCTTCACGAAATTTTTTTAAATCATTTTTAAGTTTTTTTCTTTTATTCAGAGTTTTTGATATATTATTCATATTCTTTATACTCCAACAATGAATCGATTTTTTTCTTAACAAAAGAGGTATCAAAATTACTCTTTATGTAATCGTGATCATTCATTATTATATATAAAAATGTCTGATTTGTGTCTGGGCCTTCTACTACTAACTCCTCAAGTGTTGCGCACATTTTTCTAATAGCTTCCGCTCTATCTTCTCCGTATACAATAATTTTTCCTATCATGGAATCATAAAATGGTTGAATTTCATAATCCGTATATATATAACTATCAAATCTTATACCGTTTCCTGAAGGAATATGAATTAAATTAATTTTTCCAGGACTAGGCCTAAAATTATTTTTAGGATTTTCTGCATTTAATCGGCACTCAATACTATGTCCTTTAAGTATTATATCCTTTTGCGAAAAACTTAATTTTTCACCTGCAGCTATTTTTATCTGTTCTTTAACAATATCAACACCAGTAATCATTTCAGTAATAGGATGTTCAACTTGAATTCTGGTGTTCATTTCAATAAAATAAAATTCATTACCTGAAACTAAAAATTCTATAGTACCTGCATTTTCATAATTTACTGCCTTACAAATTTTAACAGCTGCTTTTCCCATCTTTTCTCTAAGTGCAGATGATATTCTACTTGGGGCTTCTTCAATTATTTTTTGATTACGACGTTGAATACTACAATCTCGTTCGCCTAAATAAGTAGTATTGCCATATTTATCTGCAAGCATTTGAAATTCTATATGTTTTGGATTCCTCATATATTTTTCTAAATACATTGTACTATCGCCAAAAATGCTTTCTGCCTCATTTTTAGCGACTTCATATGCATTAACAAATTCTTTTGCATTATGTGCTATTCTCATTCCTCTACCACCGCCACCAGCAGAGGCTTTAATTAAAATAGGAAATCCAATCTTTTCAGCGATTTTTTTAGCTTCCTCCAAATTAGCGACACTTCCATCGCTCCCTGGAACTACTGGAACTCCAGCATTCATTACCATCTCTCTCGCCTTAGATTTATTTCCCATCTGTTTTATTGAATTGCTTTTTGGACCAATAAAAGTAATCCCAACTTCTTCACATAGCTCTACAAAATCACTATTTTCACTTAAAAACCCGAATCCGGGATGTATTGCTTCAGCTCCTTTGCTAATTGCTGCAGTAATAATATTTTCCATATTTAAATAAGATTCACTGCTTAAAGCCCCGCCTATACATACACTTTCATCAGCTAATTGAACATGTAAACTTTCTTTATCAACATCACTATATACAGCCACTGTTTCAATTCCCATATGTTTACAAGTTCTAATAATTCTAACTGCTATTTCACCCCTATTAGCTACTAATATCTTTTGAAACATTATTCTTCTATTTCCATGACAACCTGACCATATTCAACCATAGTTGCATTTTTGACATTAATTTTTTTTACCACGCCAGAAACAGGAGCTAATATTTCATTCATTACTTTCATAGCTTCGACAATGAATAAAACATCTCCTTTATCTACATGTTGATTTTCTTCAACAAAAGAATCACTATCAGGCGATGGTGAATCATAAAATATTCCTACTAATGGGGCAACAACTGGAATATATTCTTTTTCCAATGATTTATCATGCTTTAACAATTTATCACTATAATCTGCTTGAGCAGTAACTGGAGAATAAGGGTCCTGACTCTTTTTCTCCAATTTTACTGTAAAATCTTTTTCTATTATTTCGAGTTTATGAATCGATGATTCTTCAAACTCTTTCATGATATTTTTCAACTGTCTTAAGTCCATAGAAATCTCCTTTAAATGTCGAGATACTCATAATAACACTTAAAACTAATTTATTTTAGAATGCCATTAAGATAATCAAATATTTGACCAACTGTTTTGAATGATTGAGCTACTTCATCTTCAATAGTAATATCGAATTCATCTTCAATTGCCATAATTAGTTCAACAGCATCTAAAGAATCAGCTCCAAGATCAGTAACCAAATCAGCTTCCATAGTAACTTCTTCTTTTTCAACGCCTAATCCTTCAACGATTAGATCTTGTAATTTTTCGAAATCCATTTTGTCCTCCTATTTATTTAAAATCTTATTAATTTTACCACCTTTTTTTAATAAAGTCAAATTGTTTTGAAATTCAAATGATTTGAAGTTCAATCATTTGAATTTAATTTATGTAAATTCATTTTTAAAGAATAATTTTATTACTTATAATATATAAGTATTCATTGTTAAATGTATTTATTTATATTATAAGATTAATTAAAAAATACTATATTTTGCTATTTTCGGATATTTTATATTATTTTTTTTTATATCTCATTATATTATCCTATTTTTCATAGTAAATATTAAATTGAATAACATTTAATTATTTAAAGAGTTCCTTATTTGTATTAATATATTATTAGTTATTTTTTTTATTTTAATAATTCAATCATTTACCATACATATCTGAAAATGACACTTCATTATAATCTATTAACTTTGTATTCTTATCATTTTTAATATATAATGTACCATCTTGTTCAATTTTATATATTTTATATATTTCATCTTTATATTTGATGTTTTTTTTATATATATCAAGATTTTCTAGATACGCCTTATATATATCTTGTTTGTTTTCTAATTCGTTGTATGACTTTATGAAAAAATCAAGTATTTCTTTTGGATTAATAGTTTCATTTACTATGTTTTTAATCGATATTGCATTATATTCTAATTCTTTAAACTCAGTTTGATTAACATTTATACCTATTCCAATTATAAGATATTCTATCTTTTTATAGCCTTTGCTTTCTAGTAAAATTCCAGCTATTTTCTTTTTGTCTATAATTATATCATTAGGATATTTTATTTTTGCATTTATATTTATTTTTTTAAGAGTATTTATAGTCGCTATAGATGACATCATTAAATAATGGAATAATTGACTACGATGCATCTCCTTATCTAAATAGAAACTAAAATACAAATTACCTACGGGGCTTATCCACACATTGCCATGTCTTCCTCTACCTTTAGTTTGTTTTTGTGCAAAAATTATATCTCCGTTATTAATTTTAGATAAATGCTTTTTTATATATTCATTTGTACTATCTAGCTTATCAAAACTATAAATTTTATTACCTATCATAATTATCCCAACCTAAAGATCTATTAAAAAGAAAGCGGCATCTAGGCCGCGAAAATATTAATGGTGACCCGTACGGGATTCGAACCCGTGAATGCATGCGTGAGAGGCATGTGAGTTAACCGTTTCTCCAACGGGCCTTTTCGATATTTATTATTATATCACAATAGAAAATAATCTCAACATAATTGTTGTTCAAAAAACTATTTTAAATATCTTTTTATATTTATATAAAAAAGAATCAGCATATAGTACTAATTCTAAATGTTTTATTGGTGACCCGTACGGGATTCGAACCCGTGAATGCATGCGTGAAAGGCATGTGAGTTAACCGTTTCTCCAACGGGCCAAATAAAATGGCGCCCCAACGAGGACTCGAACCTCGGACCCCATGATTAACAGTCATGTGCTCTAACCAACTGAGCTATTGAGGCATTTAGAGAAAGTAGCCTGGCAACGTCCTAGTCTCGCACCCGAAGGTACTACATTCGGCGCTGAAGTGCTTAACTTCTGTGTTCGATATGGGAACAGGTG
>Ga0190303_1001113_pt1 | contig 10912 bp, 8 predicted proteins | sample 48700701_MG_FD_161672 | JGI IMG/M metagenome (GOLD analysis project Ga0190303, IMG submission 161672) | Hydrothermal vent sediment bacterial communities from Southern Trench, Guaymas Basin, Mexico - 4870-07-0-1_MG | ecosystem: Environmental > Aquatic > Marine > Hydrothermal vents > Sediment ...
ACCCAATATGCAGAGGAAGTAAGTCATTTCCTTTTTATTCCTTTCCGCCGCGCATTTTGATTCTTCTTCACCAGCACCAATTCACGGCAACCGTCCACCAGAGCTTCCTCGTCGTCCGGCGTGATGAACCGCTTGAAGAAACCCGGGTCGGGCGGTCTTCTGCGCGGACTGATGGGGCTGTTGGCGTAACTGAAGACGCATTTCTCTTGCCACCCGAGTTCCCTCTTGGAAGGGTTGTGGTGTAAAAGAGCCCCGTTCCCGGAATACCCATCATAGCGCGTTTTCCGCGGCCAACAGTGAACCTCGCACCTCGTGGTCCGAACGAGAGAGAGCCACCCGACCTGCTCAGGTTCAGGGTCACTCCTGGTGCGATCTTGATTCTTCTCCAAAAACGAAAGCCCACGTTTCTTCTTTTTTCCCTCCATTACGTTTATCAGACATCATTCTTATCCGGCCTATAGCTGGCATCAAAGACCTCAACGATGTTTCCGTCTGGATCAATGCACCTGAAAAATTTCTGTCCGCCCCACTGAGTGACTGGTGTAATGATACGGTTTCCAGATTTTTGAACAGCACCGACTACTCTCTCAAAATTGCGTGTTTCTATGTATAGAATTGAATGACGGACTTCTCCAAATGTCTCGTTATCGATGGATTCTTTTCCGTAGTCTTTTGGTACGAGTGCAATGATTCCCTCCAAGTTGACAATATTTCGAGTTTCTCGCACTATTCTTAACCCAAGAATTCGATTATAAAACTCTCGCGCTTTATCGATATTATCAACCGGCAACTTGATCCCCAGCCGCATAACGTCTTTAAGCTTTCTATTATTTTCAGACTTGTCCGATTTTTCATCTGCCGACTTCCACAAATTTTCCTGGGTTGGCTGCTGCTTGCGAGAAATTTTCTTGATAAACAGTGACTGCCCATCGAATGTGGTCAATTGCCATGAAACCACTTCCACATTCTTAACCCATACCTTATGCGCATAGGACTTTGATACTTTTGCTTCGCGCGAATTCGGCAAAACAATTGTATCGTCTGCCCTGGTCTGCTGGAGCTTACTCACAAAACTATCGAGATCGGATTTCTTTACAGGAGTAATTGTTGTCTCGGTAGCTAGGTTCTTTTCTTCTACATTGTCGTCCTTGTTTGCGATACGCTCAGCAATCTGTCGCAGGTAGTTGGCATCCTGAATTTTCTCAGCATAAGGCCCCAACCATGATGGCCCGCATACAGCACCAAGCAGGGCACCTGTCATGGAAGCGATCGTGTCCGTGTCGGTTCCTTGCGCAAACGCGGCATCGATTATTCCGTGAATCGGATCAGCAGCATAACGAGACGAAAGAAAGATAGCGGCAGCACTAGCAACTGTGCCAGCACCATTTATCCTGCGGTCATATGCGCCGATTTGCTCCATAACTTGACGATCAATGGCCAGAGCTCCTTGCATGAGCGCATCACGGCATTTATGGAGCATCTCGGTAACTTCCTTTACAGTATTCTTCCATATATCTGTATAGTTACCTTTGGCCCATGTTTGAGCAGCTTCTATCCACCCTGGGCAGGTACCAGATACATCAGGCAGTTCACCCCATTCCTTTTCGTTTTGAAGGGTTATTTCAATCAAAGCACCATATTCAAGTGTGCCTTTATGTGTGAATGCCCTCCATAATGCAAAGCCATAAGCCAGAGCGCCAACTAATGCTCGGGGGTGTCCGTGTGTAATGACACCATTCGCCACTATCTGTTGCGAGATGCTCGAGAATCGACCTGAAGCCACACCTGTCAAACAATGGGGAAGTATTCGCATCGCGACCCCATTTCCTCCAGCTTCAAAATATCGCCGCACATTGTTATGTTTGTTTTCCGCTGACCATGGAGGCCTAGATAGAAGCCATGAGTTAGCTGCTCTCTTTGTTGCACCACCGCCACCCCGCTCATAAATTGTCCAAAAAGGTATCTCTCGATAAGACAGATGTTTCCACCATTCTCGCGTAGTCAATAGACTACGCGATGTAGCCAATATGAGCTGGGTATCATCACTATATTCACCGGGTTCTATGGTCTCTTCATGTGAATAAAACCTACCGCCGGATCGACGAGTCCAGCGGATAAAATCATGGTCTTTACCAGTATGTCCGGAAGACTTCCGTCTTGGTTGCCTTTCGTTAGGCCATCCCAGAGCATCTCCAATTGCTGCTCCTAAGTAAGCTCCGTGGGCCTTGTCCACGATTAGCGGTACTGCTTTGTTCTTATTGTTAAGTGTCATTTGATCCTCCAGGGCTCCACAGCTTTTCCGTGGGCCGTCTCCCGGATCGAATGCATGTACTTAGAGCCCTCTTTTTGAACATTGTTGGTGCAATAACAAATTTAAAGCGATCCTCCGGAATACCAAGATGCCGAAATCGCGAGAGTTCGTTTTTTACCTGCTCTTCACTGGAAGCAACGATACCTAAGATATCATTGAGGGGAACCCTGTCCGGGATCAGGACCTCCGCCTGTTCATCGGTAGGGCAACACAACAAATGGGAAGATGTGCGATGAAAGGTATACCCAGATGCACCTTGGACCGAGTCCGCGAAAAGCGCCATAAAGGCTTCTGCACCTTCCTTGATCTCTCTGCCAAAAGCAGCTGAAGCATTCCTGGGACAGAATTTCGTGCCATCCAACCACAGGTATTTAGGATGAATCAAGAGGACTACCCAATCTCGGAAAAGCACGTCTGCTAAACGGGCCTTATCGAAATACCACGCATTGTGATACTCTATGGAACAGGAAATGTGTCCTTCGTGTCTGTCGAGCCTTGACAGGTCAGTAGCTGTAAATACAGTCCGTTCGTCCTCTTGGAGTTTCCTAGTTGCGAGAATCCCCGAAGTTCCGCTCGCTATATGGACCAAGTTCCGTGACGGTGTAAAATGACATAACCGGGTAATTCCCCTTCGTTGAGCTTCGCGTTTAATCTCAATGTTCACAGGGATACCCTCTTGTAAAGCGACGGATCTGGTGGCAGTAGCTCAGTTATTTTGCCAGTATATGTAATAATTAGCCGGGTCTTCGCTCGAGTTGTGGCTACATATATGAGTCGTCCATCTTGAATCATGGCTTCTGCTTTTCCGAACGTCGATACTGTTTCTGGATCTGGAAGTCTCTCCTGTGAGAAAAAAGGTAAAATAACGGCGTCGAATTCAAGACCCTTTGCAGAATGATATGTGCCATACCGTATTCCTGGTCCAGATTGCCAAGTGCTCATATTTCGATGTAGCCTAATGGCGTGTGAGCGTAGATGGGGCACGACCAAGTCCTCATCAGCTCTGCTTCTAAAAAGGATTGCTACACTCAGGGTCCTAGCAGCTTCATGAGCCTGTTCAACGACGAGCTCAATTTCCTTTTCTGTAGATGGACACTTGACGAGCGTTGGAAGCGGGCCATCCGCTGTTGGGGATACGGGTTCAACAAGATCAGGCATATCTCGGAAGAACGGCATTCCTGATATTGCAAGCCCGAGTTTTGCAATTTGCTTTGAGTTTCTATAGTTCTCCTTAAACTCCCAGACTTTTCCTATTTTAAGGCCAGCAGAGCGCCATGACATACGATGCCCGTATATCTGTTGCGCTACATCTCCAAAGAAGGTAAGTGAACCGTCTGGCGGAATTGCCAACGCCAGTGAACGAATCATTTCGGGAGAGAAATCTTGCCCCTCATCGATGACAATATGCTGATATAGGCGAGGCGAGTCATCGTGTTCTAGTTCCTGTCTGGTAGCAGATGCTAAATCATCCCAGTCATAAAGTTTTCCGCTCTCAGTGCGTTTTTGGATATAATTCTCATAAATCTCGAACATGACCTTCCGATATTTTCGGGCAATACGAGCACCTGACCGGCCGATTCGTTCGGCGCTGGTGTAAGCCTTAAGAGATGAAATCCCATGTTGTGATATCCAGCGAATTTCCTCAGAATAGACATCAATCGGCCTATCAAAGAACGAATGCTTTTCATAACGGGCAGCAACTTCGTTCTTAGCTCTCTCAATCAATCGTTTTCTTTCGTCTAAATCGCTGCAAATTCCGTTACGTGACATCTTCCCCCGCGAATTAAGGTAACCCCTTGCGAATGTGTGATAGTTCTCCACGACGACATTAGAAAGGTCCCGATCTTGAAGATGTCGCAGGTAAGCCACCAGCGCCCGATTGAAAGTAACCAATAGAGTTCTGCCGCTATGATCTGTCCTGGGATCGGAGAGATATGCCGACCGAAGAATGGCAAGAGTCGTTTTACCACTCCCTGCAGTTCCAAGTACGGCAAAATGCCCTTGAGCTGGAAGGCAAAGCACTTCTTTTTGCCGACCGATCGGTGTTGGGAGCCTTTTCGTTGTCCCCATCTTGTTCATCCCTCTACAGACATCTTTCCGGCATATTTTGGTTGCAGCCTGCTTTTATCTTGATTGCGCTCATTGAGAACCCTTCTCTGTTTCAAGTGCAAGTACGTTCAGATCCTCCTGGGCCTTTTGCAGAATCAATTGAGCGCATTCCATGCAGTAATTGTGCTTTATCATGTTCTCTTTGATTACCAAGCATTTATCGCCCTTGCAGATCTCGTGACCGCGATTCCGAGAGCACCGTCGTTTTCCTTTAGCGGTTTCGAAGTAAGCAGACACAAGAAGGCGTTTCAACTTAGGCATAGGTCATCTCCTTGAAAGACGCTCCTGAATTTCGGATTGGACCTGATCTCCGATCTGGTCTATCTGGTCCAGGACCTCCTCCAGCCGCTCCAACGGAATCTCGCCACGAGCTCCGCCCTCAACCTCAAGTTGCTCGTTGACAGCCCTGTTCACGATCTGGATGACTGTTGCGAAGTTGTTGACGCTCCTTAGCTCAGGATAAGCCATTGCGATATTGCGCCCATTGATGGATGCGCCGAGAGCAGTCACGATGCGGTTGGCCAGTGTCCGAGAACGTTCATTGAGCCGTCGACGCGCTTCCTGTCGTCGTCGCTGTGGTGTAACCGGTATCTCACGAGGTTCCATGTTTTCTTGTGTCCGAGCTTGGATGAGGCGTTGGCGAAGGTTCTCACGAGTTAGGCCAAGAAGCTCAGGATCAAGCCCACGTCTCCGAAACTCCTCAATCAGGTCATCGATCACGGCGTCATCCGTCGGATCAAGATAGTCTTGCTCAATAAAATGACTGATGATCTCGTCCTGAACCACCATATCCGGAGTAAGTCTTCTGCGCCGCCCCGGTTCCTCTGCGGGTGGGCGGGCGTCTCCCGCCTCAAGCCAACCATGGATGAGTTCCTGGTCCTCTTGATCGATGCGACGAAAATCGTCCCAATGACGATCGATATTCAGGCCTACATGAGAGACCGCAACACCCCGGTTGTCCGGATGCTGGGGGTTGTTCTGGTGGATCACCCGCATGACCCGACCGATGAACTGGACGTAGGGGGACAACGAACGAAAGGGTTGAAAGATTGCGGCCACGCTCAGGTTGGGGTGGTCGAATCCCTCGCCAAGCATACGGACCTGCACAATGCAATCGATCCGTTGCCGACGAAGGTCTTGGAGCACATCCTCGATGGCATCGTTCGGCATATTGCTGTGAATTTCCCGCGACTGTAGACCACGTTCCGCATAAAGGGAGCGAACCTGGCGGGAGTGATCCACCGAACAGGCAACCGCGATTAGTTGATGGAAAGTGCCGGTCTGTCGGAGATGTTGAAGCCATTGGATGCTGGCATCTACGATGGAACGATTGCATTCCGGTGCGAGAGCAACACCTCTGCTGAACCATTCCTCTTCTCGAAGCTGAAGTACCTCATCCAGTGTGTGTCGCCTAGAGTCCCCGCGATAGGTAAAGAAAATTTCCTGGGGCGCGACGTTTACGGCGGTGATCTGTTTAATGTACCCTCGAACCATGGCGGTACGGAATGGATAGGCGTAGACTACCTCACCCGCAATCTCGCGACCATCGCCTCTAAATGGCGTGGCAGTGAGGCTGACGACCTTCGCGTTAGGAAATCTCTCAAAAACCCGCTCCCAGCTCCTGGCAACGTTGTGGTGCCCCTCATCAACCAGGATAAGATCGAAGAAATCGTCGGGAAAAGCGGGGAGCCAGCGATCCGCCCGGCTGGCCAGTTGCTGGATATTTGTGACAACGATGTGGGAGTTCTCGCAGTCGTGGATGTTTGCATCCTGACCATCCAAGACAGCCGTGTACGGGCCATGGCTTACGTCGGTTAGCACTCGCGTGGAGGTCCAGAAGCAATCCCGCCCGGAAATGTCAAAGGCGGTGGAGATGCCCCGACGAATCTCAAGGTTAGGTGCAATCACTAGCACTCTGCCTTGAGCAATTTCAAAGGGCAGTAGGGCCATCAGACCGGTCTTGCCACAACCTACCGGTATCTGAAGGATGGCGTGCTCCGAACTGTTTCTAAAGTGCTGACGCGTGCGAAACCATCCCTCCACCTGTGGATCGCGCAAGTCGGGGTTGCCTTGAATGAAGGCTCGAGTGTTATTGAAAAAACGGGCGATTTCCTCGTTTGTCATACACCTCTCCCTTTGTTTTTTCTTGTGGGAGCCCACCACGACGTTTTATGCGAGTCTCCTAATGTCTCAAACAAGTCGGTTTGGAGATAGCCAATCATTAGTGTTTCACCCATTCTTGACAAAGTACTTCAGCCTGTTCCAGGACTGTCTGCGTAGCCTTTTCTTGCTTGTCAGGAGGATAACCATATTTGCGGAGAATACGCTTAACAATTACGCGGATTTGAGCACGAGCGTTTTCACGCTTGGTCCAGTCAACGGACACACTCCGCTTTACTGCATTCACTAACTCTTGAGCAATATGCTTCAGCGTTTCATCTCCTAGTACCTTGACGGCACTGTCATTGACTTCGAGTGCGTCGTAAAAAGCAACTTCATCATCAGTGAGGCCGAGATTCTCTCCGCGTTGCTGAGCCTGACGCATTTCCTTAGCAAGCTGAATCAACTCCTCGATGACTTCTGCCGTCTCGATAGCACGGTTCTGGTACTTTCGGATTGCCTCTTCCAGCATCTCAGCGAAAGAACGCGCTTGAACAACGTTCCTTCGCATTCGTGTCTTGATCTCGTCATTGATGAGCTTTTTCAGAAGTTCCAGCGCCAGGTTTCGTTGCGGCAGTTGCTGCACTTCCGCCAGGAATTCATCTGACAAAATTGAAATATCTGGCTTTTCCAATCCCGCAGCAGCAAAGATATCAACGACCTCGGTTGAGGCGACTGCCCGTGATACTAACTGCCGAATGGCCGATTCCATTTCCTCGGGCGATTTTTCTGATTCAGTGACAGTTGCCTTTACAAGGCCTGAACGAATTTCCTGAAACAGGCCAACTTCGTCCCGGATTGCAAGCGCACTGGCGTGTGGCACGGCCAACGCAAAAGCTTTTGAGAGCGCCGATACGGCATGAAGATATCTCTTTTTCCCATCTTCCAGACCAAGAACGAATTCCATTGCCTGCGCGATTCCCTTCATCCGCTGTTCTGGTACGGCCTTCAAAATGGCCGCATAATCGAAGCCGTGGAGCATATCCTTCACGACTTCGTATTTTTCCTGCATAACAGCAACTGCTTGTTCTTGATCAATCGTGGCCTGTCCCTTGCCGCCGCTGGCAGTGTAAGTGTGCAAGGCAGATTTGAGAGCATCTGCAAGTCCGAGATAGTCAACCACGAGACCGCCTGGCTTGTCCCGAAAAACACGGTTGACCCGGGCGATGGCCTGCATGAGGTTATGCCCGCCCATCGGTTTATCAACATACATGGTGTGCATACTGGGGCAGTCGAATCCGGTCAGCCACATATCACGCACTATGACAAGTTGGAGTTCGTCATTGGGGTCTTTGAATCGCTTGGCCAATGCCTCCCGCGCTTTCTTTGTGCGGATATGTGGCTGCCAAGATAGTTCGTCGGACGCGGAACCGGACATAACAATCTTAATCTTACCCCTCGTATCATCCTCGCTGTGCCAGGCAGGGCGAAGCTTGACGATGGCGTTGTACATATCCACGCAAATGCGACGACTCATGCAAACAATCAACGCCTTGCCTTCCATAGCTTCCTGCCGCCGCTCGAAATGCTCTACAAGATCCACTGCGACAAGGCTGATGCGTTTCTCCGCCCCAACCAGAGCTTCCAGTTGTGCCCATTTTGTCTTAAGTCTTTGCTTGCGGGCTTCTTCTTCCTCGCTCTCTGTGATTTCCTCAAATTCAGGATCTATGGTGGGCTTCTCGTCTTCGTCCAATTCAATTTTCGCTAAACGATTTTCGTAATAGATGGGAACTGTTGCGCCATCTTCCACGGCGCGCAAAATGTCGTATTTGTCGATATAATCACCAAAGACGGCTGGGGTGTTCTTGTCGCTACTTTCGATGGGCGTGCCGGTAAAGCCGATGAAAGATGCGTTGGGTAGGGCGTCGTGCATGTGGCGCGCAAAGCCATCGATGAAATCATACTGGCTACGGTGCGCTTCGTCCGCGATGACTACAATGTTTCTGCGGGAACTCAGTTCCGGATGTGTATCGCCCTTCTGGTCAGGAAAAAATTTCTGAATCGTGGTAAATACAACGCCGCCTGAAGCCACAGAAAGTAATTCACGCAAGTGTGTCCGACTATCGGCCTGCACAGGTTTTTGCCGCAGCAGATCCTTGTTGCTGGCAAACGTACCGAAAAGTTGATCATCCAGGTCGTTCCGGTCTGTCACTACAACCAGCGTTGGATTTTCCATGTACGGATGTCGGATAATCTTTCCGGCATAAAAGACCATGGAAAGACTTTTTCCTGATCCCTGCGTATGCCAGATGACACCGATCCTCCGATTGTCAAAGTGAGATGTGCCAGTACCATATTGAGCACCGGGTTCCTTTACCTGGAATGGATCGCCCTTTTCAGCTTCCAGAAACCGCCCGTACACGAGACCGCGCGGCGCATCGATTCCACAGGCCGAAAGTGTACATTCAACAGCTTTGTTGACCGCATGGTACTGATGATAGGCGGCCGCCTTTTTGGAAATGGTGGAGGTGTCGCCTCCGTCGTGCTCAAAGGTGATGAAGTTGAGTACGTAATCGAGAAATCGATTCCTGTCAAACAGAGCACGGATCAATGTTTTCAGGCCTTCCTGCACAATCCCGTCTGTCTGCCGTTCATTGCCGGGTTCACGGTACAGATCCGTTCCATCAATCGTCCGCCACGGCATGAATCGATCCCAGCCCGCGGTCAACGTCCCGGCGCGTGCCTGCAAGCCGTCCGAGATCACGAGCAATTCGTTATAGACGAACAGGCTTGGAATCTGATCCTTGTAAGTCTGAAGCTGATTGAAAGCGTGGCGGATCGTGGCTTTCTCGTCAGCTGGATTTTTGAGTTCCACGACTGCCAGCGGAAGACCATTGATGAACAGTACGACATCGGGGCGGCGCTCGCGCTTGTTCTCGATCACTGTGAACTGGTTCACTGCCAACCAATCGTTGTCGTCAGAATTCTCCACATTGAGCAGCCAGACCTTATCGTGTTTTTCGCCACCGTCTGCCATCCAAGAGACGTCCATACCATCCGTCAGCATTCGGTGGAACGCCTGGTTGTTCTCTATCAAAGAAGGACTTTCGGGACGTGTGATTTTTCGGATAGCCTCATCAATGGCCTCACGCGGTATCTCGGGGTTGATCCTTTCTAAGGATTCACGCAATCTGCCTATCAGCACTACGTCTGTATAGTTTGCTGACGAGTCCCGTTCAGGCTTGACGCCGTCGAATGCGATATCCGGCCCGTGCTCAATGTCATAGCCAAGGTTTTCGAGCCATGTGAGTACCGTGTTTTCAAGGGTGGATTCACTTATTCCAAACACAGGCTACCCCCGTTCACCCGACACACTACAACTCCCGCCACTGGCCCTGCCAATGCGGTATCCAGCTCCTCGGCAGTCCAGGAGAAACCGCAACCGGTGACCGGCGCTGTGCCAAGCGTGTATTCGACTGTGCCTGCCGCTAGGGTCATTCAGTGACCTCCTCAGGTTCAGTAATATTTTCTTCACCCATCATCATATTGTAGTGGGCAGACTGTTTGGTCTTATCGAATATATCTTTAAAGACTTTCAGGTAGGTCTCGACCATTGTATCATCAATCGACAAATAGATATCGTCGTAGGCGTAATGTGACCCAGCATGAACCCACGAAAACAGTGATTTGCAAATCTGTATATCCTTACCCTCAAACATTGAGCAAATTTCATCAGGTTTAACTCCGCCAAGAATTTTGAAATAGTTTTCTAAAATCCTACGCAAAGTATTCTGAATTGTAAGGTTTGAACGGTCTGGATTTCTGACCTCAGCCCACAGAAGCTCATAAGAAGTTTTGATCGGGTTTGAATCGTATTTCTCTATTTTAGATTTCATACCTGATTTCCGAATGATCCAGAATGTCTCTTCATTCATAGCCTTGTCACGACGGTTTGAGTTAAAAGTAACCTCCTTGTGGAAATAGACATTATGGGTAAGAACAAATACCTGCTTAATGTATCCTGTTCCTGCTCTGACCTCATCAAATAGGCCTTTAATCAGACTGCTAACCACAAACAGGATATCACTGTCGAGGCTCGAAACGGGATCGTCAAAGACAACAACGCGGTCAGTTGTAATACCACTTTCCGAATCACTTCCTTTCAACAAATGATAGAAGTAAAGAAAGCTGATAAAATTCTTTTCACCTTCGCTTAAAGTATCCTTAGCATCCTCGCCGTTGGACCGGAGCAGTTTATAGTTTTTCCCATCATCACCGATTTTCGCGCTAATTTAACCGTCACAGGAATATAAGATTTTAGAGGTCAAGGAATCATCTAAATCTGAGATTGAGATTAACACCATCAAGCCAGGATAATGAGTTTGGAAGCCT
>Ga0190303_1001119_pt1 | contig 10886 bp, 9 predicted proteins | sample 48700701_MG_FD_161672 | JGI IMG/M metagenome (GOLD analysis project Ga0190303, IMG submission 161672) | Hydrothermal vent sediment bacterial communities from Southern Trench, Guaymas Basin, Mexico - 4870-07-0-1_MG | ecosystem: Environmental > Aquatic > Marine > Hydrothermal vents > Sediment ...
TTATTGGGGGAATCAGGAATTCCCTAGAACTGAAGAGGGCTTGCCCCCTGCGGGTCGGAGAGAATCCACCCCCCGCTACCAAATATCCGTTGCCTGCACTACTATACCAGCACTGGAAACATCGTTTTCTATGTCGAATAATAAGAGCCGTGAAGATTTCTTTTATAAATTATTTCTTTTGAAGAAACCAAATGCTTTATTCACTACAATTCATTCTTATATTTTTCCAGATTATTCTCAAACTCAACTTCGTCCTTGGAGATTTCCTCTATATCCTTACTTCCAATTATTTTGAAATATCTCACGGGCTTCCGTGCCTCTTTAACCAATTTTATCTCAGCCAGTACACCATCACTAACAGGACCAAATACCCAGAGTTCATCAGAAATTCTTAAAAGATTGTTGTTTGCATTCCTTATCAAATCTCTGTCAACAGTATCCAATAAAAAATAATCAAAGGTGCCATACTGAGAAATAGGAGTATAGCCTTGTTCAACAACATACTTCACTGCATGCCTTCTGAAATAAAACATGTGTTTAGACATTGCTATAAAGATTATCTTATTTTTTTGAGTAAGAGCCAATGCTGGATGAAAAAAATCAGATGAATACCTTTCTATTATCTTTTTACTTGGAAAATATATATTCTCAGGGATTTTATCTAAATCAAACCATTTCCATTTCAAAATTTCTTCTGGCTCTTTAACCTTTGCTTCGCCCTTAAAATCAGTACATAAATATCCTATTGTAACAAAATGAACATCAGACAAAATATCATCGTTTACACAAATCATTCTTAATTTTTCTTTATTTATTCTTATTTCTGTTTCCTCTAATACTTCCCTATAAGCTGCGTCTTTATGCTTTTCACCAAAATTAATTTTTCCTCCTGGCATAGTCCAGGTTCCTTCACCATGGAGCTCACTATCCGCTTTTTTAGGATCGGCATTTCTTAAACCAAGAAGAATTTTATTATTTTTTAAAAGCATTACACCTATCCCGACACCTGTGATATGCTTTTTCATTTCCATAAAAGAATAATTACTACTGTATTTATTTATTTGCATCTATTGAGTTTTTTCAATCTATCTTCGAATTCTTCATATGTAAATTCGTCCTCAGGGAATATCTTTCTCAACTGCGCTGTATTTATCAATTTTCCTGTTGGAATTCTTACTTCCTTATGAACTAAAATTGGGAGATAGTACCCTGCCTCAGCAAATTTTTTCCTCACAATACCCTTTACATCTACAATAGGCTTTTCACCATATTCAACTTCCAGTGGAACAAGTTCAAATCCCCCAATAACATGAGCAATCCATCTGTCTCCGCTTGTTTCCCTCATTAAAGGAACAAAAGCAGACATATCCCTGTTTATATCTACATCCTCTTCTATTTCACTGAGCCATTTCTTAGCATACTTAATATCCTCTTCCGCAGAATCTTCAGGTTCGTATGTCATATGTATGGATTCTTTGGAAAGTGTGGAGAGTCCCCTCAAAAGCGTTTTCATATCTGTAAACTCTTCTCTCATTGTCTTCTTTGCTCTCTTTCCTGTATGTAAAATTCTTTTTGTGTCCAGGAACTCGTCTCCAATGGTAGAAGTAATTGACTTCTCTAAGAACTGCAAACTTCTTTCCATCCTATTGTAAATCTCAACCAAAGGTTCCACATATAACTCTGGTGTTATTTCAATCGGTCGCTCGGTGAGTGATGCACCTAAAAGAATTCTTCTATAATCAGTATGAGCAATGTGCGTATCCCTTGTAGCTATAAACTGTCCTTCTGCCTCTCCATCAAGAACTTTTTCATATTCTTCGTCGGGAATATATTTTTCAAATTCTGGTGTATCTCTCTTGGCCAAAGCTTGGACTTCATACATCTGCCAGATGTATAATCCAGAATCATCTTTTGGCGTATAGTCGAGCTCACCACCCTTCATTGCCTTAATTACGGCCTTGGCAAGTCCCTCTGTAATGTCGCTCTGTGTTTCGTCGGACAATTTCAGGAGAAACTCCTGGTCAGGCAACACTGCAGGAGGAAAGAGAGCATCAACAGACATTGTCTTATTACTCATCTTTGCATAGATATCTGAAATATTTTTGTACTGCTCATACAATTCTTTGTTCTCTTTCATAGCATCTCTCATGGCTTTCATCGCTTCTTTATCTATCTTTTCGTCCTCCTTTTCAGTAAACCTGCTGGGAGGGCTCTGCAAAACTTTTATTTGTTTGAAAGCTTTTCTCAAAGTTGGTGTTCTATCATAGAATCCGTGAACCAATGATACATCCTCTGACTCTCGTGCAATTTTCGCAGCGTCGCCATCTACACTGTCATCTATCATTGCAATTGCAGCATCAATATAGTTACGTGCAACTTCATGATTAACTCTCTTCTTCAAGGAATATAATAAATCGGGTCTGGAGTGAGCATGTCCCTCCACTGCTATATACTCTTCAACAGCTGCATAAACACCATCAATGAATCCCTTGACTTTTCCAGAACGAATCAAAGAAACTGAAGGTAAAACTCTTTCCTCATCAAGAAAATCAGCAGGATTTTTGTAAACAACTCTTTCACCAAATGATTCAGGCACAGACGCCAAAATCGTTGCATCTTTTCCATCGATAATGGTATCGTATCCTCTGATTTTTCTTTTCTGGATTCCAGTACCAAGCATAAAAATAGTAGGTTAGAAAATTATTTAAATCTAATTTGTGATAAATTTATAATTAAAAACACTTCTCTTATTATGAGTTTGAAAATCCCATTTTTCAGTAATCTTCCAGATGACATGCATTGCATGCAGTCCTGTATGAGGATGGCTCTGAAATATTATTTTCCCGACAAAGATTTCTCATTTGAACAAATAGATGCTCTAATTGGATTAGGAAAAAAAATTATGGTCTACTCCAGTCCAAGCGGTTGTTGTTTTTGATGACTTCGGATTGAATACAAAATGCTATGCTGCAGGTGACTTTGAAAAATACCTGAGAGAAGGTGTCAATTATATAAAGAAAAACTATAAAAATTGGAAAACTATCCTGAAACATATTGATGTAAATTTAGACATGAAATTCATAAGGGAAGCATTAAAGCGGAAATTATTGGAAATGAAAAAACTCCAGTTTGATGAGATAGAGTCATTTTTCAAAAAAGGCAATATCATTATGCTTGTTATAAACACAAATGTATTCAAAGGAAAGGAAGGCTATGTTGGACACTTTGTATTAATAACTGATATTGGAAGCAATTACGTTGAGTTTCATGATCCAGGACTCCCACCGATACCAAGAAGACGCGAGAGCAGAGATAAATTTATTCAGTCGTGGTATGACCACGACACAGACAGAAGTGCATTGGTTGTATTTGGAAAAAGGCTGTAGACATTTGAATATAATTGCTGTTAGGCGTCCGATAATTTATAAAAGATTTTATTTATACATGGATAAAAATAAACAGAAGGTTAGCAGGGACCTATTTTTATAATAAGAGGCATATAAATGGTAGATTATTATAACATAAACGCATCCGAAGCAACCAAATTATTAAAAAGCTCTGAAAAAGGTTTAACTAAAAACGAAGCTGAAAAAAGATTAGAAGAATTTGGCTATAACGAATTGCAGAAAGAAAAAAAACTTACTGCACTTACTATCTTCTTAAGTCAATTTAAGAACGCTCTTATTTTATTGCTTATCTTTGCAGGGCTTTTATCTTTGTTTTTAGGGGAAAGAATTGAACCAATAGCTATATTTGGAATTGTATTTTTAAACGCTATACTTGGATTTATTCAAGAATATAAAGCTGAAAAAGCAATTGAGGCATTAGAAAAAATATCTGCTCCAACAGCAAAGGTTTTGCGCGATGGAAAAGAACAAAAAATACCTGCAAGAGAGGTTGTTCCAGGGGATATTCTATTGCTTGAAGCTGGAGATATTGTTCCAGCAGATTCAAGATTGTTAGAAGTTACAAGTTTGCAGATAGATGAAGCATCTCTAACAGGAGAATCTGTTCCATCAAAAAAAGTTACTGAGCCATTTAAATTAGGGACTTCTGTAGCAGACCAAGAGAATATGGCTTTTATGGGAACTGTAGTAACTTATGGGAAGGGGAAAAGTATTGTTACTAGTACAGGTATGAAAACAGAATTTGGAAAAATTGCTACTTCATTACAAACAACAAAAGGAGTCCAAACTCCGTTGCAGATAAAATTTACACGATTAGCAAAGCAGATAGGGATTGTAGCAGTTATTTTAATTATTATTGTGTTAGTTTCAGGAACATTACAAGGAACTCTAACTTTTGGCAAAATGCTTTTATTTGCTTTGGCTTTAACTGTCTCTACTATTCCAAATTCACTTCCTATTATTGTAACTGTTGGTTTGTCTATGGGGATAAAAAAACTGGCAAAAAAGAACATGCTGATTAAAAAACTTCCTGCAGCAGAAAGTTTAGGTGCAGCTACTATTATTGTGAGTGATAAGACAGGAACAATTACAAAAAATCAGATGACAATAACTGATATTTTTTATGACGATGAAATAATCAAAGTAAGTGGAACTGGTTATGAACCAAAAGGCAATTTTTATGTAAATAATAAACAGATTAATCCAAAACAAATGGAATTATTTTTGCGAATAGGTTATTTATGCAATAATGCTAAGTTAGTTAAAAAGGAAGGTAAATTTGAAATCATCGGAGATCCTACTGAAGGTTCTTTGATTGTTCTAGGAAAAAAAGGAAAACTCGAAGATGAGAACCTGCAAAGAAACTTCTCTTTTATTGAAGAACTGCCATTTGATTCTGATAGAAAAAGTATGTCGGTCATATTTAAAAATAAAATAAATAAAAAAACAGAAGCCTATGTTAAAGGAGCTCCTGATCTTATTTTAAAAGTATGTGATAGAGTTCTTGAAAAAGGCAGAGTAAGGAAACTCACTAAAAAAGATAGAAAAAAAATTCTTAGAATGAATGATTCTTTTGCTGAAAAAGCTTTGAGAGTTCTTGCTCTTGCGTATAGAGAACTTCCTGATTCTAAAAAATATAACATAGATAATGTAGAAAAAAACCTCATATTTGTTGGACTTGTTGGAATGATTGATCCGCCACGTGAGGAGGTTAAACAAGCAGTTGAACAATGCCAAGAAGCAGGGATAAGAGTTATGATCATAACGGGAGACCATGCCATAACAACTAAAGCGATAGCTCAACAAATTGGACTATTTAAGGAAGGAGATGTTGTGCTAACTGGAGATGATGTTGAAAAAATGAGTGATACTGAACTTGAGAAAAAGATAGAAAAAGTCAGAATCATAGCCAGAGCTTTGCCTATTCAAAAATCAAGGATTGTTGACGCATTGCAAAAAAGAGACCATATTGTAGCAATGACTGGAGATGGAGTAAATGACGCCCCTGCTCTAAAAAAAGCTGACATTGGAATTGCTATGGGCATAACAGGTACTGATGTGGCTAAAGAAGTAAGTAAAGCGATTTTAACAGATGATAATTTTGCTACAATAGTAAACGCAATCGAAGAGGGTAGGAATATTTATAATAAGATGATTAAATCAGCAAAGTATCTTTTATCCTGTAATGCTGGAGAAATAACTGCAGTATTTATGGCAATAATGCTTAAATTTCCTCTTCCATTACTTCCTCTTCAAATTTTATTAATGAACCTATTAACAGATGATTTTCCAGCTTTAGGTTTAGGGTTTGAATCAAGTGAAGAGGGGATTATGAAACGCCCACCAAGAGATCCAAAAGAGAAACCCATTTCAAGAAAAATATTCCTATCAATTGTTATATTTGGATTAATAATGGGTATAGGAACCTTATTTATGTTTATGCAATATAAAGACATCAATGTGGGCAAGGCTCAAACAGTGGCTTTCACAACTCTTGTTATGTTCCAGATGTTTGCTGTTATAAGCAGCAGAACTCTTTACCATTCACTTAAACACTTAAATCCATTTTCAAATAAGTGGTTGCTTGGTGCTGTTTGCTTATCACTGATTATACAATTAGTAGTAGTTTATTGGTCACCATTACAAACAATCTTTGGTACAGTTTCATTATTAGTAATAGACTGGCTTAAAATCATAGGCATTTCAAGTTTAGGGTTTATAATGATGGAAATAAGCAAGTTTTTTATGGGTAAAAGTAATACTATTTGAAACTAAATCAATTATCAAACTTTACAATGAATTAAGAACTCCCTCTTTCGATAATATAAATTTTTTGATGCAATCATGTGTAAATGTCTGAAAAACGGCACCCCTCGTTTTCATTTATTGTTTAGAAATGTTCTTCTATCAGTCGTTTAGCCCAAACTATTGAAGCTAATCGGTGTTATGTGGTGAGCCTCCAAGGCGTGGTCGGAGTGAAAGATCTTTAAAAAATTTTAACTCATAAGTATAGGAAAAAGGAGAAATTCAATAAGATTTTTCCAAGATAGATCAATAGTCTGCTTCTAATTTTGGATTAAGTTCATTCAGCATTTTTCTTAACAATTGGAATTTTCGGAAAGGCCTAGCGGTTATATAGATTGTTGAATTAAAATTAATCAATTTTGTTTTTTTAAGGTTCTCATCATTTGGAAATTCTTCAAAAATCAATTCTCATAATATTATTTAAATCTGGCGCCGAAACTGATTGGACTTCATATGGCATTAAACGAAGCTTTGCCAAAGGTAATTTGGGAAAATCCTTGATTTCTCTTTATCCACTATTAAGTGAAGTTTTCGCAATAGTACTGAGGTTAAAATTTAAAAAATTATACCAAATCTCTTAAGTGTGATTTAAAGAAATGATGAGCTGACGATAGTATTATAACACTTGTTATCAAAGCAATCGCAGCATTCAAATCGAAACCTGTGATTGCAAACCCTAAAGCTGTACCTGATGCAGGTGGATGTTCTGTGTCTGTAACCACCATTACAAAAATAGAGAGCCCAACAGCGAATGAATACAAAAGAATAGAATACAAGAAAGACGGATGTGGAATTAAAGCACATAAACATCCAGAGAGGAAGCCGACCAAATGACCTCCTATAACATTTCTTGGTTTAGCAGTAATGCTTTTTGGCATTGCAAATACAATAAAAGCGGTAGCACCTATTGATGCTATTATTACTGCGTGTTCTATACTTAAGAACAAAAGTACTATGAATATTGTGAGGGTAGCAAGAAAACTTTGAGATATATAATTCTTCCAAAACAATCTAAGTTCTTCAACCATTTTGGTAATTGATTTCTTCATAGATTCACCCTCGTTGATTATTTATAAATTAATATGAGGTGCCCGAGCAAAAATTTCATTTAATCGCTGTTATCTGTTCCGTTAGGGCGAGAGACGTTAGCAACAAAGAGTTTGTCCCACAGTGTTTTATAAAATTCTGCGAAGCAGACAATAGTTTAAAAGGAAGCCCTGCTGTTTTATATTCTTGTAGGAAATCTCTTATCTCTTTTGAAGGTAGGCTTTTTATGGTATACCATCCACCTTTATTTCGCAGCTCCCTTTTGGTCTCTTTGTATATATCAAATTTCATTATATCAATCCTTAAACAGCGTCCCGTGATATGCATGTATAAAAGTTTTTACAAAAGTAACCAGCCAGAAAATAACTAAAAGCCAATATAAAGCAAAACCAATGTAATCTATTAGTTGAATCCCAAATAGTGATGAGATCGTATGACTTGCAGCTACATATGCTCCAAGAGGAAAGGTAAATGCCCACCAAGACATTGCATAAGGAAGTTTCAGTCTTTTTATGTAGTGCAGGGTTAATACAATAGCCATTATAACCCACCATACACCAAATCCCCAGAATAGAAATCCAAATATAAAGAAAGGTTCTTGCATAGTTATGAACGATGAATTTTTGATGAGGTTAACCAATGCAACAGTTCCTGCTCCGATAGGCCCAAGATTTATCCATATTGTAGGAGCAAGAATGTTTGGCAGAGGATGATGAAGAATAAAACGATACATTATTATAGCCAACAGAGCGAGATAGATGAAAAAGCCAGATCCCCATCCAAAATAGTTAAGGAATATAACAAACTCTCGCAGCATTCCTGAAACGTGTGGAATAATTAAACTTCCTGCAATAGGAATTACAATTAGCCCGACTGGTGGAATAAACCATGACGGGTTTATGTGGTCAAGTTTAACATGTTCACCTTTGAACATTAAGTATGGTGTGAGTATGCCAAAGAATATTGTAGCCAGTGTTCCTATAAACCAAAAAATCTCTCCAATCTCCATGTTTTTACCAATCACAATAAAATCCGCTGCTAAAACAAGCATACCTATCGCTATTGTGGCATAGAAGTTTGAGAGCACAGGATGCTCTAAATCATTTGATGCTTCTTTTCTGAATAATATCCACCTAAGAATCCATGGGATTAATAAAACAAAGAAAAGGATTATGTTAAAGTAGAACAAGACATAAGCCAGGCTTTTCAGAAGAGGAATATATTGGGAGTAGAATAAGCTGGTCATAGCCAGTATTCCCGTTCCCATGACACTTGCAAACCAAGATGGTGTGAAGTTTTTAACAACTTGACATTTACATTTTATATCTCTTAACACAATACCCCCTCAGATATTTTGATTATCTTTATTTTGGTTCGTTCCCTCATTTACTATTCTTAATATTTCTCTAACTTTCTCGTTCATCAGTCTATAATATATTTTTCTCCTTTCCCTTCTTGACTCAACAATCCCTAAACTTTCAAGTTTTGAGAGCTGTATGGATACAGTGGATTGGGTTCTTTTTGTAAATGGAATAATGTCACACGCACCTTTCTCCTTTAAGGAGGGATTCAACTATATTCAATCTGGTCTCATTACACAAAGCCTTGAATATTTTTAGTGCTTCTATCACATTTACATATTGGTAAATATCAATATATATAAAATTTACGGTTTTGCTAAGAAGAAATTGCAAAGGCATATGGCGGTGGTTTCCCGTAATTTTAATTTTTTAGCGAAGGGGCAAATTGAATATAATCGGTGTTAGCAGACCCGATGTGGAAAATCCCGAAGGGATTTGAGTGCGAGCGAGCTGTAAAGATTAAAAATTTTTATTAATAAAATATAAATCTCCACATTCTCTTTCTTCTTCAAAAACTAATTTGAATCCATTTCTTTTTAAGAATCTCTTCAGCTCATCTCTTATTTTTTTACTATGCCACTCAACTACAATTTTATGAATCTTATTCAACAAAATTTTACTGCTTTTTAAAATTTCAAGCTCCATTCCTTCAACATCTATTTTTAAGATATCTGCTTTTTCAATATTATACTCGTTGAAAAGCTTGGTCAATGTTATACACTCAGCTTTAACTTTCTTTATCATTTCTTTTTTAAGCCAAGGCCTATTCATTATTCCCAAATCTTTCCCCCCAATAGCACTTACTTGCTCAACTATCTCTAAAGCCATTTCACCATTTTTACTACAAATCGCTTTATTCACTAAAATTACATCCGATAGTTTGTTTGATTTGGCATTTTTCTCTAAAACTTCAAATGCTAGTGGGTTAGGTTCTACTGCGATTACTTTGCATTTCGGATTATTTTGTTTGAGTTTCAGGGTATAGTAACCTTCGTTTGCTCCCAAATCTACAATCAGCTTTGCATTTTTGCCAGAAAATTCTGGAATCAAAAAATGGTCATTTTCCTTAAAGATTTCTGTATAAATGTCAATTGAAGCATATGCTGAAGATTTTCTAAACCAAATTTTGCATTTTCCAAGATCAACAGAAAATAATTGTTTACTTCTTACAAATTTTCCTTTTTCAAAGGCCAATTTATGCCATTCTTCAATCTTAGAAATCCGTTTCTTACTTCTTTTATCTTTTGCGATTCTTTTAAGCCATTTAAAATCTGCACCTTTCTCCATAATGGTTATTAAATTTACATTTGTTTAATAAGTTTTTCTTTTTTAAAGTAGCTCGCGAGCATTTTCGTTGAATCGCTGTTAGACTCTCACGCTAGTGATTGCGAGCTGATAAACTGTAATGTTTGAGCAAAGTTTCTGAACGAATGTAAAGAAATTGAGTTTAATCGATGTTATCCCTCCGAACGAAGTGAAGGTTCGAAGCCCGAAGGGCTGAGAAAGTTGGTGGACGAGCGTTATTTTTCGAAAAGTATAAGGAAATCTCTTCCATCAATATCGTAAGAAGCAATTGGTTTCATATTATGAAAAGTATAAAAGCCCATTTTATGAAGATTTTCCTCGGCTTCTGGGTTTTTGAGATACTCTTCAATTTTTGTTTTATAATCCCAAGCAAACCCATTAGGAGAGGATATTCTTAAAACCATTTTATCTGGTTTTGTATGATAACTTTCTATAATTAGTTCTTTGGAAGAGTTATGGTATAAAGCATTTGAGATTGGTTCTGATATAATACTTACATCGCCCTTTGTAGGAATGGGTAGCATAACTACCTCATAACGTTTTAAATATTCAAAATCGCTACACACACCTTTTACAATTGTACCTAAGTAGTCTCTATCATGAGGATAACTGTTCTTTATTTTAAATGGAAAAAGGTCTTCTTTCTTTTTAGCACCTTTCCGAATTTCTCTTAGAACAGGTCTAATAGTTATTGAGTTATAGTCTCCAAAAGGTTCTCTCCAGCCAAATATTTCAAGCATTCCTTCTAAATCCAAACTTAAATCGAACACCATAAAAAGTAGGGATAATTAAAATTATTTAAATCTTCTGAATTTTTAAGCGAGCCAGCCGGAATTGGACTTAACATCGGATTAAGCGAAGTTTTGACCCTCGAAAAAATTCTCCTCGTGAGGCGAAGCCGAACAGAGCTGAGAATTGCTAAAATGGGGAAAATGCTTGGCATTTTAGCGATAGCGACCCA
>Ga0190303_1001120_pt1 | contig 10882 bp, 10 predicted proteins | sample 48700701_MG_FD_161672 | JGI IMG/M metagenome (GOLD analysis project Ga0190303, IMG submission 161672) | Hydrothermal vent sediment bacterial communities from Southern Trench, Guaymas Basin, Mexico - 4870-07-0-1_MG | ecosystem: Environmental > Aquatic > Marine > Hydrothermal vents > Sediment ...
CTTTATCTACGTGTGCTGGATTATAATCCGATGATACTTCAGCGAAATTTAACACATCTTCTTCTAAAAAACATTTTTTAATTTCGCTTGTGTCACCAATTTTTAATTCATTAATTGATAAACTATTCACTTTAACCTCCTTTTAAGTAAAAAAGCTATTATATTTTGGGTAAAATATAACAGCTCTCCATTTAAATTTCATGGCAACATTTAAGCCGTGCGCTTAAATATCAAGATATTGATTTAAAATTGAACAAATCAAAATCTTTCGGCAATATATTCCTTCTTTTACTAAAAAGGTTCTTCTTTTATCACTAGTAAAATACCAATATATTGCACCTCTGTGATTATTTAATTATATAGTAATTATACTTAATAATGTAAGCGTTGTCAACACCTAAAATATGAGTCTTTAACGATATAAAAAATCAATATTAAATTATTATTATTATTTCCCTATATTTAGATGTTCAACCGCCTTAAATAAAATATCTAAATCATTTCTATAAGTAATTAATTTTTTAGCTTCTTCAATTCCGACAAATTTAGCGTCTTTAAGTTCTTCTTTTTGTATAATTATTTCATTATTAGATGCCTTGCCTATAAAAAATACAACATCCTTCCACATGCCTTTATGCGGAGAGTAACTTGTGACTTTTCGAAAAGATTTATCTATATCAACTTTGATATTTGTTTCTTCTAATGTTTCTCTTAAAGCTGTTTCAATTTCTGATTCATTTTTTTCAACGTGTCCTTTGGGAAAAGACCAATGACCTTGATTCATATGTATTAGTAACACTTCAAATTTATCATTAAACACAACACACCCACAAGATTTTTCTTTTTTCATCAAAAATACCTCTAATCTTTATTAAATAATTTCCTATCTCTATAATACAATAAATTCACAATAATGAGAATTAAAAAACCAATTATAAAAGCTATTGCCGATGAATTAAATAATAAAATAGGTTTTTTCTCATATAAAAACCCACCAATCAAAGGGCCTATAACCATACCTATAGATATAAAGGATTGACGAATACCCATTAACTTTCCATATTCTCCAACTTTTGCGTGAGAAGAAATATAATTTTGTTCTAAAGGTGTAAAAATAGCCTTTAATACTATATATATCATATATAAAGAATATATCACAGTAATAAAATTTGATGATTTAAATGTATAAAACACAATAAAAGCAGACAATAATTGTATTAAAATCATTAATCCAATCTGTTTTATAACTCTCGCAAATATAGGTACTAACATAATGCTAGTAAACAAAGAAACATAACCAGTTACCATTTTAAATGTTCCTAAGTTTAACGAATTAAATCCTAAGTTAATAAAATAAACATCGATAAATTTATTTAAGTTTATCGCTCCCATAGTAATAAAAGTAAGAGCAATTAAAAATAATAATAATCGATAATCTATACGTTTAATAAATTTAAAACTGTTAAACATATTAATTTTATTGTCATTTTTAATTTTAATTGTATTATCCTTAAAAAGAAAAAATATCAATACTATATATAATAAATTCAAAATAGCTTGGATTAAAAATATTTCTCTAAAATTAGTGATATGAAAAAATTCTACCGTAAAAGAATTCTGAGATATAAAACCTCCTAAATAATAACCAATTGAAGCTCCTAAAGTGACCGCGGCTGCTATATAAGCTAAATATTTAGCGCGATCCTTTTTATCGGTTATTTCTATCAAGTAACTCATAAACAATGTTATAGAACTAACCACTCCAAATCCGCTGAAGAATCTAAAGAAAACCATCAAATATTGATTATTGCTATAGCCAAAGAAAAACTGTCCTATACTATACATCAAAAGGCCAATAATTATATATTTTTTCTTATTGCCTCTATCTCCTAATCCACCCCAAAAAGGTCCGCCTAACATTAAACCAAAACTCATTGTCGCAAAGAAAACCCCAAACATATAGTTTGCAATTCCTAGACTTTCCACTAGAGATGGAGTAACAGGATGCCCCATATTATGTATAATATTTTGAATTAAAAAGAATAATACGATTAAATATCTTTCTTTTTTCATAATAATCTCCAATTATTTAATAATAAAAGGCGATAAATCATCGCCTTTTTTCAATTTGAATGGCGGAGCAAGAGAGATTCGAACTCTCGCGCCGGTCTCCCGACCTACACCCTTAGCAGGGGCGCCTCTTCGGCCACTTGAGTATTGCTCCAGTAAAACAGTTAGCCATATTATATTACTGTATTTTTGGCTAACTGTCAACTATTTTTAATTAATATATGTTTCTTTTTCTTGAACTTCGTCTTCTATTGGTTTTGGTGTTCCTTTTTCAACTGGTTTTTCCTTTTTAGGTTGTTTAGAAGTATTAAGTTTTTTTGATTGTTCTCGATATTTCTTATATCCTCCATACCCATCAAAACTAAGATATACTGCCCCACCAATTGCAAAAATAAATAAAACCCAAACTAACAAAGTTATTATTTTATTTCCTTGAAAAGTAAGGGTCAAAGCTACAGGGCCTAACGCAATAAAGATTAAATGCGCCCAAAATTTAACAGGTTCTGTTTTTTCACCAAAATAATACATTGAAATAAAATATATAATACCTCGAGATAATAAAAATAAGGCTAATATATATCCATAAATGTCTTGCCAAAAAACATCACTTGATTTTCCTGCAAAAGCAACATAAACCATAACTCCACCAATAATGAAATCAAAAATAATTTCAATAAGGTTAATTGTACGCAATACTTCTTTTGTTAAGGTTTTTAATAAAGGTTTTACTCTAAATATTGAAAAAATAACTACAGCTATACCCGTAGTTGCATAAACAACTGTTTCATCATTTAACAACATTAAAACACCAGCAGCTATTAAAATAGCAGCTAAAATCCATTTCATAACCCATCCATATCCAAATTTAACTTTTGCCATACTTAAAACCTCCTTTGGTTTAATAAAAGTTAGTTTTATTATATTACATTTGCAAGAAAATTAGTAGTGATGTTATTATTTTTATTAATTTATGTAACTTGGTTTATCTTCTGGCTTTACCATTGTAAGTTGAAGTCTTTTTCTATTTAAATCTATCGAAACTACCCAAACTTTCACAATATCGCCAACACTCACAACCTCCAAAGGGTGTTTAATAAAGTGTTTGCTCATTTTAGATATATGGACAAGTCCAGCTTCTTTAATACCCACATCAATAAAAGCGCCGAAATCAACTACATTTCTCACTGTCCCTTGTAATTCCATATCTGGTTTTAAGTCTTCTAATGATAATAATTCGCTCTTTAATAATGGTTGAGGAAAATCATCTCTCAAATCTCTAGTTGGAGCTACAAAAGCGTCTAAAATATCTTCTATAGTAATAATACTTTGATTTAGATGTTTTGCCAATTCTTCTTTATCACAATTATTAATCATTAATTTACATTTTGGAGTTCCAATTTCATTAGCATCTAAATTTAAATATTTCAATACCCTTTTAGCTAAATCATAACTTTCAGGATGTATCGGTGTCTTATCTAAAGGATTTTCAGAGTTAAATATTCTTAAAAATCCTATTGATTGTTCAAATGTTTTAGGCCCCATATTATCAACTTTTAAGATGTTATTTCTACTTTTAAATGGTCCATTGTTTTCACGATAATTTACAATATTTTTAGCTACCTTTGTAGATAATCCTGATATATATTTTAATAAAGACAAAGAAGCTGTATTAACATTCACTCCTATCTGATTTACAGCAGTAGAAACAACGAAATCTAAAGAATCTGATAATTTATTCTGAGAGACATCGTGTTGATACTGTCCAACCCCTATTGATTTAGGATCAATTTTAACTAATTCACTTAGTGGATCTTGCATTCTTCTCGCTATACTTACAGCTGAACGTTCTTCTACTTGAAAATCCGGAAATTCTTTTCTTGCTAAATCAGATGCAGAATAAACAGAAGCTCCAGCTTCACTAACAATAACATATTTACATAAAAGTTTATATTCTTTAATTATATTAGCGATAAAAGCCTCTGTTTCTCTTGAAGCTGTTCCATTTCCTATTGCGATTATGTCAATATCATATTTTTTTACAATCGCATTAATTAATTTTTTTGCATATTCTACCTTCTTAGGATCAGCCTTTCCTCCTTTATAAGTTTCATGAGGATAAATTACTCCCTTAGTAATAAATTTACCATATGAATCTATAACAGCTAATTTGCACCCAGTTCTAAAGGCTGGATCTATTCCTAAAACCATCTTTCCCTTCATAGGTGGTTGTAATAATAAAGCTCTTAGATTTTCAGAAAAAATATGTATAGCTTGATTTTCTGCTTGGTCTGTTAAATCACTTCTAATTTCACGCTCAATAGAGCCGCTAATAAGTCTTTTATATGCATCTTGATACGCATCTTGAATCAAAGAAACAACTATTGATTCATGATCTCCAATAACTATTCTTTCAAGATATCTATGGATATCTTCAATGGACACATCTATTTTAACTGTTATTATTTTTTCTTTTTCAGCACGATTTATCGCTAAAATCCGATACATTTTGATTGATTTAATATTTTCTTCATAATCGTAATAATTTTGGTATGTTCCATATTGATCTTGGGCTGATTTTTTCTTTTTAGTAACAATTTTACCATTTTTGTATGTAAAGTTTCGAATCCACTTTCTATAATCAGCATTATCAGAAATGATTTCCGCTATAATATATTTAGCTCCTTGAAAAACTTCTTCTACAGTTAAAACTTGATCACTTATAAAAGGTTCGGCTAACGAATCTAAATCATCGACATTTGGAAATGTAAGTATTTTTAAAGCTAAAGGTTCAAGGCCTTTTTTTATAGCTTCTGTAGCTTTGGTTTTTTTCTTTTCTTTAAATGGTCGGTAAATATCTTCAATATCAACTAATTTATTGCATTTTATAATATTTGACTTTAATTCTTCTGTCAGCATTCCTTTTTCATCAATTAATCTTATAATATCTTCTTTTCTCTTTTCAAGGTTTTTACCATATTCATATTCTTTTTCTATTGCTCGAATTTGTTCTTCATCTAAAGAATCGGTTTTTTCTTTACGATATCTAGCTATAAAAGGAACAGTATTTCCTTCTTTTAACAATTCTAAAACAACTTTAACTTGTTTAACCTTGATTCCTTGATTTTTACTAACTTGTTTAATTATTTCTTCATTCATGTACTCCATATAATCACCAATCTCCTGTCCAATTCATTTTATCATAATTAGTATTTTTTGACAAAAATTCTCTATTAAAAAATTAAAAAAGTCCTCACAAAATGTGAAGACTTTTATTCGACTCTTTTGTACTAGTCATCAAATCCCGGTATGTTTCCATCAATAATATCATCTAGAGCATCAATTACAGAAGTTGATCCAACATAAATATCATAAAACTGTCCATCAACTACTACTAATAAAGCTGGTGTTCCAAATTGAGCTTCTGTTAATCCAATTGAATCTAAAAAACCAGGCATATTAGCATCTTCATCCTCCATAGATTTTATATTAGCTATGAAGAATTGTTCTGTCCCCTTATTTATCTTATGGCCATCATTTAATGCATCATTTTTAATTTTAACACAATTTGAACAAGTATCATAATAAAAATATACTACATAATCATCTAGTGGCTCATCTCCGCCATTTTTATACTGTAAAATACCATCATATTTAGTGATAGTTGTATAATTATCATAATCTTTCCACTGTGTTGTTGTATCATAAACAAAAGCAACAGCTACAAATGCAAAAACTGTTATAATAATTGAAATAATTATTTTCAATAAAATTGTTTCTGTATTTCTCTTTTTATATCCTTTTTTATAAGTTGCCATAAACTCACCTCAGTATAAATATTTTACTTTTTTTTTATTCTTTTTGCAAGTGATTTTTTTTGCTTCTTAAAAATCATTTTTTTCGATAATACACATCCCAATAGCATAATCATGTTCATGAGAAAGTGTAATATGAAGTTTTATATCTTTGTAAGACGGAAATGTAATTCTAGGCATCCCATCTTCTTCATTTAAAATTGTAATATCTCTCATCCCAATTTTATATTTTGTATGCCCTAATGCTTTAATAATAGCCTCTTTTAATGCAAATCTTCCAGCCAAATATTCAATTTTTCTTTGATTAAATTTTATTTTTTGAAATACATCGAATTCATCTGAACTTAGAATACGCTTTGAATATTCTAATTTAATTCTAGATATATCAAGTATATCTATACCAGTCCCAACTATCATTTTAATCCTTCTTCAATTAATGTTTTGTTAGCTAAATCCCTTATTGCCCTAAAGCGATGATTTAAAGCTGACTTTGATATTTGTTTATCAAAATACTCCTTTGAAGCATAACTTAATTCTAACAAAGATGATTCAGGATATTTTTTTCTTAGAAAAATAGCTTCTCGCATACTTTTGCTAATAGCTTTATGATATTTCTCAATAACTTTAATATCTCTTAATTGTTTTATAGCTGCCTCTAATGCCTTTTTCTCATTGGCAATATCACAATTTATAACTCTATTTATTGAGTTTTTAAAATCTCTTTTAATTCTTGAATCTTCAAATTTGAATAACGAATTACTAGCACCTATTACTCTTAGAAAATCAGCTATCCTTTCAGCTTCTTTAATATACGCAATAAATCCTCGTTTATTCTTAGTAACTTTTGCATTTAAATTAAAATAATTAGCGATATCTTTAATTATATTCGCTTGTTTTTCAGAAAAGGCTTGTATCTCTAGATGATAAGAACTTGTTTCTGGTGAATTAATAGATCCTGTAGCTAAAAAAGCCCCTCTTAAATATGCTTTCTTACAACATTCTTTTTCAATAATTGATTCATCAACATCTTGAAAAAATATCGCTGATTCATTAATTAATGATAATTCAGATAAAAGACGATCAACTTGATCAGATATTTTTATTATAAATATATCATGTATTCTTAACTTTTTAGATTGCTTCTTAATTAATGTAATTTCAATATCATATAGAGATTTTAGTAAAACCATAAAACGCCTAACAACAGCATTATTTGTGCTTTGAAAAACTAAATTTAGCCCTTTATTATTCATTTCAATTGAACCACTAATGTGTAATAGAGCAGATAATTCTGCTCTATTACAACAATCTAATTGTTTTAAACTTTGTAATTCTGTTTTAATTTCTGTAGAAAATGACATAGAATCACTCCTGTTAATCTTCATCCTTGTCTTTTGCTTTATTTGCAATTTCTTTTTTATATCCAAAATATCCAGGTACAGTTTCATAAGTCATATTTTTTCTCTTTATTCTTATAATGACTGATAATGTAATACCAGAAATTATCATTATTACAGATGTTACTATAGCTGATTTAAAAGTTATTCCTAGAAAGTCAAATGTTAAAGGATCTGTTCTCATTGTTTCTATAAAAATTCTTAAACCTCCATACCAAATCAAATAGAATGATAATAGTTCTCCAAAATGTATCTTTTTAATTCTTCTTAATATCAACATTATTCCAAATCCAACAAGATTTATCGTAGATTCATAAAAGAATGTTGGATGATAAAAGCCTGTAACAGGTTCTTGTGATAAATTATGAAATCCTCTTGGAATATACATATTATTAACAATAAATTCAGGAATATGCACAGTGTATCTTAAAAAATCATATTGTTCTTTTATAGAAAGATTTGCCACAGCATTAGTAATAGTTCCTGTATATCCTCCCACAATTCCTCCATGGGCTTCTTGATTAAAGAAATTACCCCAGCGTCCAAATGCTTGTGCAACTATAAATCCAATAGCTATTATATCAATGACTTTAAATATATCAATTTTACGTTTTTTAGTAAAGAAATATGAACAAATTACTGCAGTTACAAAAGCTCCGTGAATAGCAAGCCCAGATAATCCAAAATGGCTAAAATCTAAATATCCTGTAGAAAAACCTATTACTCTTAAAAACGATCGCCACACTCCATCAATCAATCCGTGACCATATACAAAATTACTCCATTCAAATATAACATACCAAAGCCTAGCTCCAAGTATAGATACGGGAACAATCCACAAAAATCCATCTAATAAATCATCTTTATTTATACCTATTCTCTTAGATTCTTTTAAACCTAATAATAAAGCTATTGTAATACCACTTATAATAAAAAATGAATAAAAAACAACTGAATGATTAAAAAAAGTAACCAATCTATTATCTAATGAATAAATCGCCTTAATTGTTGTATCTTGATTTATCAAGCCAAAATCTTCCTCGAATACTGACCATCTTAAAAAATAAGAATTTTCTTTATAATTAGGATTCAATTGGTCCGGAACAGTTGGCGCAATAATGTCACAAGATTCTCCAACTTGACAAGTTATTGATTTTAAAACCGTTCCATCAAAATCAACAAACTCAACTATATATTCTCCAGTGGCTGGATTTTCTTCTTCTTGACAACCAATCAAAGAAAACGTTAAAAAAACAATAACTAGTATAAATGTGGTTTTTAAAAATTTACTCATCTGCATCATCATCTTTCTTTAATTGATTTTTCTTGATTTGATTATTCAATAATTGATTGAATTCATTTGCGGAATGATAACCCATTTCTTTAGACTTAAAATCATACGCAGCTGCTTCAATCAATGTAGCTGTATTTCTAGCTTCTGTAATTGGGATTGATACAAATGCAATATTTGTATCAAATATCTTATGGTATTCTTCCTTCATACCCAAGCGGTCAAATTCACTATTGTCATCCCATTTTTCTAATTTAACAATAAGAGATATTTTTTTGTTATCTCTATATGCTTTCACTCCAAATAAATAAACAACATTAACGATACCGACACCTCTTATTTCAAGATATTTCTTTAACATTTCAGGAGCTTGTCCTATAATAATTCCTTTTTCAAGCTGATAAACTTCAACTAAATCATCAGCTACTAAAATATATCCTCTTCTAATTAATTCTAAAGCTACTTCACTTTTACCTATTCCACTTCTACCAGTAATTAACACTCCAACTCCATTAATATCTAACAAAACCCCATGCATTGATGTTCTTTCGGCTAATCTAGTTTGTAAAAACGCATGCAATTCACTAAATAATGACGTTGTTGCAGACGAGCTTTTTAACACAGGAATATTGTGTTTTTCACCTAATTCAATAAATAGTTTAGGAACTTTTACATTTTTAGAAAATATGAAAGCCGGAGGAGTTTTTTCAAACAATATTGTCACTCGAGAAACTTTATCTTTTTGACTTAACCAATGAAAGAAAGTAATTTCTTTTGAACCAATAATTTGAATCCTATCATTTTCATAAAAATCAAACATTCCCGCTAGTTCAACTCCGGGTTTTGTCAAACTCGGATTATAGACTTTACGATTGATTCCATTTTTACCTGCCAAAACTTCTAATTTTAACCCTTTTATTATTTCACTAATTGGAATACTAGCCATAGATATCACCTATCTTTTTTTATTTATTAAAAGCGTGTTTATGAATCATTCTAAGATATAAATTTTTAAATATAGCTCTAAATATTTGGAATAATAGTACAAAAGAAATTGGATAAAGGTAATTATTAAAAGAGAATGAATTCTTAAAAATAAATAAATCTAAAATGTAAAATATTATAATGTTAATAAAAGAAAAAATCAATCCTGATGTATATAAAACAACTTTAAATTTTTTAATTAGAAGATATTTTTTATAAAATTCTTCTATAATAGTGAAAATTAAAACAACATATAAAATATAAATATCATTACTTAAAGTTACAAAATCAAAAAGTTTTAAAACACCAAAAATAACGATGAAGTTAATAAGAAAAGAAAAAACCATATTCATCCAAAAATTATTCGTATAATTCTGTGCAAGATTAATTTTAACAATCTTGGCTTTTGTTTTCTTCTTTTGTTTTTGTTTTTCTTCTTCGTTTTGTTTTTTTACTTTTTCAATTAATTTTTCTAACTCTTCTATTTCTTTTCTAATATCTTTATTATTTTTATCCATATTATACCTGATTCTTAAATACTATTAATATAATATCACAATTGTTCATAAAACACGAGAAAAAAACATAAGAACAAGTTGAAAAAAACTACTTGTTCTTATTAAATATCTCCTTCAAGTATTTACCTGTATAACTATTTTTATTCATTGCCACAGTTTCCGGCGTACCACAAACGACTATTTCTCCACCACGATCTCCACCTTCAGGTCCTAAATCTACAATATAATCAGCTACTTTAATTACATCTAAATTATGTTCAATAATAATAACCGTTGCTCCTTTATTCACAATATTTTGTAAAACAGAGATTAATTTTTTTACATCATGTGAATGAAGACCCGTAGTAGGTTCATCTAAAATATATATAGATTTATCTGTAATACGTTTATATAATTCCGATGATAATTTAACTCTTTGAGCTTCTCCACCAGACAAAGTTGTGGATGATTGCCCCAATTTAATATATCCTAGTCCAACATCATATATTGTTTTAAGCTTCTGATATATTTTAGGAATGTTCTTAAAAAATTCTAAAGCTTCTTCTACCCTCATTTCTAAAACATCAGCTATTGTTTTTCCTTTATACTTTACTTGTAAAGTCTCTTGATTATACCTTGTTCCATGACACTCTTCACATTCAACATAAAGGTTAGGCATAAAATGCATTTCTATCTTTATTACTCCGTCTCCTTGACAATGTTCACAACGACCACCTTTAATATTAAAGGAAAACCTTCCTTTTTTATATCCTCTTAACTTAGCTTCTTTAGTTTTCGCAAACAACTCTCTAATTTTATCAAATACTCCTG
>Ga0190303_1001121_pt1 | contig 10881 bp, 10 predicted proteins | sample 48700701_MG_FD_161672 | JGI IMG/M metagenome (GOLD analysis project Ga0190303, IMG submission 161672) | Hydrothermal vent sediment bacterial communities from Southern Trench, Guaymas Basin, Mexico - 4870-07-0-1_MG | ecosystem: Environmental > Aquatic > Marine > Hydrothermal vents > Sediment ...
GGATCTCCCCAAAAAGGGATACTGCTACAACAATAAGCATCACCAAAATCACATTTTTCTTCATCTATTACTCCTTTTTCATCTCAGGATTTCCGTTCGATGGGAAGATGTTTTCACCCAAATCAATGTCAAGATTTTCATCCTGCACAGTCATCCCTACAGCTGAGCTCTACCCATTGGCATCCCTGCCAGAGCCATCCGCACATAAAGGCACCATGCAGATCAGATAAATTCCGTAAAGAGGCTGTTTGAAACAAAATAGGCTTCGGGACGCAGAAAAATGTGGGTGGGAGTACGCATCAATTGATCGGCATATTTATTGAGCACAGACATGTATTTGTCGGTAAAGGGAACACCGAAGGTTCTTTCAAAATCCTCCAGCCAGATGCCCTCTTTTTTCCGTAGATTGAGGAAAATGTATTCGTTTTCCCACTCTGCATAGCTCAGGCTGTGAGCATTTGGCATCACCCTGTTTTCCGCGATGTTTGCACACCAGGCATCCACATCGTCGGGATTGGCGTAACGCATCTGATCCACATAGCCGGATGCAGCCGGCCCAAAACCCAGATACCGTTTATCGCTCCAGTAACACATGTTGTGTTGCGAATGTTTTCCATCCCTGGCAAAATTGGAGATTTCGTACTGGGTAAAAAATGCCGCATTAAGATTGCGCCGGATGAGGTCGTAAAAGGCAGCCACATCGTCATCGTCAGGTATGGCATTTCGCTGACTGTACAGGGGCACCGATTCATCCAGTGAGAGGCAATAAGTGGAGATGTGGTCGGGATCCAGCTTGATGAGGGCTTGCAGCGATATCGCAACATCGTCCATGGTCTGGCCGGGCAATCCATACATAAAATCCAGGGAAATGTTATCAAATCCGGCTTTCCGCAGATTTTTGTAGGCCTTGATATTTTGCCGTGCCGTGTGGATGCGACCCAGGGTTTTCAGTTCGATTTCCCGAAATGATTGCGTGCCTACGCTTACTCGGTTTACCAAGGTTTTTTTGAGGTCTCTGGCATAGCGGTGAGTCAGGTGCTGTGGATTTGCTTCTATGGTTATTTCCCGAAAATCCATGAGGTAAAATTTCTCCAGAATTTCCTGGATTTCCGTAGGATCCAGCAGCGATGGTGTACCGCCACCCAGATAGATAGTGTATGGTTTTATGGTGTATTTTTCTTGAAAAAGTTCAATCTCCCGATAGAGAGCTTTGATGTATTTTTCCTTCAAATCGTCTTGGTACTTTACGGAATAAAAGGAGCAGTAGGCACACTTTTTTTCGCAGAATGGCACGTGAATATACACATGCCGCAGGATGTTTTTTCCGTCACCATTATTCATAGGATTCTCGCAGATTTCTTTTGGGCTTTTATCAAGGCACGGATGCCTTTTTTTGCAGCCTTCAGCAGGATTTTCAGTTGAGTATCATCAAAGGGCTCCGCTTCGGCAGTACCCTGAATTTCCACAAAACGGCCATCTTCGGTCATTACCACATTCATGTCCACATCGGCATGGGAATCTTCTTCATAGCACAGATCCAGCACCGGTTGGCCATCGACGAAGCCCACACTGATGGCAGCCACCCACTGGTGCAGGGGCATCTGCTCGATGTTTCCCGCCTTAAGCATGGAAGTAAAAGCGTCATACAGAGCGATGCAGGAGCCGGTGATAGCTGCGGTGCGGGTGCCGCCATCGGCCTGAATCACATCGCAATCCAACGTAATAGTGTAGCCGGGGAACAACTCTTGATCTACCACAGCACGCAAAGACCGGCCGATGAGCCGCTGAATTTCCATAGTGCGGCCACCCACCCTGCCCCGTTCGCGACGGAACCGTTCGTTTGGAGCGCCGGGAATCATGTTGTATTCAGCGGTGAGCCAGCCCCTTGGCGGCTCGGCATCCCGCAAAAAGCCGGGAACCCCAACCTCTACTGTAGCGGTGCAGATCACTTTGGTGTCGCCTGTTTCTATCAGCACCGATCCAGCCGGATGTTTCAGATAATTCCTCGTAATTTTCGTTCGTCTTTTTTCCATGATCAATCCTTTGTTTCATTCGATTCCGATGCTGGGAAGGTGAGTTTGGATGTCAACCGGAAAAGCCTTCGTAGTCATATTATCCGGGAACGCACCAAGTCATCCTACACTTCTTCGATGGCGCCGATAGCTTTTTTCTATTGGATAACTTTGATATAGGTCACACAACTCTTCTTCTTTTGATGCGAAGTTATGGCGAAGTGGATTTTGGGTAAGAGTTTTCCTGATTTTATCAATTTCCAGAAAGGGAAAAAGCGAAACATATCATGAAACTCTACAAAGAAGCAGTAGAAGGCTACAAAAAACTGCTCCATACAGATTCCCAAACCAAAACCGTGCACCAATGTGTGGATTATTGGGAAAACACCCTGCACAAAGTGGAAGCTGATGAAAAATGGGCAACCGAAGTAAGCTCACCATTGGTGATTTCACCATCAGCCGTACCATTAATTACTAATCAAGAGCTCGATATAAAACAAAGCCCGATGAAAGCCGGGCTTTGTTTGTGGGAAAGTGAAAAACATTGTTTGTACCGTTTCTATGAGTGTGTTATCTCTCCACCGTTTTTCACGCTGATGATCTCTGCTGCAATGCTGATGGCAATTTCCGCTGGGGTGTGACTTTTTATGGTGAGCCCGATGGGGCAATGCACCGCCTCCAACAATTGGGCAGAACAACCCTCCTTACGGAGTGCCGCAAAGACTTCGGCTTTTTTCGCCCGGCTTGCCATCATCCCCAGATATGCCACCTTTTTGTGCAATAGCGCCTGCAAAACCTGCATATCTTGAAAATGTCCAAAGGTCATGATAGCCACAAAAACATGCTTTCCTTCAGGGATGTAATCCGCCACATCCTGATAATCAATCACCTGTTTTTCGTCCGCAAAAAGGTTTGCCTCCATGGTAGAAACCACCGGCCGATTATCATACACTATCACCTTAAATCCCAGCGATGGCATAATTGCCGAAATGGCAAGGGACACATGTCCGCCCCCTATGATGTAGAGGGTGTCTGCACAGCCAATCACTTCTCTGTACCACATATTTTCCCTGGATGCATCCAGCTCCAGGCCGGCTTCAGACAGACAAATTTTGTGGATTTCATTTTTCTCATAGGCAGCGCAAATGCGTTCCAGTAGCGGCAGGGAACTATCTTCCACCCAGATCACAGCCAATGTTTGACTACCGGAACAGATCATTCCCGAGCTGGATGCTGATTCCAGTTCATGTACCACTTCCTGCTGAAAAATCCGGTGTGAATAAAGACCATCCCTGGCTTGCTGGATAAACCGATATTCCATAGTGCCCCCACCGATGGAACCCAGTATTTCAGATTGACCAACAGCCATCCAAAATCCAGCTCGGCCGGGAGATGATCCCTCCGAAGCAGTTACTACCATCATTACCAATTGCTTTTCCCGCTCCAGTAACTCTGTTGCGCTTTTCCAAAATTGTTCTTGATTCATTTCATGTCTCACTTTCCAGCTGTTCAGGATGATTCAGATTTTTCAAAATTGCTCCATCATCCACGAGAATTTCTTTTATCGGGATGCCATGCAACAATTCATTGAGGGGCTTTTCAGGGTATTTCGATATGATTGTTTCCACTGCTCCGGGCACTATTATCGGATGGCCTCGCCGTCCTGCAAAGGTTGGCACAATGCGCATCCCAGCCGTTTCTTTTCCTGTGGCATCAATCAATAAATCGATGGTTTTGCCATCCACCAGAGGATGATCTACAGGAAAAAGCAGATAGTTGCTACATCCTGGCAATGCCTGCATCCCGATAAGAACGCTGCTGCTCATGCCGCTGGCAGGATGGGGATTCATCACCATTTCCTGGGCAAAATATGCGTTTGCAAAGGCCGCAGCAACGGTTTTATTGGTCACAATCACAACCTGACAAAGGTCAGGGAGCATCCCCCGAACCAATTCCAGGAAACTGGTACCCTTCACCCGGGCCAACGCTTTGGGGCATCCCATGCGCCGCCCGAGCCCCGCAGCAAGAATTATTACACCGATTGGCATCAGAGGTTTTTCAAAAGCCCTGTGCGTTCGTTAAATTCTTCAATTTTAGCATCCCATTCATCTACCTGAGAAAAATGGTTTTTCCAATAATTACGGTCATACCATTGGGCATTGAGCTCTTCCACATCTTTGCCCTGCTGTTCAACCCAGGTAAAATATTTGAGATTGTGCATGCGCTTTTTGTCATAGTAGTTTACTTCCAACATACCATGATCTGTAACGTTAAGCAGCTTCCCATCAAAATCTACAGCGGCATTGGTAGCTGTATACTCCCCATGAAGCGTGCGCTGTTCATTAATGCGAGAGCCGTACATTTCCATAGAATCGGTAGCCACGGTGAATAGCACATCATCTTCATTCATCTCGTAATATTTTGCCATTTTGATGCATCCCAGCATATTAGCGATGGATGAAAGGCCCAGCAGATGCAGCTTATCGATAACCTCTTCAGCCACTCCGGCAGCGCGCAATTGCTCATGCCCCTTTGGCTCATTGAAGAGGCGCATGGTGCTCATCATCAAGTTGTCATCTATGGCACCAACCATATCCATCGTTTTGATGTTGTGCACCCATGGCACATGTTTATCGCCGATACCTTCGATGCGGTGTCCTCCATAGCCGTTATAAAGGAGGGTGGGGCATTGAAGTGCCTCTCCGGCAGCCAGCTTCATTGTGGGATAGCGTTCTTTGAGGTACTCACCAGAGCCCAGCGTGCCAGCTGATCCTTGAGTAAGAAATACTCCTGAAAAGCGACTTTCGGGCTTTTTAATTGCGTCAAAGACCTCTTCCATTGCCGGTCCTGTAACAGCATAGTGCCAGATAGGATTACCAAATTCCGAGAACTGATTGAGGTTCACGATGGTGTTTCCTCGCTCATGAAGTAATTCTTTGGCTTTGTCGTAGATCTCTTTCACATTGCTTTCGCAACCGGGAGTTGCAAATACTTCGGCACCGATTTCCTTGAGCCAGTCAAAACGTTCCTGAGACATCTCTTCAGGTAAAATAGCGATTGCATGGCATCCCAATAGCACCGAATTGAAGGCGCCGCCCCGACAATAATTTCCCGTCGATGGCCATAGAGCTTTTTGTGTTGTAGGATCGAAGGTTCCGGAAACCAGTTTTTCCACCAGGGGGCCAAAAGTTGCCCCTACTTTGTGGGACCCCGTTGGAAAGTACTTTCCTACCAATACGACAATTTTAGCTTTTACGCCCGTAAGCTCCGATGGCAAGATCATATAATTAACGCCACCGTAGCCGCCACCCTGGCTCACAGGTTCATTTTTCCACGTGATGCGGAACAGGTTGAGGGGATTCACATCCCACAGGCCAATATTCGCCAGTTTTGCCTTGATCTTATCCGGAACCAGTTCAGGATTTCGCATCTGTTTGTACGTAGGGATAATGATTTTTTTCTCTCTGCACCGTTTTACGGTATTTTCTAAGACCTTCTGTTGATTTTTTTTCATGTTTTCTCCATATATTTTTTTATCAGTACATTACACGAGTATTGTTTTGCCGGGAAATACGTTTTAGCATAGCCTGAGGATCCTGTAATCGAGCCAGAAATATCATGGCGGCGATGACAAAAGGTTTGTAGCCCGCCTCGTGATATGTATGCCGACGATACCGATTAAACACTTCTTTCGACACTTCCCCATGAGAACAACTCACATCGGAGATGTCTGCGGGTAAACAGTGCATATAAAGGGCCTTTCCATCTTTTGTCAGAGCCATCTTTTCATCGTTGCATTCCCAGTTTTGATGTAGCTTATTATTGATCAAACACTCCTTCTCCAGGGTATGCAACCCTTCATTATCATTGGATTTCAGCAATTCCGTACGCCGCTGCATCACATAGTATGGTGCCCAGGATTTTGGGTACACTACGTCAGCATCGGCAAAGGCTTCTTCCATGGATTTTACTACCCGAAATCCACCACCATTTTCTTTTCCCTGCCGTGACGCCAAATCAATCACATCGGGGATCAAGTCATACCCCTCGGGATGAGCCAAAGTGACATCCATGCCTGCCCGGGTCATCAACCCAATAATTCCCTGAGGCACAGACAGAGGCTTGCCATAACTGGGTGAGTAAGCCCAGGTCATGGCGATCTTCTTGCCCTTGAGATTTTCCACACCGCCAAAATAGTCCCGCAATTTTGCCATGTCTGCCATGGATTGCGTAGGATGGTCTATGTCGCATTGCAGGTTTATCAAGGCTGGACGCTGATGCAATGTGCCTTCGGAAAAGCCCAGATCCAGGGCGTGACTGACCTCCCGCATATAGCGGTTTCCTTCCCCCAGGTACATATCATCACGGATGCCGATTGCATCGGCCAAAAAGGAGATCATGTTTGCTGTCTCACGCACCGTTTCGCCGTGGGCAATCTGAGATTTCTTCTCATCCAGATCACTCACCGTCAGCCCCAGCGCATTGGCTGCAGAAGCATAACTGAACCGCGTACGAGTAGAGTTATCCCGAAAGACGGATACAGCCAATCCCGCATCAAAGGCTTTGAATGAGATGCCCTGTTGATGCATCATAGAGAAGATCTCGGTAAGTAATAACGTGGCCTCAATGTGTTGATCAGATTTTTCCCATGTGAGCAAAAAGTCGTTTCCATATCCTTGTAAATCAATGGATTGGAAGGTTTCTATTTTTCGTTCCAAAATTTTATTCATCAGTTTTTCCCTCTTTTTTTCTATAAAATTCCGCCCCTTTCATCACAGCGTCAAATATTTGCACATACCCGGTACAACGGCACAAATTGCCCTTCAACGCCTGCTTCACTTCCTCTTCTGTGGGGTTTGGATTGCGTAACAACAACGCATGAGAAGTAAGCACCATCCCGGGTGTACAAAATCCACACTGCACCGCTCCTGCATCCAAAAATGCCTGTTGGAGCGGATGGAGCGAGCCATCGTTCTGTTCCATGCCTTCTATGGTCAACACCTGTTTTCCCAGCACGGTTTCGACTTTTGTTATACATGAACGGCGGGGCTCCTCATCAACCAGTACAGTGCAAGCACCGCAAACCCCTATCCCGCATCCGTTTTTATTTCCCGTAAGATGCAAATATTCCCGAAGAAAATCCAATAATGTTCGCTTTTCCCAAGCAGGGGGCACAGTGATTTTTTCTCTGTTTACTATCATAGTGTTCATAGCGTCATTCCTTTTAGTTTTGGCTGGATAGGATAGCTGTTTATCCGCTTTCCCGTTGCGCGATACACCGCATTTGCTATAGCTGGAGCAATCAGTTCCAGAGCCGGCTCCCCAATGCCTTTGGCGCCACTGGGCGAGGTAGGATCGTCGTTTTCGATGATCGAGATGTGGATTTTGGGTACATCGGTTGTCCGAGGAATGCGATAGGTATGGAAATTCTTTGCCTGGATGCATCCAGCTTGCTGGTGCAAATCTTCCCACAGCGCCATGCCTGCCCCTTGCATAATTCCACCGTAAATCTGACCTTTCAACATCTGAGGATTTACTGCCGAACCAATATCATGTGCAGCCCACACATGAAGCAATTTCACATTTTTGGTTTTTGCATCAATTTCCAGATCCACCGCCTGACAACTATAAACATAGGAAAAATAGGCATCTCCCTCGCCAGTTTCTTCGTTCCACGAAACCCGTGGTGCTGCAAAACTGCCAAATGCAAAGGGATACGTTCGAGCCAGATACATCTGTTTCATCGCCTCTTCCCAACTGAGAGAATCTGCGCCAAACCAAATTCTATCATCATGAAAAGAGACATCCTCTTTTGCGCAGCCATTTTCAGCATGTAAAGCGGTGGCAATGATCTCTTTAAGACGTCGGATAGCATTCATCACAGCACCGCCACCCATCAAGGTACCTCGAGAGGCAACCGTGGTGCCCCCATCCGGGATGTGAGAAGTGGAGGGCCGATTGTAGCGAACCCGTTCACGCGTGACGCCCAGATGCTTTTCCAGAAGGAGAATCATGGCAGATTCTGCCCCTTGACCATTCTCATGGATGCCTACATCTAAGAGAATTGATCCATCGAATTGGGCATTGATAATGGCAGAGCAAAAATCCATTCCTTCCGCTCCCAGACTACATCCACGGTACACGAGGGCAAGACCGATGCCATAGAGTTTTTCTCCTTTGCCATAGCTGCAAGCGGATACTTTATTGGCAAAATCTGACTCCGAGACAACGGCATCCAATACCTGAGCAGTACTCACGATATGGGAATCCAACCGCTGGTTTGTGATGGTTACCGAGTTCTGACGCAGCATATTGGCTTCGCGAAATCGGACAGGATCCATCTTCACTGCTGCGGCACATTCGTCTATCCATTGCTCCACAGCAAAATTCACCTGAGGCGAGCCAAAACCACGGAAGGCGCCGGTGAAAACATTGTTTGTATGAACGCCATAGACGTCGGCATGAACATGAGGTACGGTGTATACTCCACAACATTGAACGGTTGATCGCCACGTAACCCATGGTGTAACCGAGGTGTATGCGCCGCCGTCTGCGATTATCCTGCATTCTACTGCATGTATTTTGGTGCCTTTCAATCCTATTTTATAGTGCAAATGATAGGGATGGCGCTTGTAGCTTTCCCGCATCGACCACTCGCGGGTATAGGTAATTTTAACCGGTTTACCGCATAGATGTGCAGCCAGAGCAGCACGGGCACAAACGATTGCCGCCGTGTCATCTTTACCGCCAAAGCCGCCCCCCATGGGATTTGTGATCACTTCTACATTGGCCAAGGTTGTCCCTAAAATGGCAGCGACAAATCTCCGGGTACTAAAGGGGTGTTGCATACTGCCATGCACTTCCATCACACCGTCATCCCGAGGTATGCACAGGGCTGCCTCCGGCTCGAGATAGGCGTGTTCCACCGGTGCGGTTTCATAGTCCCGCTCCAAAATGGTATCGCATTCCTGCCAGGCGGCGGTTGGTGCCCCGCGTCGGATTTTGTGATGATTTATCAAGTTTGAGCCCTTGGATTGATGCACCAGGATCGCATCTGCATCCAGAGCTTCTAGCGGATTTGTGAGTGCAGGAAGTTCTTCTGCAACCACTTCCACAGCTTTGGCAGCGGCAATTGCTTCTTGGCGGGATGCAGCCACAACCAGCGCCACAACATCTCCATTGCAGCGAATAGTGTCTGTTGCCAACATAAAATAATCTTGGAATATCTGCCCAAACCACGCAGTGCCGGGGATATCTTTATGGGTAATCACCCGCTTCACACCGGCCATTTTTTTTGCTTTTTCGGTATGTATATGATGCAGTTTCGCATGGACAAAATCGGTATAAACAGGGACGCAATGCAACACGTCCATGCAGAGAAGATCATCGGTATATCGGGCTTTCCCCGTCACTTTGGCATAGCCATCATTGCGCCAGGCCTTACTCATAATAATTCTCCTTGAGGTGGCAGTTCCAGCAAAACAGCATCGCGAACCACCTGAATTCCACGTAAAAAAACCGCTTCAACAGTGATGTTGGTCCCTCGATTTTCATAGGGATTAAATAATCCATCTCGGCTCTGTAGGGTATGGGGCTCGCCTAAACGAACCAATGTAATATCAGCATCATATCCCGGTTTAATGCGGCCTTTATGGTCATCCAGCTCCAGGATACGCGCCGGCTCTGCAGAGAGGAAAGCACAGAGTTTTTGCAGTCCATCAGGCTCGTTTTGGAACAGGTTAAATGCCAGAGGTACCAGAAAATCTAATCCACAAAGCCCTTTGGGAATCGCATCAAAACGTGGATATTCCGTAGCTTTATCAATCATGGTAAAGGGACAGTGGTCGGTTGCCAGTACATTTATAGCACCGTGATAAAATTGCTCCAGCAATTGCGCTCTGTTGTGCTCTGCCCGAATAGGTGGTGTACAAAGATAGTGAAGACCCTGGCGCCCATGAAATACATCGTCATTGAGAAAAAGGTATTGGGGGGCTGTTTCGCACGTGATCGGGCACTTGGATGCCGCTTCAGCGATCAGCCGGGCTCCTTCTGCTGTAGAAACGTGTACCACGTGAAAATGGCATTGGGTCTTTACACAGATTTTTATGATCTGAGAAATGGCAAGCACTTCAGCTTCAGGGGTGCGCAAAGCAGCATAATCTGCTACCGTATCCACCGATCTCTGGGCGCTGGCAATGGTTTGATCATCTTCACAATGCACCAGAATAGTGATGTCCCTCTTACCAAAACGCTGGGCAAAACCCTCAATCTGAGCATAACTGCGGTACAAACCAGCCATGCGATAGGTCGTGTAAAATTTAAAACTTCGCTGTCCCCTATCGATTAATGTCTCTATCTCATCAAAGGTCTCTTCATCCCACCGTACCGGCGTGATATGCCAACCAAGATTGCAAAATAGCCCGGATGCCGCATGGTTTTTTACCGCTTTCACATCTTCAGCCAAATCACTTTGCTTTCCTTGAGTGATAAAGCTAAACAGCGTCGTAATACCGTTTTTCACGGCAACCCGACTCCCCGAAACATAGTCATCTGCCAAAGAATAGTTCATTATTTTGGCATCCAGATGCACATGCATATCGATAAATCCAGGAAATGCAAACAGCCCTGATGCATCATAAACGTGATCAGCTCTCTGGTCTGCCCCATCGCCCACAGCTACTATTTTGCCGTTTTCCAGCAGGATGTCACCCTGTTGCATATTTTCAGGATGCACGATTGTTGCATTCTTTATACGTGTTTTCATATCAGTGCGTTGGCTGCGGCATCGATATCTTTCAGCCCATGCCCCGTAATAAGCAGGACGCAGCTACTGCCCGCCGGAAGTTTCTCTTTTACAACATCAAACCCT
>Ga0190303_1001122_pt1 | contig 10878 bp, 11 predicted proteins | sample 48700701_MG_FD_161672 | JGI IMG/M metagenome (GOLD analysis project Ga0190303, IMG submission 161672) | Hydrothermal vent sediment bacterial communities from Southern Trench, Guaymas Basin, Mexico - 4870-07-0-1_MG | ecosystem: Environmental > Aquatic > Marine > Hydrothermal vents > Sediment ...
ACCCGCAAAAGGTGGTATACCTCTTAAAGATATATGTGAGAATACCGCTTTGACGAGTAATACATATTATTATGACAGAGAAACATACTTTCCGGAACTCCATGCATTTAGTGACATAAGAGCAAAACTTGGATTGAGATCATCATTTAATACCATAGAGAAACTGCTCAATATTACAAACAGTGAAACAGCTATCATTGGAGCCTTTCATAAACCTTTTGTAGAAAAATACATAGCACTTTTTAAAGACCGATACAAAAAACTGATCATCATTAAAGGAAATGAAGGAACACCTGAAATATTTTCAAAATGTTCTATAACCATTGTTAAAAATAATGAAGTTAGTGAGATAAAAGTTGATCCAAGGGAGTATGGTATTGACTATAAAAAGTCAACACAACGCATTTCCCTTAAAGAGTCTTTAGTCTTAACACAAGATCCTAGTGAAGAATTTTTAAAACTGGCAAAGCTCAATGCTGCAGTTATTTTATTTTTAACCAACAAAGCAAAAAGCATCAAAGAAGCTTACGCTCTCCTGTAGGTTTGGCATTGCCAAACGTCAAGAGGAAATACAAACTATAATCACGATCCAAACTTCCCATCATCCAAACCGTGATTTGACGTTTGGTGATACCAAACCTACGGCAAAAAAACTTATAAAAATATGTTATACTTTTCAAAATAATTCAAAGGAACAATATGTCATTAAGAAAAAAATTAGGTGCTGAATTTTTCGGTACTTTTTGGTTAGTTTTGGGAGGTTGTGGTTCTGCTGTTCTTGCAGCAGGTTTCCCGGAAATGGGTATAGGTTTTATAGGGGTATCTCTGGCTTTTGGTTTGACTGTACTTACTATGATATATGCAGTAGGTCACATTTCCGGTGGTCACTTTAACCCCGCAGTTTCTTTCGGACTCTGGTCTGCAGGTAAATTTGAAACAAGAGAGCTTCTGCCTTACATCTTGGCACAAGTCATCGGTGGCACAGTTGGTGCTTTAGTACTCTACCTCATCGCAACAGGTAAAGCAGGGTTTGAAGTAGGCGGTTTTGCCTCTAACGGATTTGGAGAACTCTCACCGGGCAAATACAATCTTACTGCAGTCATCATTACTGAAATAGTAATGACCTTTATGTTTCTATTTATTATACTTGGAACCACTTCTAAAAATGCGCCTGCCGGATTTGCAGGTATTGCCATAGGTTTAGGACTCACACTCATTCACCTGGTTTCTATCCCTGTGTCAAACACATCAGTAAACCCTGCAAGAAGTACAGCAGCAGCACTTTTCGCAGACACAGCAGCACTGGGTCAACTATGGGTATTTTGGGTAGCCCCTATTGTTGGTGCTGTGTTAGCAGGTTTTGTTTGGAAGTTTTTTGAGTCGGAAGAATAAAAATGTAGGGTCGGTTCACCGACCAATATATGTCTGGTCGGTAAACCGACCCTACGATACATCTTTATTTACATATTTCACTCACAATATCTTGCGTAATTTCTTCCCCATACAAAGGCTCATGTAAAAAAAGCTCTCTTTCACTATCTACAAAAAACAGTGTAGGAAAAATCGTAGTGTAATACATCTCTATAGGATAAGACAAAGCTCCCTCATACGTTACGATCACAGGCACCATTTTACTATTGACCTCATCAACGTAATCCTGATCCATAAAAGCATTTTTAATAATTTGAGAAGAGAGAGGGTTGTTTTTTTTGACCACAAGAACCAACAACGGCTTGTGTTCTTTTAACGCTTTTTGATGTGCAATATCGTAGTTACCCAGCCAATTCACAAAATTGGCTGAAACAAAAAAAGGGAACAGCCAAAGTAGCAGGTACTTTAGAGGCTGTACGGACATAGTCTATTCTTTATCATCCAATTGATAAATAAAGATACCAGAAGGGTGTTTGATCTGATAGATCTCACGCTCCAAGAACCACTCTTTAGTATTGAGCACATTGACTTTATTTTGATCTCGTTCCTCTCCTTGACCATTAACAGAAACGTAAAGGTAATCATCTATATTAGACCAGCGAACATGCAGAATTTTTCCTTCAAATGTAAAGGTTTGGATGATCTTCAATGTTTTGGTATCAACGATCTGAATTGTAGGAAAATCTTTCCCTGAGAATGTTACAGCCAAATACTTTTTATCCGGACTGAGAGCTGTAAATACGGGGAGTCCTTTCATTTCAATATTCTTTATAAAGTTGAATTTGCTGTCATAAACCATGACTGCATTATCTCCCACTGCAGGGATGAATGTTTTCTCATCACTTAAAGACCAAAAACCAAAGTGCGGTACTTTGAGTACCGGTTTGTTATCTTTGGCCGTGACCTTTATCTCTGAAAATTCCATCTTATCCAAGTCGATCACACCAAAAGCTTTGGTAAGGAAAAAACCAACAATGTACGTATTGTCCTTTATCATGGCATCAAAAGGCATCTCTCCTACTTTAAACTCTTTAAAGATCTTGAATTTCGGCAAACCTTTACCTGCATTCTCATTTTTAAGTACCGTTACTTTATCAGAGTCCATTTGGGCAAAAATGATCATATCTTTATAAATTTTGATCCCCACATTTTTAGAACCGGTAATGATCTTCTCTATAGGTTTAAGATCACGTGTAAGAATATCTACTGATTTATCATCATAGTTGGCAACAGCTACATAGTTTTCACCTATCACAAATCCAATGGCAGATTTAGATGTTTTATACTCATTAAGTATCTTTTCACTCACAGGATCAAAACGTACCACATAACCGTCACGGCTTATGAGATAACCATCTGCACCGTCAAACTTAATGATACCGTGATTCATGTTGTGTACATTTTTCATATGTGACTTAACTAGACCCTTGGTGATAACCGCAATAGATTCACTCTCACGTTCCACTACAAAAAGCTTCTCACTCGCACTTGGTGTAGCTGCGAAGAGCACACTGCTCAATAAAAATATAGACACTATTGATTTCATTAAAATCCTTTTAAAATAATTGCCTCTATTGTACTGAAAACTCTTTAACAAGAGCGTTGACATATGTTAATTTTGAATAAAGATGACTTCTTTCATTAACGAGGATTCTGTTAAGTTACTCTCTTCCAGTGAAATAACCTTGGCACAATCACTTTTAGCCAACTGAACATAAAGAGCAACATGAACTTCATCTCCTTTTTGAAGTGCTGGTACAGCATAGGACAATACTTTACATGAATTTGCATACACATTGTTTACAGAACTGGCTGTTGAATGGGCAGGGATGATCACATCTTTTCCATCCTGTTTAAAACTATAGGCAAAATAGCCCTTCTTATCTTCACTAGGATCTTTTTTGTAATTTTTCCAAATTATTTTTTCTGCTCTGTTTATCTCTATCTTTAAGAACTTAGCACGTGCAGGCTGAACAATGAGCGGATGTGTCATTTTATTTTTAAGTGTTATTGTAAGTTTTAACTCTGCTGTTGTAACATTGATATCCATCCCGGTTTTTCTAAACTCTTTATCGTGGATCCCTAAAAATTTATGACTGGCATGACGACCTCTGGCTCTTTTATCCATCTTTTCTGCACCACCTGCTAGTTCCGGCATATGACAATTGATACAGCTTATGCTGTCTTGTTCATCATACATAGCTCTAAAGATAGTTGTATTGTTATCATTAAGCTTATGGGAGTGACATCCCATACAGACTTTTTTAGCATAGACAGGATTTGAAACAGAAGAGTGTTTATCACTATCATCAGGCTTATCCAGTCTCCCGTAGAGTGTAGGTTTGAACCCTTTGGCTTGTCGTGCCTTGGTATTGATGTTGAACTTATGTGCTGTTTTGACATAGGCAATGGTATGACAAAAATAACAGGAGACAGCATCTGTATGGGTTTTATTGCTTTTATCGGGTCGGGATTCTCCGGAAATAAGTGCTTTAAGATTATTTGCCATCGGCATATGACAAGTAGCACAGGCATATTTATCTTTATCGGCAGCATTTGCTATTTTTCGGTGCAGTTCATCATCAAAATAACTTTTAGAATGCATTGAACTCTGATACTCTTCATAAATTTTTTCATGGCACTCATTGCAGGAATGGTTATCGAGATATTTGTCTTTGGCTTGAAGAGAAGAAAAAAAGAGAGAAAGTAATAATAAAGAGAGTCTAAAAAGAACGATTTGTTTCATTAAGTAAAAACCTTGGTAACTTATTGAGATGATTAGATCTAATCATCTCAATAAATTACCCTCTCCAGAAGGAGAGAGTAAAGGTATTAATTAAGCACCAGGGATATGTTGTCTGTGCTCAACTGAGTATGTAAATGTAGGAGTTGTCAAGTTATTGATATACTTAACGAACTTACCTGTTTTAGACTCGTAGATACCAATTCTACCAGTTGTCCACTCAGAGATCATTGTCCACTCACCGTGGTTCGCAGGCTCTGCATGAAGAAGTCTTGGCTGAACAGGTTCTTTCACTGCTGCACCTAACTTATCAGGCATAGGCATGATCATCTCTTTTCCAAATGCTTTTTCAATCACAGGAACTTTAGCATGCTGTGTAGCATCCCACTCTTGAAGTACTTTTTTAGTTTTCGCATCAATCAATTGACCTTTAGTTTTCCCAACTTTAATGATTCTGTCAGTCTCTAAAGTATCTTTGTTGATCAAGTGAACTTCATTGTACTTATCTGGCTTACCAAGTACACAGTCAGCCCATAGGTATGGAGTATCATGTGCCGTACCGATGAATAGTCCACCACCGGCAGTTTCAACTTTTTTAACTACTTTCCAGCTAGAGTCCCAAATTACAACAGAACCAATATTCATACTAACTGTAGCGTGAAGTTGTTTCTTTTGTCCTTTTGAGTACCAAGAAGAACCTTGACCTGGGTGTGGCTTAGATTTTTTACCTGTGTGCACTTTTGCAGCAAGGTTTTTCTCTTTAAAGTCAACAATACCAACAACATCAGATCCTTGAGAAGCGATCATAAAGTATCTACCGAAATCTTCACCTTCATCTTCATTCAAGAACGCATCGTGAAGAATTTTACCAATGTTTGGAATATCTCCAACGATCGGGAAGTTTGGTTTAGAATAATCGATGATATATGTATGTCCACCATCTTTAAGTGCCATTGCAAAGTATGGTCCGTAAGGAGTATCTGCTAATGAAGCAACTCTTGATGGTCCAATTTCTCCATCAGGATCAATTACACGACTTGTGTCATATGCTTTAAGTGGCTCAAGTGTCTTAGCATCACATAGTACTGCACCACCCGGGTTATAGTTACCAGCGATAACATATTTACCATCTGGAGATACTGCAAGACCTCTAGACTCTTGACCTACCTGAACTGTTGCCAGTGTTGGTTGTCCTGGAGCACCGATGTCAAACATAGACAATTTACCTGAACGTGAGATAGAATATGCATATCTTGGCTCACTCTTATTTGTTACTGTTACGTGAACCGCAAATCCAGCTTTATGACGTGAAAGTACTTTTCCGTTTGTTGAATCAATAAAGTCAACCAAAGAAGCATCTCTCTCTGTTGCAAATGTAATATCTTTTACATTCTTAACTTCAGCACCTTCATAATTAAGCTTACCGTCTTTATCTACCGGATGTTTTTTAGCAAGTGCATCTTTGTCTGCTAATTTTGTCCACGTTTTTTTCACTTCATCAAGATCAAGTGTCAACTCAACTGTATTTTTCCAGTCCATCAACCAGTTGATCATACCGGCAGCATCATCAGCTGAGAACGAAGACTCCCATGCTGGCATTGCTGTATTTTCAACACCATGTAAAATAGCTGCAGTTAACAACTCTGTATTTTTCGCTTTAAGTGCTTTAGGTCTAAGGTCAGATCCAACACCACCCTGGTGAATTGGTCCGTGACACCCTTGACACTCTTTCTCAAACTTCTGTGCAAAATCCATGCTTGATGTTCCTGCTAACGCAAACGTTGCTGCAAGACTTGTTGCCGCTGCTAAAGTTAAAATTCTATTTAATTTCATATTTTCTCCTTTGTTGTTGTAAGTCTTTTAAAAAGACATATCATAACACTTTGAGGACTCTACCCAGTCCCCATACACTTTCCATAAATTCCTAAGAATTATATTTTAGTGTATCATTTATTTGCTTAAGTAAATTTTATAATAATCATCAAATTTACTGATGATTACTGTTCTTCCTGTAATCTCTTTTTTTCCTGCTGATAGATCCAAAACATAGGTAAAATAATTATCGTATGTAAAAAGATAGTCAGGGTCAATGGTCCTTGATTTAGCATCGCAAAAAAACTTGGTACTACATCAGTGATTGGTGAAATTAACATTTCTATTCTCCTTTATTAATTTTATGATACGGGAAACCCGTATCAAATTTTTAAGCCGCTTGAGCCTCATCCTGTTGAGCTTTCTTACCGATAGTAAGCATATCTACAACAAGATAGATAAATCCTGCAAGTGTTACTACACCCATGATTGCTCTCCAAAGCTGTCCTTGAATATACCAAGGTAACTCTTGAGCTACAAAGTATGCGTTCCAAGTTCCACCAAGTTCCGCTCTTTCAACAAGAACCTGCTCGTATCCTGCAATGGTCAATGCAATAGTCATACCCATTACACCAAATGCTGTAAGGAAAACTCCCATTTTAGAGTTGAATGTTGCTTTCATACGTTTTACACCGTAAGCACCTTGGATACCTATGTACATCATACCGATAAGGATCGTTGCATACGCACCGAAGAATGACAAGTGACCGTGAGCCGCTGTAAACTGTGTACCGTGTGTATAGATATTTACTTGAGGTAAAGTATGGAAGAATCCCCATATACCTGCACCCAAGAAGTTACCAAATGCATTCAGTACGATCCAAGTCATAGCTGGACCATTTACGATAACAGAACCTGCTTCGCCTCTCTCTTTAGCTGCACCTTGCTGTTTACCCCAGTCATAAAGGACGTGAACAAACATTGCAACCAATGGAACTGGCTCCAGTGCTGAGAATAGTGCACCAATTTCCCACCAGTACTCAGGTGTACCGATCCAGAAGTAGTGGTGACCCATTCCAAGAACACCTGATCCAAATAGCATAAGTACTTCGATCCATAACCACATTTCAACGATCTCACGTTTAGCACCGATAAGTTTGATCAATGCATATGCTGCAAGAACTCCTACATATACTTCCCAAGTTGCTTCAACCCAAAGGTGTATAACCCACCACCACCAGAATTGATCCATTGAAATGTTATCTGTAAAGAACATACCAGTTACGTAAAGACCTGCAAGTGCAAGTAGATCGGCTACCAGAACTGTCATAATTCCTGTTTGTTTACCTTTCATATATGTTGCAAAAATATTCCAGTAGAAGATAAGAATAACAACAACAATACCGATATCAGCCCATCTTGGCGCTTCGATATATTCACGACCTTCATGGATCAACCAGATAGACGCTTCTGTACCAGGTCCTACTTGAACAATAAGATATACAAGTACAACAACGGTAATCGCTGCTGTAAGTACCCAGAATGCAAGCTTACCTAGACCCATATGAACACCTTCGTGTTCTGTCTCATCCGTAAGCATCCAGTAACTCGCACCGATCATTGCATAGAGCATCCATACAACTAGTGCATTAATGTGTACCATTCTTGCTACTGAAAAGTCCAAAATTTCAAATAGGAAACTTGGAGCCAGGAATTGGATCGCAGCTACTAGCCCTAAAAGAAGTTGTGCACCAAAGAGTATTATTGCTACTCTGAAATACATCATTCCTAGTTTTTGACCGTCATTGGTCAAATGATTTGTTTTAATACTAGCGAGCATGTGAACCTCCTGCTTTAAATGTCTCAACAGTTTTCGAGAAGTTTCTAGGGAAACCATTCGTGTCGATACTACTCATATGCTTAAGGAATGCTACCAAACCTTTTGCTTCATCCGCAGTGATTCCAAGATCTGGCATCATACGTGCATGTGTAGGATATTGTGATGGGTGCATTAAGAACTCAGCCATCGCCTCTTCTACTGTTGTTTTTCCGGTCATACCTTGTAGTGGTCCACCATCTTGCCATGCCGGATCTAACCAAGACTTTGTAAGATCAGGTGCATAATATGCTCCGTTACCCAAAAGTGTATGACAGTTCATACAGTTTTTTGATTGAGAAGTAAGTTTTCCAATGTGTAAAAGCTCTCTTGCTTCTTCTTCACTGTAGTCATCTCTACCAAAGAACTTTTGTTTTTCACCGATTACCGGCACCTCAGATCCTCTTTTTGTACTGAACTTGTAATCAATGTGATAATTGATAACCGTTGGTCCAGGTACTCTTTTAGTTACCCCTGCTTTAAGATCTGCATCTGTACCCATACTGATCTGTCCTAGTGTATCAAAACTAAGCCAGATAAGCAAAATTACTGCAAATCCAGTTACCCATGCCGCTGAACGACGCCAGAATGGAATACTAGTCCATACCGAAACATTTTTGTTAGCCATGTTTCCTCCTTTTTTGTTGGTAGAATATTTTACGTTCTACTTATGATTGTTTTTCTTGTATCACGTCGTCTTCTGGACCGTAACGCTCATCCGCTGCAGTTATCAAATAAAAATAAAGGTGAGGGATAAAGAGATACGCTACCATCGTGACCATCAATATTTTCATTGTAAAGTGGTTACTTTGGATCATAATGGCGAAATCATACAAGAAATAAGTTTGCAATGCCCAAAATAGATACCCGACAGGCATCCACTTTTTGGAAAAGTATCCCATTTTAGAAAGGGTGATGACTGCTGCATACCCTACTCCAAAAACAAGTACCAGTGATGACTCGATGAAGATAGGTAAGAATTGATCTAACGCGATCTCCGGTCGGAGTGCTAACGCTTCCATATATGTCTCCTATTGTGTATCTATTTACTGAAAGGCTTAAATGACCCTAGAGCATGAGAGTATTATGACACTTTCAAACTGAGAAGGGATTGACATATATCAAGAAAGTGGAAAATATTCATAAGAATTGCTAACTTAATTAAGTAATAATTATAGTGATGAAACAGAAGAAAAAGTTATATAGAGTGTGGTTTTTTATCTGTGACCAAAAACCACACTATTTTTATTTATATTATTTAACGATGCAACGAGCCGAAAAGAAAGGTCTTGTATAATTGGGAGAGACAAAATTATCTCCTTCAAGTCGCCACTCACGGGATTTTTTAACCATAACATAGGGAGCTACTTTTCGTACCATACGGCTTTCACATATAATTTCCAAATCTTTTTCAAAAGCGATCTTCACCTCTGTCATTCTGTTCATGGTCATATTAAAATGTAGCCCGATCATAATAGCGATCACCAATGACACCCACATAAGCCCTCTTTTCGCAGCTCCTTTTGACATAAACGGTCTGGTACCTACAAAGAGTGTAACAAGAAGGACAATGGCCCCAAGTATAAGATATCCACCCTCTAAATAGAAAAAATTCTTCATTGCTTTACAACCTAATATTTTAATTTGAATAATTCTAACACAGTTTCATAGTGTCTGTGTTGATATTCATCAAGCGATTTTTAGTAAAAAGTCTCTATACTTACCTAAAATTATTACAGGGCAACTTATGAACTCACTTAAAAAATATCTTCCTTTTGCACTGATATTAGCCTTTCTTGCAATAGCTATTTCAGCATTTATACAAAGTAAACCCAGTCACAAAAATGAACGCGTATATACGACAGTAAAAAAATACAGTCCTTACTATACAGACCGGCGTATTGGGGGTATACAGATCATGAGTAAAGAAGATCCTGAATTTAAAGAGAAACCTGACAATATGGTACTTTTTAAACGTCTTGATGAGCTTGAAAAAGCTTGGGCACAAAAACATCTTAAAGTTAAGAATAATATTCTCATTATCTTAGATAACAATGGTACACAGCAAGCGACACTTCCTCTGAAAACAGAAGAGGAAATAAACTTTACACATACTTATTACGGAATATAGATCATGAATCTTGATCTTATTTTGACGCTTGTTTTTTCTATTGTAATGCTGTTCTTTATGATCTTCCCCGCTATGAAGATCGTAGAGTGGGTTGAAAGTAAAATAACTGTACCGGAAAAGTGGCACAATCCACTTCTATTTTCTACCACTTTATTCCTCTCATTCTGCATAGGACTCTTCCTTCAGTTTGCATAACCGACTATTAACAACTTTTTAGCTAAAATATTAATTAATTTTGACACGCCCAAAAGCGTGTTTTGGAGTAACAAAATGGATAAATCAAAATATATTTGGATGGATGGTGAACTGACGCCTTGGGAAGATGCCAAGGTACACGTTCTCACACATACCCTGCATTATGGTAACGGTGCCATAGAAGGTACTAAAGCCTACAAAACAGTAGATGGAAGATGTGCTATTTTTAAACTGAATGAGCATACACAAAGACTTTTAAATTCATCAAAAATGACATTGATGGATGTTCCTTATACACTGGAAGAACTCAACGATGCACAGGTTAAACTGCTACAGGAAAATGAACTCTTTGACGGTGCTTACATCAGACCATTGGTTTATCTTGGTTACGGTGTTATGGGTCTATATCACAAGGACTGTCCGGTAAATGTATCTATTTCAGCATGGAAATGGGGAGCATACCTTGGTGAAGAGGGTCTTAGAAAAGGGGTCAGATTAAAAGTCTCATCCATGACAAGAACCCCAAATACATCAGGCATGGGAAAAGCCAAAGCAGTAGCAAACTATCTCAACTCCCAAATGGCAAAATTCGAAGCGGTTGAAGCAGGTTATGACGAAGCACTTCTTAGAGATGATCAGGGGTATATCGCTGAAGCATCCGGTGCCTGTTTCTTTATGGTAAGAGAGGGG
>Ga0190303_1001123_pt1 | contig 10872 bp, 10 predicted proteins | sample 48700701_MG_FD_161672 | JGI IMG/M metagenome (GOLD analysis project Ga0190303, IMG submission 161672) | Hydrothermal vent sediment bacterial communities from Southern Trench, Guaymas Basin, Mexico - 4870-07-0-1_MG | ecosystem: Environmental > Aquatic > Marine > Hydrothermal vents > Sediment ...
GAGGACCGGTGTGGAAGGGATTTTCGCCATAGGGGATGTCAGGGGCGCTCCCCTTCTTGCCCACAAAGCCCACAAAGAGGGGACGATAGCCGCCGAAGTGATAGCCGGGATCGACTCCCGCTGGGACTACAGGGGCGTTCCATCGGCGATTTTCACCGAGCCGGAGATAGCCATCATCGGCGAGTCGGAGGAGGAGCTCAGGCGCAAAGGTGTTACGTACGTGGTCGGGAAGTTTCCCTTCAGGGCAAACGGAAGAGCTCTTGCCATCGACGAGGCTGAAGGTTTCGTTAAGCTCCTCGTCGACGACGAAAAGCGTCTTCTCGGCGCCCACATAATAGGGCCTCACGCGTCCGAGCTGCTCGCCGAACTCACGCTGGCTTTTGAAGAGAAAATCGATGTGGAGAGAATAGGACACAGCATCCATCCTCATCCTACTCTCTCCGAGGTCCTGATGGAGGCAGCTGAAAATGTATATGGAAGGGCGATCCACATCCTCAACGGCTGAGAAGCTCAAGGCCGTCTACGCCGACCTGGGGAGGATGGGCTACAGAATGGCCTGGGATATACAGCACAACGTCCACGCCCGGAGGGTGCGGGACGAGATACCCGACGTGTTGCTGTTAGTGGAACACGAACATGTCATAACGCTCGGGAAGAATGCAGGCACAGATAATCTGAAATACAGCGAGGATGAACTTAATCGCCTGGGCGTCGAGCTTTACAGGATAGAAAGGGGGGGAGACGTCACCTATCACGGCCCGGGACAGCTCGTGGGATACCCCATTTTCAAGCTCAGGGGAGCTCTGGCCGGGATCAAGAGATTTATACGGAATATGGAGCTTGCCCTGATAAGGGCGATGGCTTCCTTCGGCATAGAAGCTGAAATATCCGAGGGATACCCGGGGATCTGGGTGGGGAGGGACAAGCTCGCTGCCATAGGCGTTGCAGTTAAGCGCTGGGTGACTTTCCACGGGTTTGCCCTCAACGTCAATACTGATCTTTCCTACTTTGACCTTATAGTGCCCTGCGGCCTGAAAGACAGAGGGGTGACCTCCATGGAGAAAATCCTGGGTAGAAAGGTCGACATGGACGAGGTGAAGGGTGAAGTCGTCAGGGCCTTTTCAGAGATTTACGGCCTGGAATTTTCTGCGGCGAGAGCGGAGGATCTGATATGAAGGTGAAAAGAAAGCCCCACTGGCTCGCGGTGAAGCTTGGCGGGGGAGGTGAGTTTCCCGGCGTCAGGCGCGTTCTGAGGAAATACAGATTGCATACAGTTTGCGAGGAAGCAAAATGTCCCAATATAGGAGAGTGCTGGGGTGAGGGGACGGCCACATTTATGATTCTCGGCGATACCTGTACGCGGCACTGCAAGTTCTGCGCTACGAGGACGGGCAACCCCCGGGGCCTGGTGGATGAAGACGAACCCGAGCGCCTCAGGGACGCCGTCTCCGAACTCGGCCTTGACTACGTCGTGATCACGTCGGTTACCAGAGACGATCTGCCCGACGGCGGAGCCTCGGTATTTGCCAGAACGGTGAGGTTGCTCAAAGAACTTCCCTCACCGCCGAAGGTCGAGCTCCTCATACCCGATTTCCGCGGCGACCGAGCTGCCCTCGAGGAGGTGGTCGCTGCCGGACCCGACGTGGTCGCCCACAACCTGGAGACCGTCAGGAGGCTAACACCCATCATAAGGGACAGAAGGGCTTCCTACGATGTTTCCTTAGAGGTCCTGAGGCTTCTGAAGGAGATAAAGCCCGATCTCTATACCAAGTCGGGTCTCATTCTGGGCATGGGAGAAACCCGCGACGAGATCATCGAGTCGCTCCGCGACATGAGGGAGAGGGGCGTGGATTTCGTCACCATGGGTCAGTATCTGAGGCCCACCCTCAGGCACCTGCCGGTGGATCGGTTCATCACCCCCGACGAGTTCAGGGAGCTGGAAGAAATAGCCCTTTCCATGGGTTTTCTTTATGCGGCATCGGGTCCCCTTGTCCGCAGCTCCTACAGGGCAGGAGAGTTTTTCGTTCAGAGCCTTCTTAAGGGCCGAAAGGGATGACAGGGACGCCGCTTGGGTTTAAAATTTGACAAACATAATCCGGAGGTGCGCTGATGAAAATCGGTAGATTTCTGGCATTGCTTGGCCTCGTGGCCTTGCCCCTATTTTCATTTCCGGCCGACGACGTGAAACCTCTCTATAACAGGGAATATATGCCCGCATTACACGAGGTCCTTTCCAATGCTCAGAAGAGCATCCACATCTTGATGTTCACCTTCAGGTATTACCCCCGATATCCCAACGACGCCAATTCCATAATAATCAACGACCTCATAAACGCCGCGAAGAGGGGAGTTGATGTCAAGGTGATATTAGATGCTTCCGACTGGAACGTGAGCAATACCATAAAAAACAAGGCCGTCGGCGATTCCCTTTCGCGCTGCGGAATCGATGTTTACTACGATCCCCGGGATGTGACGAGCCACGATAAGCTCATAATAGTCGACGATTACATCGTCATTCTGGGCTCTCACAACTGGAGTTATTTCGCCCTGGAGAAGAACAACGAGGCCTCTGTCATGATCAAATCCCGTCCCTTCGCCGAGGCCTATGAGAACCACTTTCAATCGGTCCTGAGGCTTTCCACCAAAGAGCTGCCGGAGAAATTTCAGCCATGAAGAGAATTCTGCCCGTCATCGTCTTTTTCGCGGCCTATCTCTTCGGAGATACGACCGATATACTCATTCTCCACACCAACGATATGCGGGGGATCTTCGAGGAGAGGCCGGCGACATGGATGAACCCCGATTTCCCGCCGCCCCTGGGAGGAGCCGCCTCTCTTTACACCGCCGTTCAGGAACAGAGGGAAATAGCCAGGGACAGTTCCTATCACCTTCTGCTTCTGGATACGGGGAGTTTCCTCGGCGGTAACATAGTGGGAGAAGGCGCCGATCCCGAGCTGGCCGTAGACATACTTAACAGAGTTGGCTATGACGTGGTCAACATCGGGGTTCACGATTTCCTCATTGGATCCCGAACCTTCGACGTCATCAAGAGAAAGGCGAGATTCAGGACGGTATCCGCCAACCTGACGCTTGAAAGCGATACATTGCGCAATCCCGATTTCGTCGACCCCTACGTGTTGCTGAACGTGGGCGGCGTGAAGATCGGCATTTTCGGCCTGATATCGGAATACATGCCCCTCTACATGCCCGTCGAGAGGATTAAGGGATACTTTTTCCTGAGGGAGCTTCCCGTCGCCCGGAGGATGGTGAAAGAGCTCAGGAACAGAGGGGCCCAGATCGTCATAGCCCTCACCGACATCGGCGTCGGCCACGATACTCTCATGGCAGAAGTTGTTCCCGGCATCGATTTCATCATCGGCGGTTTCGACGGCAGAGGCATCAGGGAGGCGTATGAACATCCCGTAACTCATACGGTGATGGTCAGGACCTACGGCGGTGTTTCCGATCTGGGGAGGCTTTTGATCCATTACGACAGGGATGCCGGCGTCATAACCGGTTATGACTGGAGCAGGATTTCCCTTCTAGCAGAACAGGAAACGCCCGATCCCCTTATAAAAGAATATGTGGAAAAAAACATCAGGTCCTTCCTCAAGAGGGGTGTTGACAATTCGGGATTCGAAAATTAAAATTATTTCGCGGAGCAGGTAAGGGATAATTCAAAAGGCGAGCGGAAGTTGAAAATGGAAGTGGGGAGCTTTAAGCTTAATCTACCAAAAGGAGGCGGAATCGAATGGCTAAAAAAGTAACCATAGATCCCGAGCTTTGTGTTGGGGATGCGATCTGTGTAGATATGGTTCCCGATGTTTTTGAGATGGGAGACGATGGCCTTGCCCATGTGAAACCGGGTATGGAGATGACAGGCGACAGGAAAGATGTTCAGGAGGCAGCTGAGGAGTGCCCCGCTGGGGCAATTATAATTGAAGATGTAGATTAAAAATCCCCATCCAACCACCCCCTCCTGCCCCAGGGAGTCTGTCCCCGCTCCCTGGGGCTTTTTATTGAGTTTTCTTGAAAAAGGTCGCTCGAGCTTTTATAGTAAATTCTACATCGATAGGTTCCACGATCCTCGAAGGGCTTTGAGGTGAATCATTATGGCGCTTACCAGGGAAGCGAAGAGGAATTTCGTAGACGTCGCCCGCATTGAGGTCATCGCCGGCAAAGGGGGCGATGGGGCTGTTCATTTCAGGCGAGAGAAGTTCGTGCCCCGGGGCGGACCCGACGGCGGCGATGGCGGGAGAGGTGGTAGTGTCTACCTTGTGGGGGATAAGTCCCTCAAAACCCTTCTCGATTTCAGGTACAGGAAGGTCTTCCGCGCCGAAGATGGCAGGCCGGGGGGACCTTCCAAGAAGGCCGGACGGTCCGGAAAGGACGTTTTCATAAGGGTTCCTCTCGGGACCGTTGTCTACGATGCCGAGACGGGGGAGGTACTGGGTGAGTTGCTGAAGGACGGTCAGAAGCTCCTTGTTGCCCGTGGAGGAAAAGGTGGAAGGGGTAACGCCCGCTTCGCCACGCCCACCCAGAGGGTCCCTCGCGTGGCAGAAAAGGGAGAAGAGGGAGAGCGCAGGAAGCTGAGGCTCGAGCTCAAGCTCATCGCTGAGGTGGGCATTGTCGGTTACCCCAACGCCGGCAAAACCACGCTTTTAAAGGCTATTTCTGGTGCTACGGGCAAGGTGGCTCCCTATCCTTTCACGACCATAACGCCGAACCTGGGCGTTGTGCACCTGCCGGATTTCACCAGTTTTGCGGTCGTCGATATCCCGGGAATCATAGAAGGGGCCCATGAGGGACGCGGTATGGGCCTCGCTTTTTTGCGCCACATAGAGAGGACCAGGATACTTCTCTTCGTCCTCGATGTGACGGGTGACCCTCAGAGAGACTATGAGACCCTGAAGAGGGAGCTTATGCTTTATAATCCTGAGTTGCTTAAAAGGCCGAGGATAGTGGCCCTTAATAAAATCGATCTGCTCGGTGAAGGCGATGTCTCCTTCACCGCCGAAGAAGGAGTTGAGGTTTACAGGATTTCAGCCCTCACTGGGGAGGGTATAGAAAGCTTAATGGGAGGTATCGTGAAATGGCTAAGAAGGATGGCTCAACCGAAAGAGAGCGGAGAGGACAGATAGAACAATTTCTCAAGTCAAAAGACCTGATGACGAGGTTAAAGGCAGTTGAGATGCTAAAGGAGCTCGGAGATAAGGAAAAACTGCTTTCCCTCCTTTACTCGGAAAGCTGGCACGTCAGGGAAAAGGCCGCCCAGGCCCTCGTTGAATTCGGGAGCGAGATCAGAAAAAAGGTCGAGCCCATGCTCGACGAGGGTTACTGGTACGTGAGGGCAGCAGCGGCTTATGTCATAGGCGAAGTCGGAGATGCAAGCGTTCTCCCCAAACTTAAAAAGATGCTTTCCGAGACCAACGAGACGGTACGGGGGGAGGTGGCAAGAGCTATTGCCAAGATGATAAAGAGGGACAGAAAGGTCCTGGACGAGCTCGAGGTAGACGAGAAACTCAAACTTGAGAGCACTCTCAAGGCCCTGAAGGAGTTCTCGTTGCTCGAGGTGATCAAGGGGCATGAGGGATCTGCTGAGTGACCTCTTCGGGGGGTACGCCGACTTCAGGACCTTCGATTCGCGCTGGCCCACGGGTTTCAAGAGCCTTTTTCTCGCCTATTTGGGGCTGGGCAGTCACGTGCTCTATCGTGCCGAGGACGAGGAACAGATACCCTTTCTCAGAGATGAGATAAACTCCCTGGGATTGCCCCTTCGAGCCGTAGAGGAGGGCAATCTGGAACTGGCATGCCTTCGCCCCGACACCAGAGCCGTTGTGCTCTCGGGATTCGACGGTGACCCCGACCGCGTTAGAGAGTTCCTCTCCCGTCTGACCTTCAAGAAAATCAAAAAGGGCGACAGGTGGGATAGAGACGACTTCGTGAGATTTCTCGTCGAACAGGGCTATGAGCGCGTCGGGTATGTGGAGGTTCCCGGCGAGTTCGCCGTCCGCGGCGGTATCGTCGACATCTTCCTTCGCGGCGAGGAGTACCCCCACAGGATCGAATTTTACGGTGACAGGATCGAGTCCATAAGGCTCTTTGATCCCGAGAGTCAGAGGTCCTTCAGGAAAGCCTCCTCACTTTCCATTCCAGTCATCGACGGAGGGGGAAGCCATATTGAACTGCTCATCATTGAGGAACGCCATGTGGACCTGGGCCTGAGGGTGCTGCCGAACAGGGCCTACCTCGGGCGATTCGAGCTCCTGAAGGAAGATGTGGAAAACTACCTTCGGCTCGGTTACCGGGTCTATTTTCTCTCGGGCGAAAAATGGAGGAGGGAGAGGTTCCGGGACCTGCTCGACGCGGAGATCCTGCCGGGGTCGCTGCACAGGGGGTTCATCTTTGAGGACAAAAAGACCGCCTTTTTCTCCGACGCGGAGTTCGTCGGAAGGATTCCCCACAAAAAGAGGGCAGTGCCCAAACTCGGGGAGCGTATAGAAGACATCGAGGCGTTAGAGCCGGGCGATTTTGTCGTGCACATAGACTACGGAGTGGCGAGGTTTGAGGGCTTGAGGAAGGTGGAGATCCAGGGCGCCAGCTATGATTGCCTTGCCCTGAAATACAGGGACGGACAGGTCTTCGTTCCCGTCTATAACCTCGAAAAAGTTCAGAGGTTCGTGCAGTCGGGCAGGACGGAACCCCCTCTTTCGTCGCTGTCCTCCAATCAGTGGGTCCTGAAGAAGGCGAGGGCGCAGATATCGGCCATGGAGTTCGCCCGCGAACTCCTCAGGATTCACGCTGCCCGAAAGGCCAGAAAGGGCTTCGCCTTCAGCCCGGATACGTCTTTACAGAAGGAGATAGAGGCCAGATTTCCTTACGAGGAGACAGAGGACCAGGAGAGGGCGATAGAGGAGGTCAAGAAGGACATGGAGTCCGACAGGGCGATGGACCGCCTCATCGCCGGGGAAGTCGGATTCGGGAAGACAGAAGTAGCCCTGAGGGCTGCAGTCAAGGCAGTCCTCGATGGAAAACAGGTTGCCTTCCTCGTTCCCACCACGATCCTGGCCTTTCAGCATTACCGAACCTTCCAGAGCAGGCTCGAGGGCTATCCCATCGCCGTGGAGATGATCTCGCGGCTGCGAAGGGAATCGGAGATCAGGGAGATTTTGAGCCGCCTCGAGAAGGGGGAAGTGGACATCGTTATAGGCACTCACAGGCTCCTTGCCGATGACGTCAAGTTCAGGGACCTGGGGCTTCTGATAATCGATGAGGAACATCGCTTCGGAGTCGCACAGAAGGAGAAGATAAGGAAATTCCACAGCACCGTGGATACACTTCGGATGACGGCGACCCCCATTCCGCGCACTCTTTACGCGGCTCTCGGCAGGATTTATGACCTTTCGGTGATCCTCACGCCCCCGGCCGGAAGGCAGGAGGTCGTCACGATAGTCACCGAGTATAACGAAGACCTCATCAGGGAGGCCGTCACGAGGGAGATACAGAGGGGTGGCCAGGTTTTTTACGTGTACAACAGGATAGAGACGATAAAAGAAGTGGTTTCCAGGTTGAAGTCCATGTTTCCCACCCTCAGGATCGACTATTCCCATGGCAGGATGAAGAAGGAAAAGCTCGAGGATATTTACCTGAGGTTTTACAAGGGAGAAATAGACCTTCTGGTGACGACTTCCATAATTGAGGCCGGCGTGGATTTTCCCAGGGCCAATACCCTCATAGTGGAGAGGGCGGATCTCTTTGGGCTGGCAGAGCTGCATCAGCTCAGGGGCAGGGTGGGAAGATCGGACATTAAGGCCTATGCATATTTTCTCGTTTCGGGGGAGATCTCGCGGAAGGCCAGGAGGAGATTAAAGGCCCTCGAGACCTATCATCATCTCGGCTCAGGCCTTAAAATTGCACTTGCCGACCTTGAGATCAGGGGCGGAGGAAATCTTTTGGGCAAAGAACAACACGGACACGCGAGAGCTATAGGATATGAGCTCTATTTTCAGCTCCTTGAGGAAGCCATGAGCAGCCTTCTGGGCGAGGAGCCTCAGAAGGAGCCCGAGGTCCTCCTCGAGGAGGTTTCCGCACTGCTTCCCGACGACTATGTCGAGGAATCGGAGGTCAGGGTGGGTTTTTACAGGAGGATCGCCGCGGCAAAAAGTCTGTCGGAGCTGGAGGATATCAAAACCGAACTGAGGGACCGATTTGGTCCCCTGCCCGACCTTGCCGAGGAGGTTTTCTTCATAGCCTCGGTCAAAATCCTGGCCAGGGAGAAGGGCTACGAGAGGATCATTTTCACGCCCACCCATGTCAGGCTTTATAGAGGGGATGAGGAACTAAACCTGAGGAGAGAGGTTGTCTTAAATGTTCTGGGAGGAAAAAATGGAAAGAAAAGGGCTCTTATTGCTGACAGCAGTTTTAATGCTGACGGCCTGTAAAAAAGAGGAGAAACCTCAGGGAAAGGCCATAGCGAGGGTCGACGACATCTATCTTCTCGAGGAGGACCTCAAAGTGCTTCAGGTGCCGGGACTCAGCTGGTCCGAGGAAGATAGGTCCCTTCTTCTCGATAACTGGATCAGGAACACCCTGCTTTACCTCGGCGCCAGGGAAGAGGGGCTCGACCAGGATCCGCTTCTCAAGAGAAAACTCCTCTGGTCCGAAAGGATGCTTCTGGCGCAGGAGTATCTGAAGCGGAAATCGGCGGGACTCACCGTCACCGACGAGGAAATTGATGACTTTCTCAAAGACCGGGAGGAGCTTTTCAAACAGGGAATCAGCATAGTCATCGTGTTTTTCAGCGATTCTAACAGGGCTCCCTACATAAGGAAACTTCTCCGCCGGAGGGGCCGGAGGTATCGTTACGCGATGGAAGAGCTGAGGAATCAGAGCGACATAAACGTCACGGAGCTGGATTCAGTCAATCTGGGCTATTTTTTCCTGGAGTTCCGGAGCATTCCCGAGGTTCTCAAGGAGAAACTCCGCTGGATGAGGAAAGGACAGGTCTCGAAGGTCTTTTCGGCCGACGGGGAATACGTTATCATAAAGCTGCTGGAGAAATTTCCTCTGGTGCCTCAGAAATCGGAAGTTCGCTCTTATATACGTCAGGTGCTCTACGAGAGGAAGAGGGCAGCCCTGGAGGATTCTCTCGTGGAGGCGCTGAGGAAAAAATTTAAGGTGGAAAAAATCTCAGGAGGTTCGTGAGGATGACCCGTAATCTGTGGAAGGGCCTCTTGTTATTCATCCTTCTGCCCTTTCTTTGGGCACAGGAAGGCCAACTTATAGATAAGGTAGCAGCCAAGGTGGACGGCGAGACCATCGCCCTCTCGGAAGTCGAGGAAGCCTATAACCTCTACAGGACACAGGTTTCACAGAAGGAGATGTCCGACGAAGAGCTCAGGAAATACGTTCTCGATGAACTGATAAACAGGAAGCTTCTCTATCTGGTGGCGAGAGACGATACGACGATCACTGTCACCGACGAGGAAGTCAACCAGGCACTGGAGGAGCAGCTTAAAAGCATAGAGGAAAGTATGGGTAAGGAGCAATTCGAGGCCGAGCTCAAGAGACAGGGCATAACAAGAGATGAACTCAAGAAAGAATACGCGGAGCTCGTGCGGGAGAATCTCTATGTGAACAAGTATATCGAAAAATACGTGAAGCCCAAAATAAAGGTCACTCCCGAGGAGATCAGAAAATTCTACGAGGAAAACAAGGATTCGATCCCCTCGAGGCCCGACATGGTGAGGCTCGCCCACATACTGATCCTGATAAAGGCCTCGCCGGAAAAGGAGAAGGAGGCCGAGGCGAGGGCGAGGGCCCTTTACAGGAAAATACTGAAGAACGACAACTTCGAGAGCTATGCCCGCCAGTACTCCGATGACAGGGAGACGGCCGACCTCGGCGGTGACCTGGGATACGTGGACAAGAGCGCCTTCAGCGGTGAGCTCAGGGACAGGGTCTTTGCCCTGGAACCCGGGGATATCTCGGAGCCCATCAAGAGCGAATACGGATATCACATCTTCAAGTGCTCTGAGAAACGCGGTAACACTATGAGGCTTAGCCACATATTGATCGCGGTGAGGCCTACCCCCGAGGACACGGCGAGGGCGCTGAACAGGGCCAAAAAGGTGATGGAGGAGCTGAAGAAAGGTGCCGATTACGACGCCCTTGTTCAGAAGTATTCCGACGACACTGCCACCCGCGATCTGGGTGGAGACCTCGGCTGGATGCCCCTCGACGCACTGCCTTCTGAGATCGTCAACGCCGTGAATGAGATGAAGCCGGGAGACGTCAGGGGCCCGATTTTGGCAGGCCTCGGCTATCACATCATCAAGCTCCTGGACATAAAGAAGGGAGGCAAACCGTCCTTCGAGGAAATCAGCTCGGACATCCAGAACATCCTCTATCAGAGGAAGCTCGACGAACGCCTTAAGAAGCTGATAAAGAGGCTCAAGAAAAAATATTACGTGAAGAAATACATTTAGCGGTCGAAAGCCTGTACTTACGGTCTGACAGGGAATTCGGAGGCCAGTATTTAGTTTTGCTGAATTTACCTCCCGGTGATGCGTCGGTTTTTTTCAACGGAATTTCCCTTTTGTTCTCTTTCCGGAACGGGGGACGCCGACTCCCTTTTCCTGAAAAACCGCACGTGATAAAGAAGTCCTGAGAAAATTGGAAAGGGCAGGGAAAAAGCAGCCTTAAGCTGGGCTTTCGGCTGAAGGATGGTATCTGAACCCCGGTTCGCCTCTTTCAGGATGCTTTCCCGGCTTAATCCCGGTTGGGATGCCTTTGTAGCATGTTTCCCCTGAAACCTCAATGCTCTGTAATCCGAAGCTCTTAAAGGCATAGGTTCCCGTGAAAAAGTAATGT
>Ga0190303_1001125_pt1 | contig 10861 bp, 15 predicted proteins | sample 48700701_MG_FD_161672 | JGI IMG/M metagenome (GOLD analysis project Ga0190303, IMG submission 161672) | Hydrothermal vent sediment bacterial communities from Southern Trench, Guaymas Basin, Mexico - 4870-07-0-1_MG | ecosystem: Environmental > Aquatic > Marine > Hydrothermal vents > Sediment ...
ATGACAATTTGGACAAATAATTTCATTCATTTTTACATTCCTATTCTTCTCTATTTACTACAAAATATTTCTCGTTTTAACACTATACGTGAGGATATATAAGGATTTATATATCCTCAGTAATTTATTTAGTTTGGTATAACCATATATCTTCCTAAATTATTTGATCTTTATTTCTTCTCCAACTTACTGGCAACATGATCTATCTCACCTAGAAATTGTTCTATCTTCTTACCAAACTCTTCAATGAAGCTTTTGGTTTTTTTCAAGTCAATATCGATATGTTCACCATCAATTTTTATACCCATGTTATCTTCAAGGTCTATTTTACCTTCAGCGAGATCTTTTTCTATGGTTTCTGCTTTTTCTTCAAGTGTATTTTGCAGGGAATTAAAAAAATCTTTTGTTTTTCCAAGGTCAATATTTATATTGTCATCACTGACATTGATACCGATCTTTTCGAATATTTCTTTTTTTTCAGGCATAGTAATTCCTTTATAATTTTAAACTATTATAGCAAAAGAGTTTAGATTATAGAAATGCCAATAACGAAGCTGTAACCGCCACATTGAGAGATTCTACACCTCTTTGCATAGGTATTGCTATGCTTTCATTGCAAATAGCTTCAATCTCTGGGCTTACCCCCTCACTCTCATTACCAAGAACAAAGATCGTTTTATCACTATAGTTCTGTTCTTTATAACTATGTGAAGCATGAGACGATAGAGTATAAATATTTGCACCATCTTTTTTAAAAGAATTTAGTGTATTTTTCAGGTTAGAAGTTTTAATGAGTGGCATTTTGAAAAGCGTTCCGGCAGAGGCTTTAATCACCAGAGGGGATATCTGCGCTGCACCTTTAGTTGGAAGCAGAATAGCATCTATATTTCCTGCGGCACAGGAACGGATGATCATACCTAGATTTTGAGGGTTGGTCACAGCATCAAGGGCAATGACACGATAGGTTTTATGACTGTTTTTAAAACTCTCTTCATCACTAAAGTGTTCCAATACTATATCAAGCGCTACACCTTGATCCTGCTTGGCATTTTTAGAAATACGTGAGAGAGACTGTTTATCATGGTAGGCAACTTCAATATCTCTTTTTTTAGCAATAGCTTTCATCGTTTCAAGAACAGAAGCATCTTTGTTGGACTTGGAGAGATGAAGTTTATGAATAGTAACAGCTTCATCTACCAGTGCTTCCATTACAGCATTACGACCATAGATAGTCAGTACTTTGTCAAAAAATGCTTTTTTGGCTAGGTATTCCGGAGAATCTTTCTGGGAGTGTTGTAACATTATTGAATCCTACGTAGGATCGGTTTACCGATCAATATAATATTTTAGAGGTTCACTTAAATTTGTGGTCGGTAAACCGACCCTACAGATGAAAATAAACTAAAAGCCTATTTTGACTCCCCGTTCCATGCAATGTGTGGTTTACCATTTTCATCAAACTCAACAGCAGGCATTCCCATAATGTTATATCCGCTATCTACATAATGGATCTCACCCGTAACACCTGAACTTAGGTCTGAAAGAAGATACATACCTGAGTTTCCTACCTGGTTGATACTCACATTTTCTTTAAGTGGGGCATGGGCTTTGTTCCATTTAAGCATAAAAGAAAAGTCACCTATGCCTGCTGCTGCAAGTGTTTTAATAGGTCCGGCAGAAATAGCATTCACTCTGATGCCATCTCTTCCAAGATCTTCAGCAAGGTATTTCACTGTCATTTCCAAAGCTGCTTTTGCCACACCCATTAGATTGTAGTTCGGGATCCATTTTTCTCCACCGTAATAACTCAGTGTCAGCACAGATGAGGCTGAAGAGAGGATCGGTTTGAGCTCACGTACGATCTCAATGAGTGAATAGACAGAGATATCCATTGACACGTCAAATGCCTCTTTGCCTATGTTTACAAAACGTCCGCTTAAACCTTCTTTTGGAGCAAAAGCAATAGAGTGCACAATGAAGTCTATTTGCCCCATATCCTTTTCCAGTGATTCTTTAAGCGCCTTTATCTCTTCCGGCTTAGAAACATCACAAGGATAAAGTCTGGCTCCACAGTCCAGATCTTCAGCAATTGGTGCTAGCTTTTGTTCAAATCTTTCATTAAGAAATGTAATGGCCATTTCGGCACCCTGCTCTTGACATGCCTTTGCAATACCGTATGCTATAGACTTTTTGTTGGCGATGCCTAAAATAACACCTTTTTTACCCTTCATGATCATAATAAAATACTCCTAAAATTAATTCTCATATTTTATCATCATTGAGGTAAAATATAGAACGAATAGTTAAGAAAGAACTGACAAATGGATAAAATATTACTTATTAGTACCGGGGGAACATTTAACAAAGTGTATGACCCGGAAAATGGAGAACTTATTATTGACAAAACATCAAATGCAGTCAAAGAGATAGCATCTCACTGGTTATGCAAATTTGATCTGGTCAATATGATAGGTAAAGACAGTCTGGAAATAAATAATCATGACAGGTTGGAACTTTTGGCAATCATAAATCAATCAAAATATAAAAAGATCATTATTATACATGGAACCGATACTATGACAGTAACTGCGAAGTATCTTGCTGATGCAGCGTTAGATAAACAACTTATTCTTACAGGAGCCATGGTACCCTACTCTATAAATCCTGTAGAGGCTACTGCGAATCTTTCTTCATCATTTGGATACCTTCAGACCTTAGATAAAAGTGGTATTTATATTGTTATGAATGGTCTATTCGGTTCTTACGAAAAAATCAAAAAAGACAGAAAAAAAGGCAAATTTATTCTTATATAGTTTTTAGTTCATTTTGCTATAATTCTACAATATATATTAAAGGGAATAAATATGAAAATAAAATTACTAATCGCAGTACTTGCAGGATTTACTTTTACAGCGTGTACCAACACTACACCTTCTGTACCAGCTCAAAAAACTGTAGTCAATAGTTTTGAGAATGCTTCTGAAGCAAAAACTGCAGCATTTAAAGCAAAACAAAGAGAAGTTGGATTAAGTACCAAAAAAGATCCAAATTATCATTCTCCTATGTCAGAAATAAAAGCTAAGAATAAAAAAGACTGGTTTAACAATCAAATGTATAGACTATGGGATAGACAAATTACAAGAAATCAATATATAACTGAAAGTGTATCTGAATTCCCTAATCATAAATATGAATTTACATTTATTGCTAATGGATTTTAAAAAATTTAATTTAAACTGGAAATATGAAGATCATAGACTTAGAGAACCAAACTGATCTAACGATCAATATTGATATTTTAGAAGAAATAGCCCAAAGTCTTACAACGAGGGAAATAGAACTTATTGTTACAGACAATAAAACGATACAAGAGTTAAACAGTGAACATAGAGCTAAAAACAAGGTCACTGATGTACTTAGTTTTCCCATAAATACTACTTTTGGAGAAGAGGCAATACTTGGTATGCCTCTAGGTTCCATTGTCATCTCTGCAGATCTTGTAAAAGAAAAAGCTACAGAATTTGGGCATAATGCTGAAGATGAACTCTCACTGCTTTTCATTCACGGTTTACTGCATCTGTTAGGATTTGACCACGAAGTAGACAATGGAGAGATGAGAGATAAGGAAAAAGATATCATAGAGACTTTTGCTTTGCCATCAAGTCTCATAGTAAGAACAGAGGAGTATTAATTTGAATTTTGTTATATTTGTGATCGCTATGGGCGTACTGATCTGGGGTGCAGAGATGCTCATCAGTCAAAGTGAGCGCATTGCTTTAAAATTTAAGATACCAGAATTTATCATTGGGGCAACACTCATTGCTCTTGGTACTTCATTACCTGAAATGGCAGCCAGTATTGCAGCCAGTTATAATGATAAACCGGATATCGCGATAGCCAATGTCATCGGAAGTAATATACTCAATATTACTCTGGTACTGGCAACTGTTTTCATCATTTCCAAAAAGATAAACCCCTCAAGAGATTTCTTTGCTAAAGACAGTACATGGGCTTTAGTTCCTGTTCTTGTGTTTGTTTTAATGATCATTGATGGCATGATCTCCAGATTTGATGCTGCACTTTTACTGCTTTTAATGGGTGCATATCTACTCTTTTTGCTTCAAGATGCTAAAAATATTCCTGAAGAAGATCTGGAAGATTTAGAAGAAGGTACTTTCACATGGTCTAAAGTCATACCGATTCTTTTTGCCGGTATTATCTTGGTAATAGTTGGAGCACATTTTACAGTAGAGAGTGCCTCTGAGATCGCCAGAGATTTTGGGATCTCTGAATGGATCATAGGTATCATTATGATCTCTATAGGAACATCTCTTCCGGAATTGGTTGTGAGTATATCTGCAGCGATGCGAGGTAAAGTTGACATGGCCATAGGAAATATTATCGGTTCGAACATGGCGAATACCACTGTTGTTCTTGGTGCCGCTGCTCTTATTAACCCTATGGCAATCAATGCACCTGCATATCTTTTTGATATTGCAACAATGGTCGTAGCTACATTGCTTCTAGTGTTTATTACAGCAAACAAACTTTACAATAAATCTGCGGGTATAAGTTTGATCATTGTTTTGGGACTATTTTTAAATAATACCCTTCAGAGTATATAATACGTAAAGATTGATGCTCTAAACGTCTACTCTGTTTTAAAACATATCTACCGCAGAACTCTTTACTTTCTTCTTTTTCTTCTTCTTTATCACTGGCTTATTATTGCTTGCATTATTATGACTGTTTACATTTGAAGTACCATGTGCAGCAGGACGCAGATTTTCCCTTTCTGCAATTTTCTTATCTAGATCTTCTTTGATCTTTTCAATCTCTTCTGGCTCAGGTTTTTTCTTAAAATAGCCATGTGCAAAGAGCCATTTATAGACATCTGCAGCCATAGGTGCTGATGCACTGCCTCCATGACCTCCATGCTCTATCAGTACCGTAACAACGAACTGTGGGTCATCATGCGGTGCATAAGAAGTGAACCAGGCATGAGATCTGTGAAAATATGCCAGTTCATGCTCTTTTAAACGATGAACCGTTGACTGTGGAATAGACGTCACTTGAGAAGTACCCGTCTTACCTGCAACAATAACAGGAAGATCATGCATCACACGATATCCTGTACCGCCAGGTGTGTTACATACATCATACATCCCTTTTCTTACCTCATGAATATATTCATCAAATTCTACAGGAACTATCTCATTTTTTGTTTTATTTTGGTCCACAACTTTTGCAATTTTCGGCGTCACAAGATTACCCGTTGCAAGCAGTGCAGTGTATCGTGATACTTGAAGAGGTGTGACCAGGTCATAGCCCTGACCAATAGCAGCAATAACCGTCTCCCCCAAATACCATGGCTGATTGAATCTCTTTCTCTTCCACTGTTTATCCGGTATTAGTCCATTATATTCACGTGGCATATCCACACCCGTTTTGACACCTAACCCAAATTCATGAAGATATTTAGACATTGCATCAATACCTACTTTTAAACTTTTCTTGTAAAAGTAAACATCACAACTCTCTCGAATAGCTTTACGTAACTGTACTGTTCCATGACCATGTTTTTTCCAGCATCTGAATTTATGTGAAGAATTACCTATGGTTATATGTCCGCCACAGTATTCAGATTTTCCTAAAATACCCGGTTTTGATTTTTCAAAAGCAAGTGCCATTCCCATTTTTATCGCTGAACCGGGAGGATAGGTTCCATGTATAATTTTATTGGTAAAAGGGTGTGCAAGATCTTCCTGAAGTGCTTTCCAGTCTTTAGAACTGATGCCACCAACAAAGAGGTTAGGATCATAAGCAGGATAAGAAACTGCTGCCAAAAGTTCACCATTAGTACGCATCACTATGGCTACACCAGTTGTTTCACCAAAGTGTTTATGTATCATCTCTTGTAGATCTATATCAATGTTAAGCTTCAAGTTTTTGTTGTCTTTTGGTGCTACTTTTTCAAGAAGACCAACAGATTTGTTTGTTGCTGTCACTTTATCTATCTCATAACCTAATTCCCCTTCAAGAACTGAGTTATAATACCTTTCCAAACCACTCTTACCAACCTTACCAACTATATTTACAACTTCATCAGCTTCATTCTCTTTGTGATTTGATCGTCCTGTATATCCAATGATATGTGCAGAATATTTACCATAAGGGTAGTAACGTTTTGTTTCAGCCTCGATCTTTATTTCATCATGTACACTTAATTTTGGATAGGCGCCCATCATATCTGCATAATGAATAAAATCAACAACCTGAATATACTTATGATTGTAGGCAGAACTCTCTTTCTTATATACCTTCATCATAATAGTTTTATTGAGATCAGGAAAAGTATCAACCAGTGCATCCACTATTTTTTCAAGCTTCGTAGCATTACCGTCTTTTCTTTTTGTATATCTTAAATGAGGTATGATCGAGACCGAGAAACCTATCTGATTCATTGCTAAAAGATGACCGTTTGCATCCTCAATTTCACCTCTTACTGGCTTTATATATTCTTTTCTCTCTACATTGTCTTTAGCCAACTCTTCATAATAGAAATTAGATTTTATACTTATGTGGTAAAGTCTCGCGATCATCACAGCCCAAAAAAGTAAGAAAACAAGTATGATAAACTTATATCTCATAATACCACCACCACTAAAAGATCAACGATCAAAGAATATAACAATATATTGTCTAAAACGATAGTATGCGTTTGGAATACAAAATCATAGGCTAACAAAGAAAGCAAATAAAGTACATCTATAAGAATGACGCTTAAAATAGGTCTACAGATCACACATTTTCTAAAATAATTTAAATGATGATAAAAGAATACATATACAAGCAATGATGTAAGGGTTGTTAGAAAAAAAGGCAAAGAGAGATTTACTTCAAGATTTATAAAATAGAGTGATGCAAGTAAAATATAAAATATTCTGTTTTCATCAATTCCTTTCATCAATAAATAGCCCATTACTCCTACAAACAGGGGTAAAAAAACATATATTGAAATAAGCATTGGATAAAATATGATAAAGAGCATAGCTGTCAGCCAAATAATTGGCAGCTGCATTAATTTAGAAAATGAATTCATTACTATCTACCGCCTTATGCTAATTTGTACACTAATGCTATTTCATTACACACAGGAAAATGAATACATTTAATACAATCCGCCCAAATTTTATGTTCAGGTATAAGCTCTTTATTGATCTCTTTAAAATGAAGTTTTTTAAAAAAAGCAGGTAAATATGTAAGTACAAGAACATCTTCTTCCACTTCTAGCTCTTTTGCTTCTTTCAACGTAAACTCAACCATCTTTTGCCCTATTTTCTGACTTCGATAGTTTTCATCTACAATGAGACTCCGTATTTCGGCAAGACGCTTTGAATGAATATGAAGTGCAGTATATCCAACAAGTACTCCATCATCTTTTGCCAATACATACGAACGTATATTTGTAGCAACTTCATCTTCAGTTCGATTTAAAATAATGCCCTCTTTTACTTCAGCAGCAACCAATGCCTGCATAGCAGGGATATCACTCAACTTTGCTTTAACAAGTTCGATCACTGCTTATACCTCATCATGCTTATTTTCTTCGTTATTGATATCAAAAATAGTTTGCAGTATCTCAACATGCACTCTGTCATGCCCATTTTTTTTAAGATTAGAAACGGTAATGGAACCTGGAAATTCCTTTTTCAATTTAGCACGTTCCTTTTGATTTAACTTATCTATTTTAGTAAAAACAGTAAGATATCTCTGGTCTGGTCTAATGAATTCAGAGATATACGCTTCTACATCATCATCAATTTTAGCATGAGGATGACGAGCATCTCGAAGATGAATAAAAAATCGTATAGAGACTCGATGCTTAATAAATTCTACCAGGTTCTTCTGCCACACTTCTTTAAGTGATTTTGACACTTTGGCATATCCAAACCCGGGCAGATCCACAAAACGTACAGGATAACTCTCTTCATTGTAAAGATATCTCGTTTCAAAAAAGTTAATTAACTGTGTTTTACCTGGTGTAGCCGAAGATTTTGCCAAGTTTTTTCTTTGCGTTAAAGAGTTTAAAGTAGAACTTTTTCCGACATTGGAACGTCCCAAAAAAACAACTTCACTCATATCTTCCGGTAGAGAATCCGCAATGCTCTGTGCTGATTTAATAAATTGAGCTTCGACTACACGAGGTATACTCACTTCTTATCCTTCATATCAAATATAAATTTAACAGGTTTGTTTTTACTACCCTTTACATTTGCATTACCCGTTGTCATATCAAGCGTAATTTCATCACCATTCACATGACGTTTATTTAGCAGGTCATCAATAATAGCTTTTCCTGTTAAAATATATTGTGCTTTTACAGGATAATATGTCACCTTGTCTGCAGAGCCTTTATAAGAACTTTTTTCTTCAATAAATTCAAAAGTAACCAAACCTATCGCTTCATACTTCTTCGTTTCATTATTTTCATCAAAATAGACAATAATTTCATCACCATGTATCCAACTTTTTCCCTGTACTACTTTAGCATTACCAATAAAGTGTACTTCTTTTTTCAAATCTTCTGCCATCATATTATCTGCAGTGATGTCTACTTTCTGTGCAAAAAGTGATCCTGTAAACAAAACTAAAAGCACTATTTTTAAAAAATTCAATTTGATCCTTTGTGTAAAAACATAATTATATCATTTTTCCTTCGTATATACGACCGCATCAACATCTGTAGCAAAAGCTTCTTTACTTTTCATATGATACCGCAATGCACTTCCATGTATGACATTCTCATTCATAATAGCTGTAAAAGGTGAAGTAATATAAAGTATTTCTAACTTTTTGTCATAAATTGCATGCTCTGCTTTATAATTAAAACCTACTTTTTGATTTACTGTAATATTATGATCCAAATAGATCCTGTCACCTTTGTAAATACCTTGCTTTGCCCTAAGTTCTTTAATACTATCTGTACTGTATCTTAAATTATCCACAGTTAAAACACCTGCGTCTCGTATACCATAAGTACCGAATGCAACACCTTGTGTTTTATTAACATCTACTTCCGTGAATGTTGTATGTGTAAATTCAAGTTCTATGGTTGGCTCTTTTTTTGTTATTTGTTTGTTTTTTATTTCAACAGTGACCGACACAGATATAATAGCGATCATAGCTATAATAAGAATTATTTCTAATTTTAAGCCCATAACTCTAAATACTTCTCTTCCAGTCCCTCATTTTTAATAAGATACTCTATCATTTCACGTACAGCACCATCTCCACCTTTTTTAGAAAGCACAACGGTTGCAACTTTATCTACATATGCAGATGCATCTCTTGGGACAAAAGAGATTTTAGAAGCTTTTAGCATTTGCAGATCATTAAGGTCATCACCTATAGCGGCTACATTTTCCATACTCAGATCAAGCTTTTCCAGTAACTCTTCTAAAACCTCTCTTTTATTGTGTATACCTTGATAAAAATGTTCTATATGTAGCTCTTTAGCCCGTCTTGCCACAATATTTGATGATCTTCCTGTAATGATCGCCACCTGTTTACCTAGTTTTCTCCAAGAGGCGATAGCCAAGCCGTCTTTTACATTAAAAGATTTAATTTCATCACCATTTTCAGAGTATGTGATGCGAGAGTCGGTCATTGTACCATCAACATCAAGTACGATCAGTTCTATACTCACAGCACGCCCTTTGTACTTGGAATTCCCGCATTTTCATTGATCACTACTGCTCTGCGAAGTGCCACGGCAAGTGCTTTAAAAGCACCTTCTATAATGTGGTGTTTATTTTTACCCCGGTTATATATAAGGTGAAGAGTAAGAGGTAAATTAAACGCAAAAGCCCTAAAGAACTCTTCTACCAACTCCACATCAAAGTCACCAACTTTCCCGCCTATAGGAAGTTCATATACAAGAAAACCCCGATTAGAGAGGTCAATATCACAAGTAATACTGGCTTCATCCATCACGACTGTTGCATTACCAAAACGCTCTATGCTTTTTACCGGGTAAATCGCCTGTTTAAGTGCCTGACCGATAACTATACCCACATCTTCAACCGTATGATGATCATCAATATGCGTATCACCTGTACATTCTACTTCCAGATCTATATGTGCATGTTTGGTAAAGGCTTCAAGCATATGGTCAAAGAAACCTACACCTGTATTTATTTTAGCTTCACCTTTTCCATAAAGATTCAACTTTACAGAAATTTGTGTTTCTTTTGTCTCTCTTGTTACTTCAATCATTTTCTTCCCTCATATTTTTATTACAAATATTAATTTCTAACAATAAATGCACCTTCCAAGTCATTACTGTTCTTAAAGTCTCTTGCTTCATCTTCTGAACCGAAGCCCATCAGCCATACTCTGTAAAGCGGTTCTCCATTCCCATAAACATCATCAAACTTCTTAATGACCGGTTTATATTTGTCATACATAGAAGCAAACATCTTTCTGGTGATTTTTGCACCTTCATATTGTTTAAATGCTCCCACCTGCACACCAAAGTTACTCAATTTAATACGTGTTTCCGTATTTGTTTTCTTACGTTTTGCAATCGTTGCAGCAGATTGTACCTTACCTGCAAATCCAAGTACCTGTATAGATACTTTGGCAATGCCCATTCTATCCAGACCGATCTCTTTACCTGCAGTATAAGAACAGTCAATAATGCGACCTCTCACAAAAGGTCCTCTATCGTTTATACGTACAATGGTGCTTTTACCGTTTTGAAGATTAATGACTTTGACCATCGTATCCATTGGCCATGTTTTATGCGCTGCAGTTCTTGCATGCATATTGTAACGTTCGCCATTGCTGGTTCGTTTTC
>Ga0190303_1001126_pt1 | contig 10843 bp, 8 predicted proteins | sample 48700701_MG_FD_161672 | JGI IMG/M metagenome (GOLD analysis project Ga0190303, IMG submission 161672) | Hydrothermal vent sediment bacterial communities from Southern Trench, Guaymas Basin, Mexico - 4870-07-0-1_MG | ecosystem: Environmental > Aquatic > Marine > Hydrothermal vents > Sediment ...
AGCTTATTTATCTAAATCTAAAACTGTAATCGAAAAAGCTAAAAAATCTCAAATTCTAAATAAACATTTAGAAACAAAAATTCCTGATTCAATATTTGAAGAACTATTGGATGAATTAAAAAATGAATAAAAATAAATTATTACAATATCTAGGATTATGTAGAAGAGCTAATAAACTTGTAATGGGTGAATCTTTTGTTGTTGAAAAAATAAAGAATAAAGAAGTGTATCTTATATTTTTAGCAAATGATACAGGATATCGTACAACAAAGAAAATAAGAGATAAAACTAAGTTTTATAATATTAAACTTGTAGAAGAATTTAGTACTGAAGAAATTAATAAAGCAATTGGTAGACATAATATAAAAGTAATTGGAATTACTGATTATAAATTTTATGAAATGATAGGAAAACAACTAGAGATATAGAAAGAGGTGGTTAGATGGCAAAATATGTATCTAACAAAACAAAGAAAAAAGGAAAGCAAAATAAAAATAATAATGCTAATCCTGTAAAAAAACAAGAAGCTTCTGTGATACAACAACCAGTTAACAAGGTTGTTACTTTTCGTAGTGGAATGACCGTTTTAGATTTAGCAAAAGAAATGTCTAAACCAGTTTCTGAAATAATTAAGAAGCTAATGTTTATGAGGATTATGGTTACACAAACACAAGAAATAGGTAGAGAAAACGCTGAACTTCTAGCTATGGAATATGGATATGAATTTAAAGATGAAGTAATTACAGACCAATCACGTTTTGAAGAAATAGAAGAACTTGATAATCCTTTAGATCTTGTTGAAAGGCCAGCTGTAGTTACAATAATGGGGCACGTAGATCATGGAAAAACAACATTACTTGATAATATTAGAAAATCAAGAGTAGTAGCTAGTGAAGCTGGTGGAATCACTCAACATATTGGCGCTTATCAAGTTATAAGAAATGGAAAGGCTATTACATTTATTGATACACCTGGACATGCAGCTTTTACTGAAATGAGAGCTAGAGGAGCTAAAATAACAGATATTATTGTCTTAGTTGTAGCTGCGGATGATGGAGTAATGCCTCAAACGAGAGAAGCTATTGATCATGCAAGAGCTTCAAATTGTTCTATAATTGTAGCTGTTAATAAAATTGATAAGGTAGGAGCCAATCCTGATCGTGTAAAACAAGAATTAGCCGACATAGGATTATTACCTGATGATTGGGGTGGAGATATTCCATTTTGTAATATTTCAGCCTTAAAAAATATAGGTGTATCTGAATTATTGGATACAATACAACTTGTTACAGAGATGGCCGAATTAAAAGCTAATCCAAATCGTTTAGCTCAGGGAACTGTAATTGAAGCTAAATTAGATAAAGGAAGAGGTCCGATTGCGACAATTTTAATTAATAATGGTACTCTTAAAAGACAGGATTTCTTTGTAGCTGGAGCTACTTACGGAAAAGTAAGAAGAATGACTGATGATTTAGGTAAGGATGTATTAAAAGCACCTCCAGGTTCTGCAGTAGAAATAACCGGATTACAAGATGTTCCTAGGGCTGGAGATCCTTTCAAAGTATTTGAAGATGAAAAAGTTGTTAAAAATGTAGCCATGAAACGTAAAGAGAGATTGTTTGATTCAGAACATCAAGATAAACAAACTTTAACTCTAGAAGAATTCTTTGAAAAACAACAGGGAAATATGAAAGAATTAAGATTAATTATAAAGGCAGACGTACAAGGTTCAATAGAAGCGTTTAAAGGATCAATTAACAAAATTGATGTAGAAGGCGCACAAATTGATATAGTTAGAACTGGAGTAGGAGCTGTTACTGATACGGATGTATTATTAGCTGAAGCATCTCAAGCTATTATTATTGGATTTGGCGTAAATGCAAAATCTTCAGTTAGAAATTTAGCTTCAGAAAAGGGAATTGAAATTAGAATATATAGAGTGATTTATGAAGCATTAAATGATATAGAAGCTGCAATGAAAGGTTTATTAGATCCTGTATATGAACAGAAAGTTATCGGAGAAATAGAAGTTAGAGAGACATATAATGTAAGTAATGTTGGAACGATTGCTGGATGTAAGGTTACAAGTGGAGTAGTTCAACGAAATACATTAGCTAAACTTATTCGCAATGGTAAGATTATATATGAAGGAAAACTAGCCTCTTTGAAACGATATAAAGATGATGTTAAAGAAGTTAGAATGGGATTTGAGTGCGGAATTACATTAGAGAATTATAATGATATCAAAATTGGAGATATCATAGAAATTTCAGCGATGAAAGAGGTATAATTATGGCAAATGTAAAACATTTAGAAACCTCAGTTCAAAGAGTATTAACAAATATTCTTCGAGATGAAGTAAAAGAGGATTTAGGCTTTTTAACTATAACAGGAGTGAAAATTACTAACGAATTATCTTATATGTATGTTTACTACACTGTATATGGTGATGATGCTAAAATAAATCATACTAAAGAAGCATTAGACAGAGCTAATGGGTTTATTAAAAATCAAATTGCCCATAGAGTTAAAATGCGCAAAATACCTGAATTAATATTTAAATATGATTCATCATATCAAAAAGGTCAAAAAATAGATGAATTAATTAAATCAATAAAATAAACTTCAGAAAAACTGAAGTTTTTTTATATAATTTCAAATCGATATTGATAAATGTTTTTATTAGTTATATTGAATATATGTTTAAATATATGATATAATATTTTATTATAGATTTGTTTTGCTTTTACAAAGTAAAAATATAGGATGGTAAAATGAATAATAGAGGACTAACTTTGATTGAATTAATAGCTGTACTAGTAATACTTGGAGTACTATCTACAATAGCTATTTTTTATATCGGTGATTCAATCAACCAAACTAAAGTAAAAATAGATAATTATAACAAAGACATATTAAATGTACTATCTGAAAGATATGCAACAGAAAGCGGAAAATCTCTTAGTGAGATTTTTGATGGAGTAGAAACTGATGAAAACAGAATAGAATTACTTGTTAATTCAGGGTATTTGTCTAAACATGTTTATCCTCAACAAAAAAATGCATCATTTGTATGGAATACGGAAATTAATACTTGGACAATAGAAGGAGGAGAAACATTGAGTCAAGATTCACCAGGAAATTTAAGCTATGATTTTTCTGTAGATAATATAGATGAATTACTAGATAATGGCTTTCTTACAGCTAAAGAAGATTGGTGGGAATCTACAGAAAGTGTTCTTCAAACTTCAAGTAGAGCTACATTATTTATACCTATTAATAAATTAGAATATACAATTACTTTAACTGCTTCGTTAAGTTCGGGTACTTCTGGAGGATATGGACTATTTTTTGAAACTACTTTAAAAAATGAAAATCCTAAAAAAGACACTGGATATATTTTACAATTTGATAGAGGTTGGTCAAAAGGAGCTATTATTGTAAGACCAAGAGATGGTGGAAAAGAATTATCACCTATCTGGAAATTATTGTACAATAAAACTGATTTATTACCTAGCAAGAATGATGACCCCGATTGGTGGACTGCTATTCATGTAATTTCAATCGAAGTTAAAGTAATAGATGAAACAACTAAAGAAGCTACATTTTTATTAGATTCAAATATATTGGGTACATTAACAATTGATTCAGCACAATCAGGTGAAACTATTTATACAGGATTAAGAAGTTGGTCAACAACAACTTCATTTTATGATTTGGAAATTAAGTAAAACATTGATATATTCAATGTTTTTTTAGAAAAAAATTATATTTTTGATATAATTAAGATAATATGAATAATAAAATAAAAGAAAAACTAAAACAGTTACCTGAAAAACCCGGTACATATCAAATGTTAAATCAGTCAAATCAAATCATATATGTAGGAAAAGCAAAGAACTTAAAACGAAGAGTTAGTTCTTATTTTAGAAGTATTCATGATTCAAAGACAACTCTTTTAATAAATGATATTGAAGATTTTACTTTTATAATAACAAAATCAGAAAAAGAAGCTTTATTATTGGAAATATCTCAAATTAAAAAAAATTTACCAAAATATAATATACAGTTTATAGGAAATAATACATATCCATATATTGAAATAACCGATGAAATTTATCCGAAATTACGAATTACAAGAAATATAAAAAATAAGAACAATAAATATTATTTTGGACCCTTTCCAGATTCTACTTCGGCTAATCAAACATTAAAAGTATTGAATAATATATTTCCCTTTAGAAAATGTTCTAGGCTTCCAAAAAAGGTTTGTTTATATTACTCTATTAATCAATGTTTAGGCCCTTGTGAATTTGATATTGATCCAAAAAAATTTGAAAAAATGAAACTAGATGTTAAAAGATTTTTATCTGGTAAAACAAAAAAATATATTGATGAATTTAAAGCAAAAATGGAATATTATTCTAGTAATTTAGAATTTGAAAAGGCATTAGAATATAAAAATTTAATTTATGCTATAGAAAAGACTACAGAAAAGCAACAAGTTATATTTTTAGATGATTTAAATAGAGATATTATTAATTTTGTTATATATGATAACTATATAGGTATTAATATTTTATTTATGCGTCAAGGTAGAATTCTATTTTCAACATCTAAGATTTTGTCTTATTATCTAAACATAGATGATGTTTTAACAGCTTATCTAATAGATTATTATGATAAAAATTTAATTCCTGATGAAATTATTTTGCCTTTTAGTTATGATTATTCTGTATTAAATGAATTCTATGGAAAAATCATTACTACACCTCAAAAAGGAAGAAAATACAAACTCTTAGAAATGGCAAAAGAAAATGCAAAACTATATATGGAGTTGAATTTAAAGAAATACCTTGATAAAGAAAACAAATCAATAATTGCTTTAAAAAAATTAGAAGAAATATTAGGATTAGTTAATATTAAACGTATTGATATATTTGATAATTCAAATATATCAGGTCAATATTTGGTTTCAGCTATGGTTGTTTTTGAAAATGGATTGCCTAATAAGAATCAATATCGCAAATATCGTATAAAAACAGTTAATAATAGTGATGATTATCATATGATACAAGAAGTTATATACAGAAGATACCAAAATGTTTTAGCTGACAATTTAGTTCGCCCCGATTTAATAATTGTTGATGGAGGAATTCATCAATTAAGAGCAGCTAAAGATGTGTTAAATAATATAAATCTTGATGTACCTATAATAGGACTTATAAAGGATGATCACCATAAGACGAAGTCAATATTGACTTGGGATGAATTAGAGATTTTATTGGATCGTCATAGCAATGTTTATTCATTATTATATAATATGCAAGAAGAGGTACATAGATTTGCGATTAAATATCATCGCAATATCATAAATAAGTCTATCTACGCTTCTATATTAGATAGTATTCCTAAGGTTGGAAAAGCTACAAGAGAAAAACTGTTAAAAAAGTATAAAAATCTAGTGAAAATAAAAATGGCTTCTAGAGAAGAATTGCGCAACTTAAGGATTTCCAATGAAGCTATTGATAATATATGTCTTGCATTAAAAGATGTCAAAATCAAATAATTTATGTTATAATACACAAGGTGATAAAATGGACAAGTTTGTAAATGGAATGTTACATGGAGTATATGTTAGTAAAAGAGTTATCGCAATAAAAAAGAAACGCAAAGTTTATTTTTATTATATGAGTAAAGGAATGTTTCGCAATTTTATGATGTATTTTACACCTGGTATATATGTTTTTTTGAGCGTGTCAAACAGACAAAGAATATATAAGAGAGTAATCGTTCAAAATGTTATCAGTATAGAAAAAATATTAAAACCAAGGAAAAATCATCCTATTATATACTATGATGTTTCTATTATTAAATCAGGAATTAAAAAGATAGTTAATGAACCGAGATATAAAATCTTTATTGATTTTGAAATGAGTATGCCACCATATACTAATTATGAAAACTTTTTATCAGAGATAATACAGGTAGGATACGTTTTTACAGATTCTTCAGGTAAAATAATTGAAGAATATAGGAGCTATATAAAACCTATTTTATTTCCAGAACTTACAAGAAGAACCATTAAGTTTTTACATATAACTCAAGAAGATGTAGATAATGGGATATCTTATATAGAATTTTATAATCGTTTTATTAATATTTTTCATAAATATGATCCTATCATTTATGTTTGGGGTAGCAATGATCAAATAGAATTAAACAAAATGAATAAATTATATAAATTAAAAAAATTTACAAAAAGAATGCGATTTATTAATTTATTAAAACTACATAAAAATTATTTTGGGCTTAAAAATGATATGGGATTATTTAATGCTTATAATCTTTATTCAGAAATAGACCTTTTCAATCAAAAGCATGATGCAATGGAGGATGCCTTAGTAACTAAAAAAGTTTTTGATTATTTTAAAAAGGTATGTAATAATGAAATACAAATTAAAGTAGAAAAAAAAGTGGGGTATTAATATAATCCACTTTTTATTTTATAATACCATGATTACAGGCATAATCATTGGTGTTCTTTTTGTATGCCTAATCACATAACTTTTTAAGGCTTTTGTTATATCGTTTTTCATACCATTAATATTAAGTTTCTTTTTAGGATCTAAATATTTATCTGTGACATCGATTACTAATTCTTGCATTTCACTAATCATTTTTGAATGATTTTTAACATAGATAAAACCTTTAGATACAATATTAGGAGCACAAGAAACTTCTCTATGTTTTTCATCAATAGTTAAGATTACTGATAAAAGACCGTCATCAGATAATTCTCTTCTATCTTTAATGACCAAAGATCCTACATCGCCAATAGATTCGTTGTCTACATAAACATCAGATGTTTTAACCTTTGTCTTAATATATGCTCTATCTTTATTTATAGCTAAAACATCTCCATTTTCCATCACAAATATATTCTTAGGTAAAACGCCAGTATCTTTAGCGAGTTGTGAATGTATTTTTAACATTCTATATTCTCCATGAATAGGCATAAAATATTTAGGCTTCATTAATTTGAGCATTAATTTTAATTCATTTTGTCCACCGTGTCCGGATGCATGAACATCAGCGAATGGAGATTGGGTAATTACTTTAGCACCGCGTTTATAAAGCATATTTATTGTACGATTGACAGATTGTAAGTTACCTGGAATAGGAGAAGAAGACAAAATTACTGTATCTCCCGGATTTAAAGAAATTTGTCTATGAATACCAGCTGCAATTCTCGTAAGAGCGGCTAGAGGTTCACCCTGTGAACCAGTACATAAAATTGTAATATTTTTAGCCTTGATTTGTGAATTATTTCTAGTATATAAAAAAGTACCTTTAGGCGCTTTAATATATCCTAATTTAAAACCAACGTCAATATTTTTAATCATACTTCTACCGAAAACAGCTATTTGTCTTCCTGTTTGAATGGAAGCTTCTACTATCTGTTGGATTCTATGTATGTTTGATGCAAAAGTGGATATAATAATACGGCCTTCAATTGATTTAAATAAATCTTTAATGTTTTGTGCAACTACTTTTTCTGAAGTAGTAAATCCTTCAAGTTCACTATTAGTTGAATCTGACAATAAACAAATAACACCTTCTTCACCGAATTTGGCCATTCGGTGATAATTAGAGTCTTTACTTGTAGGAGAAAAATCAAACTTAAAATCTCCGGTATGAACAACATGTCCTATAGGAGTACTTACTCTAATACCAAAACTATCAGGAATAGAATGGTTAGTGCGGAAAAAAGAGATAGAAATCTTATTAAATTTAATGATATCATCCTCTTGATATTCTCTTAAATTAACAGGAAATGATGTCTTCTCCTCTAATTTATTTTTTATCAGTCCATAACTTAGTCCCGATGCATAAATAACAGGTATTTGAACCTGTTTTACTAAGAATGGTATTCCGCCTATATGATCTTCATGACCGTGGCTAATAATTAAGGCTTTTATTTTATCTTGGTTGTTAATCAAATATTGATAATCTGGCAATACATAATCAATACCCATCAAATATTCATCTGGAAATAAAAGTCCAGAGTCTATAATGATTAATTCATTTTGATATTGAATACAATACATATTTTTTCCGACTTCGCCTAAGCCTCCCAAAGCAAAAATCAGAATTTCTTTCGCTTTACTGTCGAAATTCTCCATAGGTTCTTCCTTTCAAAAAAATGTTTTACATTTTTTACTCTATTATTATAACTTATCTTTTATTTATATGCAATTAATTCAAGTGAATATGGAAAAAGATATTATTTCTTTATATGCATATTTAAACATGATATAATATTTTATAGGAGGGAAAAATATGATTGCGAAGATATTAGTAGATATAAAATCCAAAAATGTTGATAAAACATATGATTATAAAATTCCTCCTAAATATATTGATATTCTTGAGATAGGAGCCCGTGTTATCGTTCCTTTTGGAAAGCGAAATGTTATGGGTTTTTGTTTAGGTGTAGCTAAAACTAGTGAGTATGATAAAACATTAAAAACTATTGATAGAATTATAGATGTTGAGCCATATCTCACTGAAGAGTTAATAAACCTAGCTTTAAAAATGCAAGAAGAGTCCTGCTCGTTATTAATTCAAATATTACAGACAATGTTACCAGCTGCTTTAAAAATGGTTTATAAGCCAAAAGTGAAGGCTATAAATAAAGAATCTTTAAATCCTGAACTAATACCTTATTTTGAAAATAATGATGAATTATTACTTGAATTAATTGATAGTAAACATTATCCATTAATTAAACAAGAGATGATTAGGTTAAATTTAAAACAGGTATATGATATATTGCCTAAAAATAGATCTTTGGCTTTTAAGTATGTTTCTTTGAATAAAGAACCTAAAAAAAGGCTCACTTATAAACAAAATCTTCTATATGAATATCTTAAAAATTCAAAAGATAATAAGGGTTCTATTAAAAATATAATAAAAAAATTAGGAATTAGCATCTCTATTATTAATACTTTAGAAAAATATGGAATTTTGAAGACATTTTATCAGGAAACATATCGAAAAGTTAATGCAGTATACACCTCTAAAAAACAAACGATTATATTAAATGATAGCCAAAAAAAAGTTTATGAAAGAATAGTAGAAAGTATTGGTAAAAGAAAAACGTTTTTATTGCATGGAGTAACGGGTTCAGGAAAAACTGAAATATATATAAAAGCTATAAGAGAAACATTAAAGAAGAATAAATCAGTTATTTTTTTAGTACCTGAAATTTCACTTACACCAATGATGATGTCTCGTTTAATGGTTGAATTTAAGGATGAAGTAGCTGTTTTGCATTCTAAATTATCTACACTTGAGAAATATGATGAATGGAGACGAATTATTCGGAAAGAAGCATCTATAGTAGTTGGCGCAAGAAGTGCTTGTTTTGCGCCTGTAGATAATTTAGGTTTGATAATAGTTGATGAATGTCATGAATCAACTTACAAACAAGAAAGTATGCCAAATTATTATGCAATAGATGTATTGAAAAAGAGAGCTGATTATTATAAATCTGTAATGGTTTTAGGATCAGCTACACCTAATATTGAGAGCTACGCTAGAAGTGTACGCGGATATTATGAATTATTGCCAATTGACAAAAGAGCATTGAATTCACAACTTCCAGATATAGAAGTCGTGAATATGAAACAAGAATTTATTAAAGGAAATCATTCTAATTTTTCTGAGATTTTACAAAGTGAAATCCAAAAAAGATTAGATTTAAAAGAACAAGTTATTTTATTAATAAATAGAAGAGGATATTCAAACTTTGTCATCTGTAGAAATTGCGGACATGTTATAATGTGTCCAAAATGCGATGTCTCCCTTACCTATCATGAATATTCACATTCGCTAAAATGTCATTATTGTAATTATGAAATGCCTGTACCTAAGGTTTGTCCAAAATGCAAATCTGATGCACTTCGTTTTATGGGAAGTGGAACTCAAAAAATAGAACAAGATTTAATAAAATTGTTTCCGCATGCTAAAATAATAAGAATGGATAATGATACAACTAGAAGAAAAAATGCACATGAGAAATTATTACATGAATTCGAAGAATCAGGAGATATTCTTTTAGGAACTCAAATGATTGCCAAAGGATTAGATTTTCCAAAAGTAACCTTAGTCGGGATTATTCAAGCTGATAGTAATTTATTTGTATCTGATTTTAGAGCTTCTGAAAAAACGTTTCAATTAATTATGCAAGTATCTGGTAGATCTGGAAGAAGAAGCGCAAAGGGCAAAGTAATAATTCAAGCATTTAACCCTAATCATTACGCAATTAAATATGCTTGTTCGCATGATTACTTAGGTTTTTATCATTATGAAATGAATATTAGAAGGCTGGCAAAATACGCACCATTTTATTATATGATTTATTTAAAAGTAAGTGGTGAATCCATGAGAGATGTATTTTATCATGGTATTGAGATTGTTAAATTTTTGAAACGCAGTTTAGATAAAGAGATTATTGTATTGGGGCCTGCAGTTCCAGCTGTTAAAAGAATAAACAATCGATATAATTGTGAAATCACGATTAAATATAGAAAGATTGATAATATTAATATAATATTAAACCAAATGATGGAAAAATATCAGACACGGGATAAATTTATTTTGATAGATCGTTTTCCAAATGTAGGATAGGAAGGTAATATTATGAAAGTATGTTTTATGGGTAGTATGAAATTTGCAGTTCCTATTTTAGAAGGACTTTATAAAAATCACGATGTTTTATTGGTTGTTACACAACCAGATAAACCAGTTGGAAGAAAGAAAATAATAACTTCAACTC
>Ga0190303_1001129_pt1 | contig 10801 bp, 13 predicted proteins | sample 48700701_MG_FD_161672 | JGI IMG/M metagenome (GOLD analysis project Ga0190303, IMG submission 161672) | Hydrothermal vent sediment bacterial communities from Southern Trench, Guaymas Basin, Mexico - 4870-07-0-1_MG | ecosystem: Environmental > Aquatic > Marine > Hydrothermal vents > Sediment ...
TCGACCGCTTCTTTGAGCGTTTCCATATCCGGGATTAGCCCGACCAGCCGTTCCACACGCTCCAGAGATTGGGCGGCCTCGGCATAGCTGTTTTCAGCGGCGGCAGACATCATTGCCCCGGTGCCTGCCTGATTTGCAATACGCTCAGCGCCCAGATTGCCGCTGTTTGACATTTGCGCCAAATCATCCTGATCAAAGCCTGCGTCCTCTAGGGCTTGAGTCATACGGCCTTCCATTTCAGGAGCGGCATTACCAATAAGCCCGCTGAAATCGCCGTTTTGGATACGCCTGATTGTGCCTAGAAGATCGCCGAATTCCTGATCCAGCAACCCATCCAGATCACCGCCCATCGCCATTTCAATGACATCTGTGGCACCGGTTCAGGCCAGTGACCTCACCAGCCTTGATGGCACTATAACGTCCGCCATTGGCACGTACGGCCATTTCCATGCCGAGGCGGTAGTCAAACACGAACACTCGTGCACCGCACCGGCGGGCCTGTGTCATCAGAAAGGCTGAGAGCACGGATTTTCCCGAACCGGGGCGGCCAAGGATCAGAGTATGACCACCCGTGGGTTCTTTGTCGGGCTGGCCGACCTCATGGTAATTGAACAGAAAGCCAGAGCGTTCCGGCGTGGGGAATATCGTGATCGGCTTACCCCATGGTACCTGATCGCCGGTCTTGCCCAATTGGCTGCGATGCAGCGCGGCGAGATCCGCGAAGTTCATATTGGTGATCGCGGCTTTTCGACTGCGCATCTGACCATTGCCCGGATGCTGCGCAAAGTAATGGCTGCGTGCGGCAAAGCTTTCATTCACCAGATTAACGCCCTCGGTGGCGGCGATATTGCGCACTTCAGACGCGATGTTTTCAAGTTTCTCTTCGCTGTCTGCAAAGACCGTCACAGTCATATGATGGTTATTGAGGGACACGGCCAAGATTAGATGACCCAGGCGGCGGGCCTGAAATAGGCGCAGTTGTCCGGCATCTGGGAAAAGAGGAACAGCCCAGAAACGGTTCATTATCCTGCCCGCTCCGAGCAACCATGGTTCCTCGATTGCAAGTGGGACAAGTCGCGCCCACGGAAATAGGCTCTGCTCATCTGTCAGCGGGTTATGTTCAACCGCCGCAAAAAAGTCGCGCAACTTGTCCTTCTGATCCTTTAGGAATTTTGCGTTGTGGGCTTCAAATTCCGAACAGAGCGCTTTCTCAAATCGAGAAAGATCGGTGGATGGCTTTGGTGTGGATGTTCCATTTTCATGCGGCGGAAAATCTTGAATGATCTCGGATGCAAGGCGCTTGGGGATCCATCTGGCGCGGTCGACCGTGGGCTCCCATTCTGTGCGCCACTCAGAAAAAATTGAATTGCGGTCAATCGTTGGGGGCCGGTCCAGCAGGCTAGAACGGACAGCAGCGGTGCCTGTTTTTTTGACTTTTTTGTTGTCTCCAAGCAATGCACCTAGGCCAAGTACCGCCGCGCCAATGATCCATTCAATCAATTCAAATACTTTCCAGCCGAAGTTTAGTCACGCCCATCTTTTTGAGCGCTTCGATTAATTGCAGACATGCGAGTGATAATGTCGTTCGCAATGCTCTCGTACAGGGCTGCTTGCCGTTCCCGTGCTGAACCAGATTTGGGATCGCGGCGGCGAATTCGCGCCGCAAGCCACAGCATAATGCGAGCAGCAGGTTCAGTTACCTGGTCGGGTGCCGGTGTCGGGTAGTTTTCTTCCAGCAAAGCAACGACTTCAGCATTCATACTGCGATGATTTGTTTTGGCCGCCAAACGTATCCGATCTCGCAGGCCAGTCGGGAGGCGAACGATGAATTTGTCCTGATTCTGAGCACTTTGTTCTGTCATGGTGGCACATTGCCATAAATAGTTATTGACGCAATAGTGGCTAAATGCCAGTACTTGGCTGAAAGCATGATTGAGGACCTCCAAATGAACAGTAGAAAGCCAATGCAACTTCGACTTCCGCATGAGCTTAAAGAGTGGATTAAGTCGGAATCGAATCGCAACGGAAATTCCCAAAATTCCGAGATAATTCGAGCAATTCGCGCCGCTAAGGATCGGGGGGCTGAGTATTATCAAGCTAGCAATGTTAATTTAAATCAGTGTGATAAGGCCCATTTTTAACGAGTTGGGAGAGGTAATTCGATCATGACCAAGGCAAGTGTTCAAACAAAGGCCAAACAAGCGGCATCGGCTTTTATTCGCGAAGCGCGGGAGGCGGGCTGGCAACGCGCCAAGTTCGAGATCAAGCCAGATGGCAGTGTGATTGTCGACGCCAACATGATCGTGCCCGAGGCCGGGGATGACTTTCTCAATAGTGATCTGAGGATGGGCGAATGACCCGTAAGAGCCTGCCCAAATATGTTTACAATGACCGTGGCTATCTACGTTTCATCCGCCGTTCACGCGGAATCGCGGTAATGATTCATGAAGAGGCTGGCACGCCCGAATTTTGGGATCACTACAATCGACTTATTAAGGGTAGACCTGCACCGGCACCGGTGAAGCGTAATTTTGAGGCTCTGATTTTGAGCTATTTTGAGAGCGATGGCTACACAAAGTTGAAGCCGCGCACCAGATCAGACTACCGCCGTTACATTGGCCATATTCGTGAAATCTGGGCCGAAAAGGATCCGGCTAAGATCGAGACACACCACATCTACGAACTGCACCGTGCGAATGCAGATCACTGGCGTCAGGCGAATTATCTGGTTCAGGTGATGGTCATCTTGATGAACCATGCACGCTTGATCGGGTTTATCAAGAAAGAACATGGCAATCCAGCAAAGGGGATCCCGCTTTTCAAACAGAAGGGCGATGGTTGGGAGCCTTGGCCAGATGACGTCCGGGCCGAATTCGAAGCGCGGGCCTCAAAACGTGCGCGTTTGGTCTATGAGCTTTGTATTGGAACAGGGCAGCGCATTGGTGATGTGCTCAAAATGCGGTGGGAGCATTTTTCGGACGAAGGATTCGATTTCACGCAGGGCAAGACAGACAAGCCGCTTTGGATCCCGATGACAGACCGCCTCAAAGCGCATCTGGAAGGGTATGAACGAAAAGAGGAAACTGTGGTCACCGATGCCAAGGGCCGATCGGTAGGTTATCGCGTGATCGCGGAGGAAATGCGCGCGACCAAGAAAAAGATGAAACACGAGAAGGCGGGCTACTACAAAACGCACGGTCTGAGAAAAAACGCGACAATCGAATTGTACCTGGCTGGATGCGACGACGAGATGGTCAAAGCCGTCACAGGTCACTCGGGCGTCGAGATGTTAAAAAAATACGGCGGGCCGATCCGGCAAAGAGAGCTGGCAACGCGCGCACAAGAGGCACGAAACCGCATGGAACGAAGCAAGGCCGAAACGTGAAAGTTTCAACGTTTGTTTCAAAAATAAAGCAGAAGGAGACCGCGAATGACGCAAGTCATTGAAAAGCTTGGAGGCGAGTACCAGAGTCGAACTGGTCTACACGGATTTGCAATCCGCTGCGTAACCGCTCCGCCAACTCGCCGAAGCCAAGGGCCGTGTAACCCATGCTATTTCGTCGCGCAAGGAGGTTTGTTGTGCTGTGACGTGTTGCTGTGGCCGCGGTTCTGTGGCAAAACCGATTCATACGAACTAAACGAACGGGTTTACACGATGAGCGATTATTCCGCACGCCGCACAATGATGGTTGATACACAGGTCCGCCCGTCGGATGTGACCAAGTTCCCGATCCTTGAGGCGATGCTGGAAGTGCCGCGCGAATCCTATGTGCCGGACAACAAGCGCGAAGAGGCATATGTCAGCGAAAATGTGGTGCTGGGCGCGTCCCGTGTGATGCTGGAACCACGCACATTCGCCAAACTGCTGGATGCGCTGGATATTGATCCGAACGAGGTGATTTTGGACATCGGGTGCGGGCTGGGATATTCAACCGCCGTGATTGCGCGGCTGGCTGATGCTGTTGTCGCAATCGAGGAAGACGCGGATATGGCCGCCGAAGCGCAGGCGATACTGTCGGGCAACGATGTGGATAATGCCGCCGTGATCGAGGGTGTTATGGCTGAAGGTGCAGCCAAGCACGGCCCCTATGATGTGATCATTCTGGAAGGGGCGGCCGAGCAGGTGCCTGCCGCCATTCTGGAGCAGTTAAAAGAAGGCGGCCGGATCGGTTGCATCTTTATGGAAGGTGCGCTGGGCATGGCGCGTATTGGATACAAGATTGATGGTGATGTAGCATGGCGGTTCGCGTTCAATGCCGCCGCGCCAATTCTGCCAGGGTTTGAAAAACGTAAAACGTTTGTTTTATGATATTTTACACCCTTCTGGTAAAATGGCACAACAAAAGCACAAGCAAGAGGGTTCAACGTGGGCTATAGAATGAAACCAATACTGGCGGTGGCCGTCGCAATATTTGCATTTGTGACCTCCCCTGCGGCACGGGCCGAAACCCTGACGGATGCGTTAATTTCGGCATATAAGCATTCCGGTCTGCTGGATCAAAACCGCGCGTTGCTACGGGTGGCGGATGAGGATGTCGCACAAGCTGTAGCCGCATTGCGCCCGGTTCTTAGCTATTATGCCAGGTCGCAGTATGCGAATTTCACAGATCGCAATGGCGACCACCTAACGGCAAATGTTGGCCTGCAAGCCAGTCTGTTGCTGCTGGATGGTGGTAACTCGAAACTGGCGATCGAGGGGGCCAAGGAAACAGTTCTGGCCACCCGCGAAGGGCTGATCAATGTAGAACAATCTGTGCTGTTACGCACGGTCATCGCCTATATGAATGTGCTACGGGAAAACGAATTTGTTGCTTTGCGCCAAAACAACGTGCGCTTGATCGGTGAACAATTGCGTGCCGCCAAGGACCGGTTCGAGGTGGGCGAAGTGACCCGCACCGATGTGTCACTGGCAGAATCGCGCCTTGCGCTGGCGCGGGCAAATCTGGCCGCAGCCGAGGGCAATCTGGCCCGTTCGCGCGAAGAATACCGTGCGGCTGTCGGCACATACCCCAAATCCTTGCGCCGCGCCCCCAAGGCACCGGCAACGGCCCGTTCGCTCGATTCGGCCCGTGCGATTGCCTACACCACGCATCCCTCGATGAAAAAGGTGCAGCACGATATTGCTGCCGCCGAAATTGGCGTATTGCGGGCGGATGCGTTGATGAAGCCGTCGCTTTCGCTGAAGGGAAGCCTGGATTATAACCATGTGGGGACTGAATCCGCCACAATCGGGCTGGATCTGGGCGGACCTATTTATCAGGGTGGCAAGCTGAGTTCACTATATCGCCAAGCGGTTGCGCGACGTGATGCAACACGGTCCGGACTGCATATCACCCGTCACGAGGTGGCACAGGGTGTTGGCAATGCCTGGGCTTTGCTGGCTGTATCACGGGCGACATTGGAAGCAAGCAATCGCCAGATCCGCGCGGCCCGCATTGCCTTTCGCGGGGTGAAAGAAGAAGCGACACTGGGCGCACGCACCACATTGGACGTGCTGGATGCCGAACAAGAGTTGCTGGATGCCGAAGCCAACCGCATTTCGGCCATCACCGACCAATATGTTGCAACATATTCGCTTCTATCCGCGGTGGGCCTGTTGACGGTTGATCACCTGAAACTGGGCATCAGAACCTATGATCCCGCCGCCTATTATAACGCTGTGCGCACGGCTCCGGCTGATAGTACACAGGGCAAACGGCTGGATCGTGTGCTGCGGGCATTGGGAAAAGAATAGAATTTATCCTAAGTGTTGTGCGACGCGTGCCTTGGCGCTATTATCTAGGCGAGGCTAAATCGGGAATCTATAATGTCTGAACCTGTATCCAATGCGGAAATCGAGGATGTGCTGTCGTCTATTCGGCGGCTTGTATCGAGCGATGTTGCGGAATCGCAAGATGCTGTAGCGGATGAACCCGCTGCAAAGCTGATTTTGACGGCAGATTTCCGCGTTCCCGAACCGGATGATACGCCGTCCGAAGAGGATGCTGCACAAGATACACAAGAGGCTGAGGTATCAGAGGCCGAGGCGTCCGATGCAGGGGATGACACCCCGTTCGAGTTTCATCACACCGAGCGTTCCACAGACGAGGATACGCAAACAGCGCAAGCCGAGCCGGATCAGGAAGATACCTTTGAGGGCACCAACGCAGATAGCAATGAGGTGTGGCAGGATTTGGCAGAGCAGGCCGAAGATGCCGCGCTGGATGAAGACGGCGCAACGCCATCCCTTGAAAGCACCATCGCAGATCTTGAGGCCGCAATCGGCCAGCAAAATGGCGAGTGGGAGCCGGATGGCAGCGATTTCGAAGAAGATGCCGACGCCGAAGAGGTGATGTCGGAACCGGTTCAGGACTGGATCGATGGCACGGCCCAAGAGGTTGGCGCCGAGGCTGCTGCACTTGAAGACGAAGCCGAGGACACCGATCTGTTCGGCGGCGAGGAATCGGTGATCGACGAAGAAACCCTGCGTGACATGGTCAGCGATATCGTGCGTCAGGAATTGCAGGGTGCACTGGGCGAACGGATCACCCGCAACGTGCGCAAACTGGTGCGCCGCGAGATCAACCGCGTATTGGCTGCGCAGGATTTCGAATAAGTATCCCACCGCTCATCAAGCCTAACGGCTTTCCCCGCTCATGTGCCTCACTGGCGAAAAGCGCCCGTAAGGGAGCGATGAGCTGCTGCTAACTGGCGATTTCTAACAACGCATCCAGATCTAGATGTGCCTCAAGATGATCGGCCAGCGCGTCCAGCGTTGCCTCGACCGATGCGTTATAGCCTGAATTCCCCACAACCCCGCCAAGCCCCGCCAAATACGCGGCGCGAAAGCCGTCAGCGGCAAACAACCCGTGCATATAACACCCCATGACGCGTCCATCGGCCGAGGCAGCCCCATCGTGCCGCCCCTCCATATCCAGCCATGCGCGGGCGCAATCCGCACCCGTTGTCACCCCGATATGGATTTCATAGCCGCGCACCGCATCGCCGGTGGGCAGATAGGTGGCATTGCTGATCTCCAGCCGCTTTTCCGGCACCATTTCCGTCACCACGTCCAGCAATCCCAATCCGTCATAGCTGCCCGCGTGCCCTTCGATCCCGTCGGCATCAATGATTTGTTTGCCCAGCATTTGGTAGCCACCACACAGCCCCAGCACATGCCCGCCGCGGCGCAGATGCGCGGCAAGGTCCACGTCCCATCCTTGCGCCCTAAAATAGGCCAGATCGGCGATGGTGGATTTGGTGCCGGGGATCAGCACCAGATCGGCGTCCCCGGGCAAGGGGCGGCCTGCCTCGATGATTTCGACCGTGACATTGGGTTCCGCCGCCAGCGGGTCCAGATCATCGAAATTAGCAATCCGCGACAGACGTGGCACCGCAATTTTGAACGCCCCGCCGCGGGTCGAGGTTATGTCCATCACGTCCTCGGCAGGCAACCGCCACGCATCGGAAAACCACGGCAGCACCCCGATATTGACCCATCCGGTGCGGTTGATGATTTCCTGAACACCTTCGTCAAACAAACTGACATCGCCGCGAAATTTGTTGGTGATGAACCCCTTGATCCGTTCGCGGTCTGCGTCCGGCAGCACCACATGCGTGCCAACCAGTTGCGCGATCACCCCGCCGCGATCAATGTCACCAACCAGAACCACCGGCACATCTGCTGCTTCGGCAAAGCCCATGTTGGCAATGTCGCCATGGCGCAGATTGATTTCGGCGGGGCTGCCCGCGCCCTCGATCAGCACAAGATCGGCATCCTGGGATAAGCGGCGAAAGCTCTCCAACACAGGCGGCATCAGCGTATGTTTCATGCTGGAAAAATCACGGGCCTTTAGGGTGGCAATCCGCTGCCCCTGCAAAACCACCTGCGCGCCAATATCGCTTTCGGGTTTCAGCAACACGGGGTTCATATCGGTGGTCGGATCAACACAACAAGCCTGCGCCTGCAACGCCTGCGCGCGGCCAATTTCACCACCATCAGAAGTGACGGCGGCGTTGTTGGACATATTCTGCGGCTTGAACGGGCGCACGATTAGGCCGCGACGCACATAGGCGCGGGCCAAACCCGCCACCAGCATCGACTTGCCAACATTCGAGCCTGCGCCCTGTATCATAAGTGATTTTGCCATTGCTCCAGTTATCCCTATGCTGGGTCAAATAAACAAGCCGTAACAGGGCGCAACTTATAATGAATACACCATCTCACCTGCTGTTGGGCGTCGCCGTTTTCGGGCGATCCGGCCATGCGAAAATCACCGCTGCCGCGTTGCTGGGCGGGTTGGCCCCGGATATCTCGCTATATGTGATGTCCGCGTGGGCGATGCTGGTGCAAAACGTGCCGCCCGAGGTGGTGTTTCGGGAATACTATTTTTCCGCCGAATGGATGCGGGTTTTTGCCTGGGACAACAGTTTTATCCTGTGGGGTGGGCTGTTTGGCTTTGGTCTGTGGCGCAAGCGGGCATGGGTGGTTGCATTTGCGGGGGCGGGGTTGCTGCATTTGGTAACGGATTTCACCTTGCACCATTATGACGCGCGCCCGCATTTCTGGCCATTGTCCAATTGGATATTCCAAAGCCCGATCAGCTATTGGGACAGCCGGTTTTATGGCCATATTATTGCGCCGATAGAACTGCTGCTGGATATTGGTCTGTCTGTGGTCTTGTGGCGGAAATACAAGGGGCGGTGGGCCAGAACGGTGATCTGCGCGATATTTGTGGTGCTGGTGCTGCTGGCTGCATTATGGGCGCTATCGCTGGTTGGTGTCGTATCGTTTGGCCATTAGCCACAAAAAAACGCGCCCCGAGGGACGCGCCTTTGAAAAATTTACGAGGTTGTTTAAGCCGCTTCTGCCTGCTGGCGACGCTCGGACTCTTCGCGCGACAGCGCAACCGAGGTGCGCACACCTTTGCCAACAAAATCCATTAGGCCAGTGACGACCCGCTCGTTCGGGTCAATGCCGGCACAAGACAGCACTTCGCGGCCATCACGTGACCGCGCCCAGCGTGCAATCTGCTCGGGGCCGTTGCCGTATTTCTTGTCATCAGCAATTGCATCATCCAATGCAGCCAATACCACAGCAGCAAATAGTTTGCGCGAGCGGTTACCTTGTTCGTGGTTGAATGCTGTACCGTCTACGAAATCTCGCATTACTGTTCCTTTTGCTCTTGCTCTTTTTGGCGTGACGTTCTTTATGCCTGATCTAAACCGATTCGGCTACCGTGATTTTGCATACCTGCCATGCGTCAAGTGCATAGCTGCATTCTGCATATAGTCGTCTTGCCCCCGCTAGGTCACCAATATATAGGTGCTGTCAAAATTCCTTCAACCTTTTGATATGGTTTTGACACAATGCCCAAAATAAACGGAAACGAAATTCGCCCCGGTAACGTGCTGGAACATAATGACTCGCTGTGGCTGGCTGTGAAAGTCGGCCATGTGAAGCCCGGTAAGGGCGGCGCGTTTGCACAGGTTGAAATGAAAAACCTGCGTAACGGCTCCAAATTGAACGAACGGTTTCGCGCGGCGGATAAGGTTGAGCGGGTGCGACTGGAACAGAAGGACCAGCAATTCCTGTATGAATCCAATGACATGCTGGTGTTCATGGATATGGACACCTATGAGCAGATTGAACTGCCTGTCGACATTCTGGGCGAGCGGCGTGCGTTTTTACAGGACGGCATGATGGTGGTGATCGAATACCACGAGGAAGAAGCGCTGAGCGCGACGTTGCCGCAAAAGGTGACCTGCAAGGTGGCCGAAACCGAGCCTGCGGTGAAGGGGCAAACGGCGGCCAAGTCGTTCAAACCGGCCACTTTGGACAACGGGATCAAGGTGATGGTGCCGCCATTTATTGGTCAGGACGAGGATATTATCGTCGACACGATCAGCATGGAATATTCCGAACGCGCCTAGGGCGGATTGCCGCAGCTAAACCTAAAATAAAGAATGCAACAGTTTTGGGCCCGTCACCGGACGGTGGCCTAACGGTTTGGTATTCGTACATTTGGTACATTTCTGGCCTTGAAACGCATGATTCCATTTCGGGGTTGGGCGGAATGCGAAATGAGGTGCGGGTATGGAATTTGTTACGAACACAGAGCTGCGCAAACATCTGGGCCACTACATGTCACGGGTGCAGATGGGCGGGAAACGGTTTTTGATCTATCGGCACGGGCGCGAGATCGCGGGTCTGGTCAGTGTCGGTGATCTGGACCGGATTGTGGAGTTTGACCGTAAATCGGTGCGGCAGAAAGAACTGGAATATCTGATGCGGGCGGATGCTTGGGAGAGGGCCAAACGCGGGGAGCCGGGGATGGTGATTAGGTAGTGGGGGAGGTTGCCAAGATTAATGATGCTGTACCAAATTTATTTTGCTTTTATGCTGCGACACTGACCAGTTTGTTGGAAGCTTTATAGGCGAGTATCAATCGTTTGGGTCGTTTCTGTGCAGAAAAACCATGTAAAGAACAATCGTGATCTCCAATATCAGGAAACAGGAGACACCTACCAAGTTACTGAGAGTCCATGTCCCAGAACGAACTTCATTCCAAATGTTGGCAATAGCAATCGCGGCCAACAAAACTGGGAACACTTTCGTATAAACAAAATGTAGCCAGTTAGAAAAAATTGGATAGTTGTTGTTGTAAGAAGCTCCTTCGCGTGTGAAGGCGACGCTGCCCTCCTGATAGTGTTTGTTAATTTCTGCCTCAAGGGCATGTAAATATGTGTATTGCCGCTCGATTTGAACGGCAAGCTGGAAGTAACGTATAGCCATACCTGCGACTGCTAACCAGAGAATCGA
>Ga0190303_1001130_pt1 | contig 10800 bp, 5 predicted proteins | sample 48700701_MG_FD_161672 | JGI IMG/M metagenome (GOLD analysis project Ga0190303, IMG submission 161672) | Hydrothermal vent sediment bacterial communities from Southern Trench, Guaymas Basin, Mexico - 4870-07-0-1_MG | ecosystem: Environmental > Aquatic > Marine > Hydrothermal vents > Sediment ...
TCAAGGCTGAGACGGTTCGTCAGATGCTCGATCATCTGCCGGTAACCGATGCTCTGCAGAGGTTTAAGCGTCGGGCTGAAACCTTTTTCAAGCAGGCTTTCAACCTCACGCTGCAATCCCGCCGCAATCATCATCTCGACCCGCTGGTTGATACGTTGATAGAGCTGTTCCCGTTCAAGGTCAAGAAAAACATGGAGAAAATTATAACGCGGTGCCGCAAAGCGGTGTTGTTCCTGATAGTAGGTTATACTTTTTCCGGTAGCGAGAACGGTCTCCAAAGCTCGCAAAATCCGGGTTTTATCCCGAGGCGCGAGCCGGGCCGCCAGAGGTGCATCATGACGGGCAAGTTCAGCATGGAGAACCTCACTACCCTCGCTCTGTAGACGTCTCTCAAGCCCTATCCTAATATTCGGGTCGATCTCCGGCATCTGACAAAGACCGAATAACAGGGCTTTCAAATAAAGGCCGGTGCCGCCGATCACCAGCGGCAAGGCACCGCGGGCGTGGATATCAGCAATTACCCTGTCTGCCTCAAGTTGAAAATCGGTGGCATTAAAAGGTTGATCCGGTTCGAGAATATCAAAAAGATGATGCGGCAGCAGCTGGCGCTCCTGGAGATCAGGTTTGGCCGTACCGATATCCAGATAACGGTAAACTTGAAGTGAATCACCGTTGATAATCTCAACCTGACAGCGGCGGGCAATTTCCAGACCGATGGCACTCTTACCTACTGCGGTCGGACCTGAGAGCAGTAACACCTTCGGCAGATTACTCAATAACCGAGCCACTCGATCTCAACCTTATCCCCGCTCCGGGCTCCGGTAGCAGCCGGTTCCTGAATTATAAGACAGTTTCCTTTAACCATTGAATTAAGCATCCCGGAGCCCTGAAGTCCGGTCGACTGAACCGTAAGTTGACCATTACTATCTCGTCGGGCTATTCCCCGGGCATAGTGCCGCCGATCACCGGGAGACGAAAGATCTTCCAGAATCAACGCCAGCTCACGAGAAAGCAGCAGTTCAGCCTCAGGAAAACCGGCCATCTTTTTCATCAGCGGCCGGACAAACTGTTCAAAAGAGACCATTGTCGAAACCGGATTACCGGGCAAACCGATCACCGGCGTGGCCGCGACCCGGCTGTATAAAAGAGGCTTACCCGGCTTCATCTTCACCTGCCAGAAACGAATTTCAGACTCGGGCAGATCACGAATCACATCCTGAATAAAATCGTAGTCCCCCATCGAAACGCCGCCTGAAGTCAAAACCAGATCATTGCCGGAAACAGCATCCAGCAACGCCTGGCGGATAAATGACGGTTCATCCCTGGTAATCGGAAATACCTGCGGCAGGCCGCCGGCCTGGAGAACCAGAGCTGCCATCGAAAAGCTATTACTGTTGCGAATCTTGCCCGGCCCCGGCACCTGGCCAAAATCAACAATCTCATCGCCGGTTGCCAGAACCGCGACCCGGGGTTTACGCATCACTGAGATATAGGGCACGCCGACCGCAGCCAGCATCCCGACCACAGCCGGATTAATAAAAGTGCCATTGGCAAGTACGATTTCACCCGCCTTTATATCTTCACCGGCCCGGCGAATATCGTTGCCGGTAGCCACCACTTTTTTAAGTATGATTGCGTCAGCAAATTCCTCGACCAGCTCCCGCTTAACCACCGCGTCAACCCCATCCGGAATCGGGGCACCGGTCATAATCCGCACCGCCTCTCCGGCGGCAATCCGGCCCGGCCAGGGTTTGCCGGCGGGAATATCAGCAACTACCGGAAGCCGCAGGGGCCGGGTTCCGGCCGCGACACTATCTGCTGCCCGCAAACCATAGCCGTCCATGGCCGAGTTATCAGCCGGAGGCAGATCCCGGTCGGCGACCACATCCTGACAGAGAATCCGGCCCAGTGACGCCAGCAGATCAACCTTTTCCGGCGGCAAAACCTTATCGGAATCACCAAGAATCATAGCTCGGGCCACATCAACTTCAATATATTTTTTCATAATCAACAAAATTCCTGAAAACTTTCTTAACCTTAGTCTTAAACCGACAACCGGCAGCAGCAAAACAAGCGCTATCATTCAGCACTTGTTTCTAACAAAAGCAACCAAACAAAGCAAAGAAAAAACGCAACCCCAACTTGACATAAATCTATAAATCAATTAAAAACCCACTGCAACTTGAGCCCCCATAGCTCAGGTGGATAGAGCACCGGATTCCTAATCCGGGTGCCGCGTGTTCGAGTCGCGCTGGGGGCACCAGATAGATTGAGGGGCTACAGGATTATTTCCTGTAGCCCCTTTTTTATTTTTACCTCTAGTTTCCCATTTTGGCAAAAGCAATCGACCCCACTGCTCACTTAGAGGTTAGATGACCGGTGCGGGGACTGGGTTTAACAGGTGTATCAGCAACCCGTAAGAATTGTAGAGTCAAATCGCAACTTTAACCAATGGTTACCGGCAGCCTGTCCCCACGCGAAGCAGGGCGAAGCAACGGTGGTAGCGTTCTCGTTGACTGCCGAAGAGAAAAAATAGCTAATTAAGTAAGATGTCCCCGGAATACCAATGGTCCCCGGAATACCAAAATAATTTTTTGGGTAAACAAAAAGGCCGCCTTGAAATGGGCGGCCTTTTTTTATTTAAAATCTGAAGTTGCCGGATTCAGCGTTTTTCCCGTCGCAACTGAACTTTAACCCGGTTTTTACTATTGGGACACTCCCAGACCATCACATCTTTATCGGGGAAAAGCGGGAAAGTACCATCGAATTGCAGCAGGTTTATCCATTGAAATATGTTGTGATAGAAATAACCACAGAAATCACCACACTGATGGATACCAAGCTCAAACTCATCACCAACCTTCATTCCGATAGAACACTCGCCGCTGACTTCAACGATCGCGCCGATTACTCTGTCACCGAATACGGGATAACACACGTCCATGATAACACCTCCTGATTATTAATGTTTATCAATTTTCTATCTATAAAGATATTATTAATCGATACAATAAAGAGATGTTAAAGTCAACAAAAATAACCATATTTCTTAAGCGGGAACTACTGTTCGCAATGCCTGCCCAAGTACCTGATTCTGCCATTATCTTTGTTTATCCCGACCAGCGAGAAATCTGCAATCGCCGGAGGATCACTTTTTGATCCGTATGAAAAAATAAAATAATCATTCGGATCAATTCCGTCAAAAAGGTGATTTTCAATTGGCGGCTCAATGAGATTCAAACTCGAATCATAACCAAAAAGCCATTGTTTTGCTACGGCGAAAGCTTCATCTTGAATCATAACCGGTAACCCCGTCAATAGTAAGTTAACTGGACCCTTAATTTCAACCAGAAAAGACTTCGGATCTAACCTTAAATCAATGACACATTACTAAAAATTGTTATCCACAAAAAAAGACAGCTCGGATGCGCTTGTAAAGAGGCAACCCGGCTGTCTTTTAAGATTCAGAAACAAGACCCGTGGATTTCCGACCCCGCCTTTCGACGAGTGTGGTTTTCACAATTCTATATTGATAATAAATAACATATTTTTCAGCAAAGTCAAGCTTAGTTATATTAAAATATACTCATAAAAATAACCCCCTATCAAGATCTGGTAACAATAAATTAATTTTATGATAACTATATGTAACTATTCATTATTTTAATTATCATAACTTTTATATATTTATATTATTGAATTTTATAATAGATATTTATACTTATATATTTAACGTCCTAAACAGCAACCTATATCACCCCCCTAAACAGCGCTAAAAACTCCATCATATTTTTGCAGAATCGCTTATTTATTCAATGATTTATCAGCATTATCCGGACAGAACTTTATATTGAATAAGTTTGCTTGTTTACAGGAACATCTTGAAAAAATCGTAGCCTTTTTTTGATGAAATACAGCAAAAAAATTACTTCTGTCTGAGCGAAGGATTCACAAGTTAAGTAATTTGGCGAAACAGACTTGGAAAATCAAAATTTCGTTAAGAATAAGTTAAAGTAAATGGCCACAACTAACTTAAAAAAACACAATGCACACATTCTTCTTGACAGAACCAGTAAATGACCTTATTATTTTTTTCTCAAATTAAAATTAAAAACAATTCCCTCAACTTGTCAAATTATTTCATTATCATACAGCGGCAAGAAAACCGCCCCAGGAGTAGATGAAAAATGCAGTCCAACACTAACTTTAACTTATGCTCCAACCTATTAAGACCTCACCGCTTGCCATATCGCTATTTTTTGAGCGCAGCCTCGGCTGGCCGCAGTGCCGGTTTATTGATGCTCCTGATTTTTATTGTGCTGTCAGCCTCTGCCCCGATTGTCAGCGCCGCCTCTCCGGGTTCAAAAAAAGGGCCGCCGCCGCTGGTCAAGGTTACAGCGATTATTGAACAGGAGATTAACCCGCCAACTGAGTATGTGGGCCATGTTGAGGCAATTCAGAGTGTGGTGCTTCAGGCCCGGGTTAAGGGTTTTTTAGAGCAGGTTAATTTCAAGGAAGGCAGCAACGTTAAGATCGGTGATCTGCTTTATGTTATTGAACAAGCGCCCTATCAGGCCCGAGTCGCAGCGGACCAGGCCGGAGTCGCCCAGGCCCGGGCGACGCTGACTAAAACCAGCCAATATCTAAAAAGAGTTAAAAATGTACGTTCCGGGGGAATCTCCGCCTCAGATCTGGATACGGCCGTGGCCGAAGAGCTCCTGGCCAAGGCCCGGCTGCTGGAGGCTCAGGCCGCTCTCACACTCTCCGAACTTGATTTGGAATACACTAAAATACGAGCTCCAATCAGCGGCCGAATTGGCCGCACGGCCCTCACCATAGGTAATCTCTGCGAGCCCAATTCCGGCCCTCTGGCCCGAATCGTCCAGCTCAATCCGATCCGAGTACTTTACTCGATCAGTGAAAATGATCTGACGGCCATCCAGGCCATCCTCAAAGACTCCTCCGGCCATAAAAAGATTCGTTCTCTGGTTCCCCGAATCAAACTACTCAATGATCAAGTTTTGGAAGATAGCGGTCAGATCGATTTCATCGATAACGTCGTCGACCAGGAAACCGGCACTATCGCCGTCCGGGCCATATTCGACAATTCTGCCGGTATCCTGCTACCGGGACAGTATGTCACCATTATGATCCGGCAAAGCCAGGGTGAGAAACTGCCGGTAATCCCGCAGGCCGCAGTTTTACAAGATCGTGAGGGACATTATGTACTGATGGTTGATCAGCAAAACCAGGTAATTAAACAGCGGGTAACAACCGGGTTACTGGTCAGCGGCAATCGCTGGGCCGTCACCTCCGGCCTCAAAGCCGGAGATCTGGTTATTACTCAGGGTTTACAAAAAGTCAAACCCGGACAAACCGTGAAAACCACCATTGATACACAACCTAATTAAGTAGCTGAAGTTAGAGTGAAGTTTGCTTCGCCCACTCGTACCGTTTAAATTCCTGCACCAGGCTGTTCGCCTACCGGTGAATAACCTGGCAGTCATTTATTCGAAGGGGACACAGCTCAGCCCGCCACGGGCTAAAGCCCGGGCTGGAGGTATGTCCCCGCATCAAGATAGAAGGTAATCTATGTTTTCCCGAATTTTCATTGAACGGCCGCGGTTGGCGGTGGTGATTTCCATCATCATTACCCTGGCCGGATTCATCGCCATGCTCAATATTCCCGTCGCCCAATACCCGCAAATTACCCCACCTAATATTCGGGTCAGCACGTTCTATCCCGGAGCCAACGCCGAGGTTCTGGCTGCCAGTGTCGCCGCACCGATCGAAAACGCGGTCAACGGGGTCGACAATATGCTCTATATGTCCTCGACCTGTTCCAATAACGGCAGTTATAGCCTGACCGTAACTTTTGCGGTTGGCACTGATCCCGACATCGACCAGGTCAATACTCAAAACCGGGTGCAGATGGCGATTGCCAAACTGCCCAAAGAGGTCATCGAACAAGGAGTAACCATCCGCAAACGTTCACCGGATATGCTGGCAGCGATCAGCTTTTACTCACCCAAGGGCAGCAGAGATAAACTTTTCTTAAGTAACTATGTCAGCCAGACAATCAAAGACTCCCTGGTTCGGCTCAAAGGCATAAGTGATGTCTATATCTTCAGCGAGATGGAATACAGCATGCGCATCTGGCTTGACCCGGATCGTTTGACCGCCTTAGGCCTGACCGCAGATGATGTAATTAAAAGTATTCGTCAACAAAATATCCAGGCGGCTGTTGGTACTATCGGCACCATGCCGACCGACAACAACCAGCAATTTCAATATACTTTGCGGGCTCAGGGACGTCTGAAAAGCCAGCAAGAGTTTGAAAATATCATCGTCACTGCCAATACTGCCGGGGGCTTGGTCCGAATTCGTGATATTGCCCGAGTCGAACTTGGAGCCAAAACCTACCGCACCCAATCAATTTTAAATGGAGATCCGGCCGTAACCCTGGCAATCTACCGCGCCAGTAATGCTAATGCCTTAGAGACCATGGACGAAGTCCGAGAGATTCTAAAACACTTGGCCAAACGACAACCCGCCGATGTTCAATACCAAATTGTTTACGACACCACCAGCTATGTTTCGGCCACGATTCGTGAAATGCTGCATACCCTGTTAATGACCTTTTTTTTGGTTCTTTTCGTAAATTATATCTTCCTTCAGGATTGGCGCGCCACGCTGGTTCCGACCGTTACCATTCCGGTTTCGTTGATCGGTACGTTTGCTGTCCTTTTGGCTTTAGGTTATAACGCCAACACTATCTCACTGTTTGCCCTGATCATGTCAATCGGGGTGGTGGTTGACGATGCTATTGTTGTCGTCGAAAATGTTTACCGGCTTATGGCTGAAGAGAACCTAGCCCCTAAAGCCGCAACCATTAAAGCGATGCAGCAGGTTACGACCCCAATCATCTCGACAACCCTGGTTTTACTCGCCGTATTTGTTCCGGTTGGTTTTCTGCCCGGCATTACCGGCGAACTCTATAAACAATTTGCCGTAACTATCTGTACCGCCGTCATTATCTCAACCATTAATGCCCTGACATTAAGCCCGGCCCTCTGCGCAGTTCTGTTAAAGTCGCCTAAAGTCATAAATCGAGGCCCTTTAGCCTGGTTCAATCGGTCGCTCAATTTTTCCCGTGACCGCTATGTCGCCGGCACCACCTGGCTAATCCGGCGCAAAGTCGTGGTTCTGATTATTTTTATCGGCATTTTTGGAGCCTCATATTACCTCTTCACCGACCGGCCAGTCAGTTTTTTACCAAAAGAGGATATCGGCTCTTTTTATCTTAATATTCAGCTTCCCGAAGCCTCATCCCTATCTCGCACCGGCAAGGTTTTAGAGCAGGTCACCAGGGAACTTAAAAGTACTAAGGGAATTAAAGACATTATTCTGGCAAGCGGCTACAGTCTGCTCAGCGGTGCCGCCGAAAATGTCGCTTTAGGGGTCATCGTTCTTGACCCCTGGAGTCAGCGTACCAGCAAAGAACTGCAACTCGGAGCTATTCTGAAAAAAGTGCAGGGCAAACTCTCGGCCATCTCGACGGCCAACATATTCGCCTTCTCCCCGCCGCCGATTCGCGGTCTGGGCCGGACCGGCGGCTTTAATTTCCAGATGCAGGGGTTAGAAGATCAAAACCCGCAGGAGCTCGCGGCGGCAGCCAAGGCGCTGGTGATCGCCGCGAATCAGGAACCTTCCCTACAAAGAGTTTTCAGTACCTATACAGCCAACACGCCGCAAATTTCGATCGCCGTCAACCGTACCCGGGCTGAGACTCTCAACGTACCGATCAGCAGTATATTTGCCACCCTGCAGGCCCAGCTCGGCTCGAAATATGCCAATGACTTTAACCTGCTCGGACGGGTCTTTCAGGTCACGGTTCAAGCCGACACTCAACACCGTGACAAGATTAAAGATATCAACCGACTCTACGTCCGCAGTCAGACCGGCAAGATGGTACCGATGCAAAGCCTGATAACGACCAGCACGACCCTCGGTCCGCAAAATATAAATCGTTATAATCAGTACAGCAGTATTAAAATAAACGGCGGCGCGGCGGCCGGTTTCAGCTCCGGAGAAGCAATGGCGACCATGGTCCGGATCGCCGCTGAAACCCTGCCTCAAGGCTACAGTTTTGAATGGTCGGGAATGTCTTTTCAGGAACAAAAAAGCAGCGGCCAGATTCCTGTAATCTTCACTCTGGCATTGCTTTTCGCTTATCTCTTTCTTGTGGCTCAATATGAAAGTTGGAACATCCCGCTGGCGATCGTGGTTTCGGTACCGGTTGCCAGTCTCGGCGGGTTGGCCGGGTTATGGCTGACCGGACTCAGTTTAAGTATCTATGCTCAAATCGGCCTGGTGTTACTGGTCGGCCTCGCCAGTAAAAGTGCGATTCTCATAGTTGAGTTCTCCAAAACAGTACGTGAGCAAGGGGCCTCAGTGGCTGATGCCGCTATCGCCGGAGCCAAAGTCCGCTTCCGGCCGGTCTTGATGACAGCTTTTACATTTATTCTGGGGATCGCACCTATGGTAATCGCCAGCGGAGCCGGAGCCGGCAGCCGCCGGGCAATTGGCACCACCGTCTTTTACGGAATGCTGGCCGCGACCCTGGTCGGCATCTTTCTGGTGCCGGCACTCTATTACATATTTCAGTCCGGCCGCGAAAAAGGTCATGCCTGGCGCACACGACGAAGTAACCCCCAAAAGAGATAACCATGAGTGCAAAAAATTTTAGTCAACAAACTTGCAAACACCCACAACATTCCCTCATAATGATTGGACTGGCAATCATCGTAGCCCTTGCTTTAAGCGGCTGCGCCGCGGTTGGGCCGGACTATGTCCCGGTAGAACCTGAAACTCCGGAAAAATGGTCAACCGAACTGAAAGGCGGCCTCAATGCCGAGCTCCCTGAACCCGAAACTATGGCTTGCTGGTGGAAAGTTCTCGATGACCCGGAACTTACCAGCTTAACTGAACGAGCTGTCGACGGTAATCTGGATTTGCGGGCGGCCCGCGCCAGGATCCGCGAGGCCCGGGCCCGCCGGGGGGTAAGCCGCTCCTATTTTTACCCGACTCTGGATGCTGGCGCTGCCGCCGGCAAAAATCGCAATCGTGAAGGGAGAGAAGATAAACTTTATAGTGCTGGATTTGATGCCAGTTGGGAACTCGATGTTTTCGGCGGTATCCGACGGGCGGTGGAAGTCGACACCGCCGAAGTTGAAGCGGCTCAGGAAAATTTACATGACGTACTTGTAAGTTTGCTGGCTGAAGTGGCTTTAAACTATATTGATGTGCGCACCTACCAGAACGGCTTGACCGTGATTGAGGCTAACCTTAAAGCTCAGCAAGAGACCTACGACTTAAACGATTCCCGCTTTCAGGCCGGCATCATTGATGAACTGGCCGTACAGCAATCGCTCTATAATCTGGAAAGAACCCGATCCCAGATCCCGGTTATTCAAACCCGGCTGGAGGCTGCCAAGAACCGCCTGGCGGTATTGCTCGGGCAGACACCCGGTGCCGTCCATAGTGAACTCGCCGTAAGAAAACCGATTCCGGCACCGCCTAAGCACCTGGCTATCGGGGTTCCGGCAGAAACTTTGCGGCGCCGGCCCGATATCCGCCGAGCCGAACGACGACTGGCCGCCCAAACCGCCCGTGTCGGAGTGGCGACAGCCGATCTTTATCCACGCTTTAGACTAAATGGCAGTATCGGCCTCGAATCACTCTCGGCCGGAAACTTTTTCACTGCCGACAACCGAGTCTGGGATTTCGGCCCGACTATCTCCTGGAAAATTTTTCACGGCAACGCTATCCGCCAGAATATTGAAATTCACTCTGCCCTCCAGGAGCAGGCTTTGATTGAATACGAAATGACCGTCTTGAATGCCCAGGATGAGATCGAAAACGTCCTCGTAGCTTATGCCAATCAACAGCGCCGCCACCATTCATTACTCGCGGCCACGGCGGCGGCATTTAAGGCCGATCAACTGGCCCAGGATCAATACCAAGTCGGCCTGGTCGATTTCAACAATGTTCTCGATGCCCAACGCTCACTCCTGATTTTACAGGATCAGCTGACCTTGAGTGAAGGCTCCGTAACCACTAATCTTGTACGCCTCTACAAGGCCCTCGGTGGCGGCTGGCAAACGCTGGAATAACGTTTTCACAGAACCACCTAACTAACGCGGTCATTGCCCGTTGTACAATTTCCATCTGTCCTGCATAGCCGAAATTCAAGCTCGGATCGGGTAGTTTGTTCACGGGCGATAGCCGAAATAGAGGCGACATGATCAGGATCGAGGGACTGGTAAAAAGTTATGGGGCGGTTAAAGTGTTGCGCGGAATCGATCTGGTGATTCCGGCGGGTGAGCTTTTCGCCTATCTGGGGCCTAACGGTGCCGGAAAAACCACCACCATCCGTATCCTCACCGGCCAGACCCGGCTGGATCGCGGGAACGCCACTTTAAACGGATTTTGCATTCACCGGGAAGTGCTATCCGCCAAGCGGCAAGTGGGATACGTACCTCAGTTGAACAATCTGGATCGTGATCTATCAGTTTACGAGAACATGTGGATCCACGGTCGGCTACATCACATGAAGTGCCGCACCCTGAGACAGCGAATCCCGGAGATGCTCGAATATGTGGGAATGGCGGATCAAACCGCAGTTCTCGGCAAGCATCTTTCCGGCGGTTTTCAGCGCCGTTTGATGATCGCCCGAGCTCTGCTGCATGAACCTCAAATCCTGTTTATGGATGAACCGACGGCCGGACTTGATGCCGG